>ERZ724511.593-NODE-593-length-12291-cov-3.242726_pt1 | contig 12291 bp, 7 predicted proteins | sample MGYA00376044_ERZ724511 | MGnify/ENA primary metagenome ERZ724511 (study PRJEB28724, sample SAMN07190887) | wastewater metagenome | isolation source: effluent of sewage treatment plant in Hong Hong | place: USA: Christiansburg, Virginia | collected 2016-03-01 ...
TGATGGCCACTTCTGAGGGCGTTAAGAAACTCCTGTATTGATAGCAATAGATGACCGTCTGTATTGCCGAAAAGGCGGTTTCTGCCGATTTTTTGGCGACAAAACGGACTGCGTGGCTGCTGCTCGTGGTGCTGTTGCTGGGTTTAAGTGCTTGCCAATCCGTCCCGCGCAAGCCATTTCATGTGCAGGGCATTGTGTGGCAGCCACACCAGGGGGCACCAGATCCTCGCGGTAATTGGCACAAGCTGGGGGCCGAGCAGCTTTTGGTGCAGTGGAGTGTGGTGGACGGCATCGCCTATGTGCCTGTTGAAGAAGGGCGGCAGTCAGAGACCGGGCCTGATTGGAGACGCATAGCCCGTGAGCCATGGGCGCAAAGCATCGTTCTGGGCTTGGCGGGGCGGTTTGATACTCATTTGGCTCGCACGCAAGGGGCTGAACTTTCCAGGCAGTCATTGGGCATTGCCACATCCTTGAGTGGGCAGTCTGGTGCGATCAAGGTTTCGGCTTGGTATTTCCCCATCGAAGTTGACCCCAGCTGGGCTGGCGCGACGCAGATGCGCGAATGGCTGGCACCGCTGCCCCGGCCCCTGTGGGTGAGCGTTTTTGACCATCAACACCTTGGCCCAGCTGCTTTTTCAGCCTTTGTCAGTACTTGGCTGCCGGATGACGTGGGTGTTTTTTTTCAGGATGGGGTTGGACTGCATGTGCGCGAGGCTGCTGTCGCACGTGAATACCTGGACGCGCTGCGAAATCGCTTCGGACCAGAGCGAGTCAAGGTAATTGCTGAAGTGTTCAGGCCCAATCCTGGTGGCGGATTTCGATCAGCCACCGCTGAAGAAATTCGGTCTCAATTGCCCGTTTACGACAGTTATCCCATCTTCTTGTTTGACGGGCCAACCTATTTGCCAGGCAGTTTGGTGGAGGAGTTGCTCACTCCCGCTGTGCGCTAGCCTGCTCAATGTCGAGCAAGGCAGTGGATTGGTCTCAATACGAGGTCAGCAACGTGAGGAATGCGCCTTTTGCACGTTGTTCATCGCCAGCAAGTTTCACGCGGTACTGAAGCGTGAGGTCAACATAGGACCGGTAGGCGTTATATGTGTCCTGACGGTACCAGTAACGCATTTGAAGCCCTGGGCCCAGGCCAAAGGCGTTTCGCGTTGCATAGGCATTGTTGTAATCTTCAGCGATCACCACATGTGGGATGGCGACCAAATTAGGGCTCAGGCTGTCAAGGCGATAGCTCATGCCGATTCGGGCATTGGCCGTGGCATAGTTTTGCTTGGCACCCGTAAAGCGGCCCAATTCAGCGTAGTACTGCTGGGTAAACCAGCTGTCTTCATTCGTTCGGAGGTCACCGCCAGACGTATATGAATAGGCGATTTGCCCCAAAGTGTCAGGGCGACCATAGGCGCTGGGCGGAAAAGTGCGTCCGATTGACAAGATCAGGTTTTGATCCGACAGGGGTTTGTAGCGGACGCCAACGGTGGTTTGAAGGCTATTGGTCCCTGTTGCGTCGCCATTTCGGCTGTAGACAGTTTCAAACGCGCGGGCATAGATTTCAAGCGGCTTGCCGTTGCGCTTACCCAAAGGTCGCCAATACGCTTCTGCACCGATCTGAGCGCTATTCGTTGCGGCGGCCGAGTCAGCGCCCAAACGCCCCAGTGCCGCGTTTCGGTAGCTCACGGATGCCACGGTGCCCCATTCTCGGGTCAAACCTGCCATGGTGCGCCGTACATCTTGTAGCGATGCGGTGTCGTCATTGCTGCGATCGGCGTTGGGTTTATTCAGCACCACATCCGCGGCCCGCGTCAGATAACCCTTGGCTTGTTCATCGCGCCCCAGCCGCATAGCCGTGTAGGCCGCGTTTTTAAGCGCATCTGTCGCTAAGGGGGCAAATTGGTCTGCACGTTCGAAAGCCTGTATGGCCTTGGGGTCATCGCCAAGCTTGATGGCCATGTAGGCCAGATCCAGATTTGAACTAAATGGCTTTTCACCCGACTCGATGGATTGGTTCAGAGCGATCTTGGCTTCTTCTTTTAGCCCAAGTTTGTTCAGTGCGTTGAGCTTTTGAGCAGCGGACAGATTGGGCTGCTTTAGCGCATTGGCGTAGTCGTCTTTGGCGGCAGCTTCTTGACCCAATGCGGACAGCATTTCACCCCGGCGCAGTAGAAGGTCTGCGCTGCTTGGTGCTTGGCTCAGTGCTTGTGTTGCGACCGAAAGACCAGTTTGCCATTGGCGAGACTGCTGCAGCGCATCGAGTAGCAGCAGGGTATAGCTGGCATTGCCAGGATCAAGCCGCTGGGCTAAACGGGCTTTTCCAACGGCAGCATTGGCGTTCTTTTGTGCCAACAAGGCGTAAGCCTGATCTGCAAATTGGTAGGCTGGGTCAACGACGGCTGTGGCGGGCTTGAGTTGACAAGATGCGCCATTGTTTTGGCATTCAAGGGTGATCGCGGCATCAGGGGCGGCGGATGCTTGATGGTCGGATGCGTTGCTCCAAAGCTTGGCGCGCGCAGCGCGCAAGCGCCAGACGATTTGGTTTTCTACCTGCGCTGGGCTGGCATCAAGAAGGGGTTGAAGCAGGTCGGCAACCAGATGTTCATCACCCGCTGCCATGGCCATGTCAGCAACGATCAATCGATACGCCTTGTCTTCTGAAGATTTGGGTTTTACTTGGCTGAGCAACGTGGTGAAGTCAACTTGTGCATCGGCCCTGCGCCCCTGCATTTGCCGCGAATAGCCCCGCAGCAGGCGCAGAACAGTGTTACCGCCATCTGAGGCTAAGGCTGCAGTTGAAACTTGCTCAGCCTGAACGACGTTTCCGGCTAGCAGCAAGGCAAAACTCTGTTCGACGGCTGATTTCGTTTGCCCTTCACTCAAGGTGCAAGTCATTCCAAGCGCCAGCGCGGCGAACGCTTGGCGGCGCTTGATCAAGCCAGCAGATGGTTGCGCTGGCGAAGGAGTGTGGGTCATGCGGCTAATTCTAGAGGGCTGAGTTCAGCTTGTTCGGAGGCCATTTGCGCCTTGCGCGCTTGGCGCAAGCGTTGCTGTTCGCGCACGGCTTCTTCCACCGCTTCGCGTGAAAGTGCGCCGTGGTCGGCCAGATAGTCACCAATGCGGCCGTGGCGTGCGGGCTGATAACTTTCCATCAGACGGTCAACGACCTCGCGTTTGACCATGGCGCGCTCAATGAGCAGGTCACCCAACAGCGGCACGCCCAAGTCTTGGTCTGCATCAAAACCGAGGGTGATGCCCGCCAGCAAGCGCAGGCAGGCGGCAATTTCGCCTTCACGTGCAATATGAACAAGGGGTGATTGCCCCAATACTTCGGTGAGCTGTTCGATGACGGCTGCAGAGAGCGGATTCGCCGCCGCTAGTACGGTTTGCCCAGTGTCGGTCAGGCCAATGCAAACAGTGCGCCACCGGGTTCTGAGCGCTGCAGGCAGTTTGGCGGATAGAGCTTGAAGCGTTGTTTCGTTGAACTGGGCACGGGGCAAGTCGGCTTGAAACGCAATAGCTTCGGCCAAGGTTTCATCATCCAGCCACCCTTTTGAAACCAGGACTCTGCCCAGCGGCATTGACAACTCCGCTTGCGTGGAAAGGGCATCGGCGAGTTTCTCTTCATCGATGGCTTGCCAGGCCGTGAGCAAATCGCCCAGTTTTTGATGTTTTTGGCCCAGGCGGTCTTCGCTGGGAAAGTCGTGCATGGTCTTATCCCACGCCATCGCTTTGCCTTTGAACAGATAGGCCATGAACATTCGCCATGCCCGTGCCACCGCCATGAAGTTAATAAAGTTCCCAACCACCATGCGCGGAACCGACATGATGGCGTGCTCCCAGCCATACAGTTTGTTGACAAAATACGCCCGGCTAAACGCGCGCCAGATCATGGCACCCAGATTAAACGTGATGAGCGTGTTGAACCAGGTGCTGTTGGTGAAGATGGAAGGGTAATACACCGTCCAAACGCCAAAGTGCTTAGCCGCTAGAAAGAGGCCAAGCTGAACAACAAGCAGGTAGGCCAAGATGCTGATGAATGCCGTCACGATGCCTTTGCGATCTCGCAGCAAAATGTATCTGGCGGCCAGCGAGCCACGCCAGGCAATGGTTTCCCAGCTTTGCAAACCAATGCCCAGCGTCCAGCGAGCCCGCTGGCGATAGGCTGTTTTAAAGGTGTTGGGAAAGTATTCGCGAACGCAAAGCGGCATGCTGACGGTGAGATCTCGGTCAGGTCGCAAGCCAAACCAGGCGCGCCGACGCACCTGAAACTGCACCGGAAACATTGCAAAAATCTGTTTCATACCCAGACGCGACAGATGTGCGCCCACCTCATAGTCCTCGGTCAGACTTCGGGTATTAAAGGGTTCGTCGTGTGAATTGGCACTGAGCGCCATCAACGCGCGGCGTGAAAAACAGGTGCCCACGCCAGCAGACGGCACCACGTTGGACATGCTTTCCCGTACCTGCATGTCCTTGCCGTGCCACTCGGCAAATTCATCCATGTAGGTGCCCGCGACCAGTTCATGCCACTCGCGCTCTAGTGACATCACGGGCAATTGCACCATGTCCATGCGAGGCAGCATATAGTTAAAAAGCTGGAGTTCCAGGGGGTGCAGCACGTCTTCACTGTCGTGCAGGATGACGCCAGCAAACTGCATGTTGTGTTGCTTTTCGTGCAGAAAAATGGCTTTGACGATCCAGTTCAAGCAATCGGCCTTGCAAGTCGGACCAGGATTGGGAACCTCTACCCGGCGTAACTGCTTGTAGCGCCGCCGCATCCGCTCCACCTCGGCAATGGTGGCCTCATCATTGCAATAGGTACCCACAAAGACAACGTACTGCCGATAGTCGAGCACCTTGACCATGTTTTCGATCATGGCGGCGATCACGTCATATTCTTTCCACGCGGGGACCATGATGGCGAGCGGCTGCGCCGTGCGTTCGCGAAGTTGCGCAGGCGTGAGAGGGCGACGTACGCGCTCAATGGTTAGTCGTCGATAACCGCGCCGCAACCAATACCAAGCATCAAAAAACAGGTCATCCAGGCTGGACAGCAAGATCAGCACGGCCACGACCGCAGCCAACATCTCCAGACCTTGGTAATAGTTGGCGGCCAAATAGTGCCATGAGATGTCCACGCCGGCGTCTCAATCTTTGACAGCGTTCAGGCGTCGGCGCCGCCAGCTTGCGATCACCAGCACCAACACGAAAAGGACGACGCCTGCCAGGGGCAACCACCAGATCATGGCGCGCTGCCAGAAAGGTTCTGCCGTTTCGGAAATCAGCTGCTTGCCTGTGGGATCAGTCGAATCAAACTGAGCCAGCAATCCAGCAGGGCCGAAGACGGCAATGTCGGTGCTGTTGAGTTGAATGGGGGTGTCCATGGGCGGAAACGCCTTGCCCAAGCTTCGGTAGTGAATGCCCATGACACCGTTGGATTTGATGACCTCTGCCAAAGCAATTCGGTTTAGGCCTTTGACATCCACCAAGGGGTGATTGTCAAGGGACGTTAAAACACGCTGGTCGTCCCCCAGTTTTGCCTTGCTGGCCTGGTCTTTCAAGTTCAAGTCAAAGGCCAAAAAATAGCTTGCAGGCGCAATGCCGCTTGCGCCGTCGGATTCCGCCTTAAAGCTGGCGCGGACGGGGGATATGCCGATGGTGGTGGCCAAACGCGCTACACGCGGAAGTGTGTCTTGCGCGTCCGCAAGGTAGGACTGAGGCACAAGCACCAAAGCGCCTCCGCCAAATCGCGCGGTCATGCCAGTGAAATTCCCATTGAGAGGACTGGTGCCCAGTACAAAGTGGCTGCTGGGAAGTATCGAAACAGGGTAGGCCTCGGGCGTTTCGTAGCATTTTGCGCTGGCCTGTTGACGTACAAAAGAAACCCGTAAAACATTTTGCGGCAGCAATGCGTAATGCGGAACCACTGCCCTTAGGCGTTCTGGTTTTCCTTCAACTTCAAGCCGGGTGGCTGACAGCAGGGTGTCATTGAGAAAAACCGAAGCCACCGGGCGCGTCGTGGTGCCACCAGGTGCGGCAGACAGGTCTAGCTCCAGACTCACCGGGACCCGGCCATCCTGGGCTAGCGCCCCCAGATCGAAATTGACGGTCCAGTCGCTTCGCGCAAGCACATCAATGGTGCCAATTTTTGCGCCCAGAGATTTGAGGCTGACCACTTGATCCGGTTTGCCGCTATCAGTTGCCAACTTTGCAGAGGCTCCTTCGTTTATTGCAAGAGGTTGCCATTGGGCACCATAAAGTGCGGCAGCTTTGGCCCCTGCCTCAGACGGTATTTCAACAACGGGACGCCCCAGCATATGCATCAGACGCACCTGGTTCGCATCTGCGCCAGCGCCTAGTACATCGAGGCTGAGCCTACGCCACTCCGCAAACCCCAGGGCTTTGCCTGGATTTTGCATTTGGAGTTGTTCATGCAGTGCATCTGCTGCTGCCTTCAATTCTTGCAACAAGGCAGGCTCGCGAATGACCAAATCTGGCTGAATCACGTGGTTGGGCGACAAGGTCAACAGAGCGCCTACTTCTGCCAGATTATTGAGTGTGTGCGGCGTTGTTTGACTGTTCGCCAATACTGCGTAGGCCGGTATGCCCCTAAGCGCTTGCGGGACGTCTGTTCCACTTAAATCGACGACATCACCAACGGCCGGCAGTGATAGAAACTTAACCTTCTTGCCTGATCGTATCAGCGCAGCGCCGATACGCCATGCGCTGTCGTAGGCCGACGCAGACATGTTGCGTGCAATCAGAATCGTGGGCTGAGGGGGGAGGGTGCCCCAAGCCGCGTTCAGGCTGGTAACAGCTTTTGCATCAAACTGATAGCTGAACCTGGTTGTAGGCTCAATCCTCAAAAAATTACCTGTGGATCGACCATCAGTGCATGTGTTTTCCTCGCCTTGAATGGATTTCCAGATCACGCTGAGCAAGACCGAGTTTGAAGTGCGCACCCGCCCATCTATGGGGACAACCAAGCTGGCGTCACCTTTGTCTGCCGTCATGCTGCGTGAACTGATGGGGTCGTTGTCGAGCAACAAAATCAGAGCCGTTTTTCCGCCATCGGATCGCAAGTAGTTCGCGTCTAATTTAAGGGCCGCATTTTGAATGGGTGCCAACGGTGGCACCGGCAAATAGAACTCGCGTTGCGTGTCCAGTCCACCCATGACAATCGTGCGTGCAAAGCCTAGCTCCGCCAGCGTGACATCGCGCTGAACAATGGTGCTCAGGTTGAATCCGGCCAAGTCTATCGGCGTAACCTTGCTCGTAGCCTGTGGGGCTAACTTCAAGGGCGCTGCTGGCGCTGTTGCCAAGGTCGGTACCGTCGCTTGTAGGGGAGGGGCTGCCGTCTTCGTTTGAGGCGCTGCAACAGCAGGGGCTGGCGTGATCGCTGGAGCCGGCACGGGTGACGGCGTTGCTGTTGGCGCGGGTTCACTTGCGGCAACATCCCGCATCACAGAAGCCGATAAGGGGCGGTCGTAGGCCGATGGGCGACCTGCCCACGTTTGTGAGTCAACTGCTGCCAACGTTGCCGCCATGGCTAGGCCAAGCTTAAGTGTGCGGTTCGTAGCAGAAGTCAATTTAGGCATCGGTTCTTAAAGGATGGACGGCAAGGCTGATCTTGCGTGGTCAAGTATAAAAAAATATCGATCTGTAAAGTATCGCTAAATACTTGATTTGAAATACTATTTCACTAATTCGGGGAAAGGATTTCTACCCGGAAAATTCTTCAAATGGCCGCTGCAGGATGCTGGCAACGATTCTTTGGCTAGCATGCCCGTCGCCATAGGGGTTGGAAACAGTCACCTTCGTTCGACTGCCGTCGGAATCATCCATCAAACGATGTACAGCAGCTTGAATTCGTTCTGTCTGTGTGCCGACGAGTTCAACAGTTCCGGCTGCAACAGCTTCAGGTCGCTCCGTGACTTCGCGCATCACAAGGACGGGTTTGCCCAAAGAGGGGGCTTCTTCCTGGACGCCACCTGAATCCGTCAGGATAACGTCGGCACGTTGCATGATCCGGACGAAATGCAAGTAGTCCAGAGGGGCAATGAGGTGAACATTGGGCAAATTCCCCAACTTCTGTTCAACCGGGCCTCGCACTTTCGGGTTGAGGTGAACCGGGTAGACGACCTGAATATCGGTGCGCTCAGAGATTTTTGCCAAGGCATTGCAAATATTTTCAAATCCGCTACCGAAATTTTCGCGACGATGGCCTGTCACCAGCAGCAGTTTTTGACCCTCGGCCAATAGAGGAAGTTGCAAGTCGAGCGCCGCTTTCAACACCGTATTGGTGTCAATTTTTTCAGCCGTTTGGCGCAGGCTGTCGATCACCGTATTGCCGGTGACCACAATTCGGCCTGCTAGGTTTTCACGTAATAAATTTTGTTTTGCGATCTGGGTGGGGGCAAACAGCAAATCGCTGACGATATCAACCACCCGTCGATTCATTTCTTCGGGCCAAGGCTGCGACAAATCATGCGTGCGAAGGCCGGCTTCGACATGGCCAATAGGGATTCGATGGTGAAAAGCCGCCAAGGCGCAAATCATGGCGGTGCTGGTGTCTCCGTGCACCAGAATTCGATCTGGTTTTTCGGCTTCGAGTACAGGGTCAATGGCCTTCAACATGCGGCTGCACAAATCGTTCAGCGTTTGATTGGGCACCATCAAGCCTAAGTTGTGGGCCACTTGTATGCCGAATAACTCAAGGACTTGCTCCAGCATGGATTGGTGTTGACCGGTCGAGCAAACGACAGAGGTCACACCAGGCGTTTTTGCAAGCAAGGCGACTAGTGGCGCCATTTTGAGCGCCTCGGGGCGTGTGCCAAAGACAGAGAGAATTTTCATTTCGGCGCGCTCTTGATGTTGGTCTGAATCAGAGCCGTAAAGCAGTTCTGGGTAAATCAGTTTGCGAAAAATATGTGACCGCCAGCAAAGGCGCAGAGGCGCCAATGTTGAAACATGGACACGCTTGATGCCATTCCAAGCGAATGTCAGTCTAGTCGACGCTGAGGCTGCGGGCATTTGCCTGGCTGTGAGGCAATTTCAAAGCCGTCGGGGTTTGGCCACGGCACATCAGTCTAAGGTCGATGATTTGATTTGAGGTTTTCATGACGTACGCTCACGTCAATAAAGCACCTCAAATTGAGGAAAAAGCCCACGTTTTGTCGCAAATCGCGCATAAATGACGTCTAAATCACACCGCTCTGCCTATTCGCATGCTGCGGAATCTGGCGCACAAGCGCGGTGGTTGAGCTGGATTCATTCTGATTTGGTAACGTTTGATTACATATTCCGCTATGAAACCAGACTTTGCCCATGCTGCGTCGTCCAAATCCGTCAATGACATTGGCGTTTGGATGCCGTCGCCCGTGCTTTTTGGCTATGCATTGATGGCCGTATTCACTGGGGCCCTGGCGTTCATGGTGTTGATCCGCTGGGTGACACCGGAACAGACGCTTCGTTACTTCGGTCCGGGCTTAGGCGCATGTGTTTCGCTGGTCTCGGGTGTCTTGCTGCTCAGAGGCAAACTCAACGCATCGATCAAAGTTTTTGCGGTAGGTCTGTGGCTGATGACGACCCTCATCGTTATCGTCCACGGCGGCCTGCATACGCCCATCATGATTGCTTACCCTGTCATCGTGATGCTGATCGGTTGGTTGTTCAACGCGCGCGCTGGTTTTTTGGCGGCTGGCATCAGTGTGGCAACGGTTTTATGTGTGCTGGCAGCGGTGTCCAACGATTTGCTGCCCGCGCCAGCCCGTACACCGCCAGCCATGTTTGCGGTTATTCAGGTGGTTGTAATTTGGGTGGCTGCTGTCTTGATCAATGCCCTGATCCGCTCCTACTTGAAAAGACTAGAAGACCTGGCGCGCACCGGCGCAGACTTGGCGAATAGAACGGATCAGCTACAGGCGACCCAGGACAGCCTGAACATCGCCATTGAAGCCACGCAGATGCTGTTTTGGGAATTTGAAATTGCATCTGACCGTCTTGCATACGACGCGTCCAAATTAAGTTGGGTGGGTTTGAGCGACCACGGCGCACCTGAATCCATGAGTGCATGGATGGACTTGATTCATCCCGTGGACCGAGCGGGCTACAAGACCCAGCTGGCGCAGCTCGTCCAGGGAAATACGGACGTGATCGACTTTGACCACAGAATGCAAGACGCGACCGGGCAGTGGATTTGGCTGCATATCCGCGGCGCAGTTGTTTTGCGCAACGAGCGCGGCATGCCCTTGAGGCTGGGCGGTGGATGCGTGAACATTACTGAGCGCAAACGAGCCGAGGAAAAACTCAGACTGTCGGCCTTGACGCTTGAAAACAGCAGTGAAGCGCTGATCATTGCCGACGCCGAAAACCGCATTCAGGAAGTGAACTCTGCATTAACACGACTGACAGGTTACGAACGTGATGCTGTCATCGGCGAGTTTGCTGGCGTTTTGGGCTCTGGCCGAGGGAGCTCGGATTTTTCGCACACGATGTACAAGGCCATCGACGAGAAGGGGCAGTGGCAAGGTGAGATTTGGAATCGCCGTAAAGACGGCAAGATGGTTGCCCTTTGGCTGACCGTCAATACGCTCTTTAACGACGACGGGTCCGTTCACCGGCGTGTTGCCTTGTTTTCTGACATCACTGAGCAGAAGCAGGCGGAAGAGCGAATCCGCATTCAAGCGAATTTTGATGATTTAACCCAACTGCCCAATCGACGCATGTTCCATGACAGATTGGCTCAATCTGTCAAACTTTCGCAGCGGTCCGGGTTGCCGGTGGCTTTGCTTTTCATGGATCTGGACCATTTCAAGGACATCAACGACACGCTAGGTCACATCAAGGGAGACGCCTTGCTGGTGATGGCGGCGCAGCGCATTAGCGGTTGCGTGCGTGCGACGGACACTGTTTCACGCATGGGGGGGGATGAATTTACCGTGGTGTTGACCGAGATTGACGATTTGCGCAGTGTCGACCGAATTGCCCAGAGCATTGTGGTGGCGCTTTCTCAACCCTTTGAGATGGAGCACGACTCGGTACAGCTTTCCGTCAGCATGGGCATATCGCTTTGGCCAGATGACACCACTGATCTGGATGACTTGATCAAAAATGCGGACCAAGCCATGTACGCAGCCAAACGCGGTGGGCGCAACCGCTTTTGCTATTTCACGCCAGCGATGCAAACGGCTGCGCTTCAGCGCATGCAGATGCTTGTGGACTTGCGAAGCGCGCTGGCCCAGGGACAATTCAAGCTTCATTTTCAGCCTATCGTCAATTTGGCAACGGGGCGTATCCACAAAGCCGAAGCCTTGATCCGTTGGCAACATCCCGTGCATGGCATGGTGGGGCCGGTTACCTTTATTCCTTTGGCTGAAGAGTCGGGTTTGATCAATGAAATTGGGCACTGGGTTTTTGTGGAGGCCGCGCGGCAGGTTAAGTGCTGGCGGAACACCTTGACGCCCGATTTTCAGATCAGCGTGAACGTATCTCCTGTGCAAATGCGGACCAGTGATTTGAGTGCGCTTTGGCTGCCATTGCTGGCCGAAATGGGCCTGGAGGGGAATAGCCTGGTGATCGAGATAACCGAGGGCATGCTGTTGGAGGATTCGTGCCAAATCGTCAAGCAATTGCAGGCTTTCCGTCAAGCCGGGGTGCAACTGGCGATTGACGACTTTGGTACTGGCTATTCATCCTTGTCCTATGTGCAGAAGCTGGACATTGACTATCTCAAAATCGACCAGTCATTCATCCGAAACTTGGCGTCAAAAAAGAACGACCGAGCCTTGTCTGAATCCATGGTTGCCATGGCGCACAAATTGGGGCTGAGCGTGATTGCCGAGGGCGTCGAAACGCAGACGCAGTCCGATTTGCTGTCGAAAATGGGTTGTGACTATGTCCAGGGCTATCTGTATGCCAAGCCTGTACCTGCTGAGGTTTTTGAATGGATGCTGAATCGCAGCGGCAAAGCGCAGTTGAATGATCAACTGGCGTTGGCGTCTGCTGCAGAAGAAGCGGACTGAGCCCCTCAGCTGCCCAATTTGCAGCTGGATGCGCCATCAATGTGCTCTGCTGCGCTAAGGTGCCAGCAGTACCTTACTAGCGCCTAAAACCGAATGCCCGCCGGATTGCTCTTGGGGTCAGGTGCAGGTGGCCGTGGCGCACTTGGAGCACGAGGTGTTGTTGCCTTGGTGGCATCCGCCGCCGCAGCCGTTGGTACAACAGGTTTTGCGATAGCAACCAGTGGGCTAGCCTCAGGGTTGCGATAGCCTTGTGGCAACTGGGACTGCG
>ERZ724511.620-NODE-620-length-12022-cov-4.506225_pt1 | contig 12022 bp, 8 predicted proteins | sample MGYA00376044_ERZ724511 | MGnify/ENA primary metagenome ERZ724511 (study PRJEB28724, sample SAMN07190887) | wastewater metagenome | isolation source: effluent of sewage treatment plant in Hong Hong | place: USA: Christiansburg, Virginia | collected 2016-03-01 ...
ATTGAGTAATGTCTTTACAATGCGGCTTATTGGTAATAAAACCCATGGTGATTTAGCAGAAATTGCCATTGCTGAATTTATCAACCAATATATGTACGATTATCGCTCGGTACACGTTGGCAAAGATTTATTCAGAGCGAAAGAACACGAAGAAGATATTCAAATAATCAACGAAATTACAAAAGATACATTCCCTGTAAGTCTTAAAGCCTATGGCGACGGCCCATTGCAACTTTCAACCGATAAAAAATTTCAAATGTTCCCTACCCTCGAAAAAATGGGAGCGGTTATTGAAGGAGAAGAATCTATTGCGAAATTGTGGGCTGACCCTGTTTTTTCCGACTTTAATGCACTGAATGTGCTTCCACTCATTTATGATGAACGCAAAAAACGCTGCAATGTATTGGTTTTTGACCACACACTAGCAATGCAAAGTGTGGCGCGTGTTGTTTATGAGAGTGAAGGCAAAGGGCGCAAGCATCCGGTGTACCGTTTTTACGATGCTGCTGGTGATTATGTGTGCGAGGTTCGCTATGGCAGTGGCACTGCGAATGCGCTTCAACGCGGATTATGGACACATACCAAAAATGGATTGAAGTATTTTTTCAGCCTGACCAATGGTTGGATTACTTATGAACATAATCCCATCTTGGTGAAACTATTTTCACACGCTTTACTATCCACCACAGCGGGACATGAAGCAGCGCTTGAAAAATTAAAATCCGATATTGATGCGCAGAAAAATAATGCAAGCCTTAGACCTTTTTGATGATTTGGTGGTTAAAGCGCCACCGACCGAAGGCATAAAGTATGCGGGTTCTAAGCAAAAAATACTTCCTTATATTTTGTCACTTGCCAAAAAAGTTAATCCCAGAACGGTATTAGATGGTTTTGCAGGGACAACGCGCGTATCCCAAGCCCTTGCCCAAAGTGGTTATACCGTTATTGCCAACGATATATCGGCATGGTCAGAAGTATTTGCCTCTTGCTACCTCCTTAACCCCTACCCCAAAGCACACTATGCACCGCTGATTGCACATTTGAATCAACTCCCCCCCCACAATGGATGGTTTACGGAACATTATGGTGGCGATGGAAGTAAAGAATGTTCTATGGGTGCTGATGGATTAAAAAAACCGTGGCAACTTCATAACACACGCCGTTTAGATGCCATTCGCATAGAAATTGATAGACTTGAAAAGCAAGCCGAAATCAGTTCTGTGGAGCGCTCTGTTTTACTCACCAGTCTGATTCATGCGTTGGATGAGGTGGATAGTACGCTGGGGCATTACGCTTCCTATCTGAATGAGTGGTCACCACGTTCCTACAAGCCGCTACAACTCAAAGTCCCAGCACTTTTGGATAATACGGATAAGAAACCATCGCATAGTGTTTACCGTGGGGATATTTTTGACCTTCTTCCCCATGTTGAAGTGGATTTAGCGTACCTTGACCCGCCCTACGGCTCTAACAATGAAAAAATGCCCCCTTCACGGGTGCGTTATAGTGCGTATTACCATGTGTGGACTTCTGTAATCTTGAACGATATGCCACCTATTTTTGGTAAAGTAAAGCGGCGTGCCGACACTTCTGATTCTCTATCGGCATCGGTTTTTGAAGAATTTCGACGCAATCCAGCAGGGCAACTGATTGCCGTAGAAGCGATTCGCCAAGCACTTGCAACAGTTCGCGCTCAACACATCATCCTTTCCTACAGCTCTGGCGGGCGAGCAACGGCGGAGCAACTTCAGCAAGTGATTGAAGAAAATGGTCGATTACTGGAAGTAGTTGAAGTGGACTATCGTCGCAACGTCATGGCAAATATGCGCTGGACAAACGAATGGATTCGGGATGCTGAAACACCACACAAAGAATTCTTATTCTTAATCAAAAAACTATAAATACGGCCATACTTTTTTATCTTTATTTTTTTATTTTATGCACCAAAAAATCCTCATTCTCGACTTCGGTTCCCAAGTCACGCAACTCATCGCCCGCCGTGTGCGGGAAGCGCATGTATTCTGCGAAGTGCATCCCTGCGATGTCACCGAGCAATGGGTACGCGATTACGCTGCCGATGGGCATTTGAAAGGCATTATTCTTTCCGGTAGCCACGCTAGTTTGTGGGAAGACGAAACCCTCCGCGCCCCGCAAGTGGTGTTTGAATTGGGCGTTCCCGTTTTGGGCATTTGCTTTGGGATGTACGCCATTGCCGCCGCCTTGGGTGGCAAAGTGGAAGGCGGACACAAGCGCGAATTTGGCTATGCCGAACTCCGCGCCCACGGTCATACCCGTTTGCTGGATGGCATTGCCGACTACACCACGGACGAAGGGCATGGAATGCTCCACGTCTGGATGAGCCACGGCGATAACGTCACCGAAATGCCCCCCGGATTCAAGCGCATGGCGAGTACCGATAGCTGCGCGATTGCAGGCATGGCAGACGAAGAACGCCGTTTCTACGCAGTGCAATTCCACCCCGAAGTCACGCACACCGCCCAAGGCGCGGCGATTTTGAATCGCTTTGTGTTGGATATTTGCCAAGCCCGCCCCGACTGGGTGATGAAAGACTACATCGAAGAAGCCGTAGCCCACATCCGCGCCCAAGTGGGTGATGAGGAAGTGATTTTGGGCTTATCCGGCGGTGTCGATTCCTCGGTGGCGGCGGCGTTGATTCACCGTGCGATTGGCGATCAACTGACCTGCGTGTTTGTCGATCACGGGCTGCTGCGCTTGAACGAAGGCGATATGGTGATGGAGATGTTTGCCGGAAAACTCCACGCCCGCGTCATTCGCGTGGATGCCAGTGAATTGTTCCTCGGCAAACTCGCGGGTGTGAGCGACCCGGAAAAGAAACGCAAAATCATCGGCGGTTTGTTTGTGGATGTCTTCAAAGAAGAAGCCGCCAAGCTCAAAGCCGGAACGGGTGGACACAAAGGTGCAACCTTCTTGGCACAAGGCACGATTTACCCCGACGTGATTGAATCCGGCGGCGCGAAAAGCAAAAAAGCGGTCACCATCAAGAGCCACCACAATGTAGGCGGTTTGCCCGAACAACTCGGCTTGAAATTGTTAGAGCCGTTGCGCGAATTGTTCAAAGACGAAGTGCGCGAATTGGGCGAAGCCCTCGGTTTGCCGCACGATATGGTCTATCGCCATCCCTTCCCCGGCCCGGGTTTGGGTGTGCGCATTTTGGGCGAAGTGAAAAAGGAATACGCCGATTTGCTGCGCCGTGCCGATGCCATCTTCATCGAAGAACTCCATAACTTCAAAGAAGAATCGTCCGGTAAGACATGGTACGAGCTGACGAGCCAAGCGTTTACCGTGTTCTTGCCCGTTAAGAGCGTGGGCGTAATGGGTGATGGTCGTACTTATGAATACGTGGTGGCCCTGCGTGCCGTGCAAACCAGTGACTTTATGACGGCAGACTGGGCTGAATTACCCTACGCTTTGCTGAAAAAAGTATCGGGGCGCATCATTAACGAAGTGCGCGGCATCAATCGGGTAACCTACGATGTATCGAGCAAGCCACCCGCTACGATTGAATGGGAATAAGGATGTGAACCACGGGTAAATCGTTGGCATTGCCTGCTAACCGCTTCTTTCCCTGCCAAGCTCTGCCATCCTAACTCTGGCTTACACTTGATGCCTGGCAAGGAGATAGCTTATGCAAAACGATGATTCCCGTTCAGAAACCGCACCCGATAGCAGCAATACCGTCCTCCGCAAACGGCGTAAGGGCATTTATATATTGCCCAACTTATTTACGCTGGCGGCGTTATTTGGGGGGTTTTATGCCATTGTGATGGCGGTTAATGGTCGATTCGACCTCGCAGCAGTCGGGATTTTTTGCGCGATGGTGTTGGATAGTTTGGATGGGCGCGTCGCCCGCATGACCAATACCCAAAGCGCATTCGGCGAACAGATGGATTCGCTTTCCGACATGGTTTCCTTTGGCGCAGCTCCGGCTTTAACCGCCTACATCTGGGCGCTGCAAGGCTTGGGACGCTGGGGCTGGGTTGCTGCCTTTGTTTACTGCGCGTGTGCGGCACTGCGGCTGGCTCGGTTTAACGTCAATACGGCGGTGGTCGATAAACGGTATTTTCAAGGCTTGCCCTCCCCTGCTGCGGCTGCATTGGTAGCGGGCTTTATCGGGGTGTGTACTGAGCTGGGCATACGCGGCAATGATATGGCGTGGCCCATGTTTGCTCTGGCACTGTATTCGGGGTTGACGATGGTCACCAATATCCCGTTTTATAGCTTCAAAGACATTCGCATGAAACGCAGCGTACCCTTTGCCGTGATTGTGTTGATTGCGCTGGGCATTGCCGCGATCAACATCGACCCGCCTACGGTGATGTTTGGCATTTTTGTGTGCTACGGCGTGAGCGGCTATGTGATTTACATTTGGCGCAAAGTGAAGGGGGTGCAAACCAGCGTTATCAGTACCTCCACCACCGATCCAGAAGAGAAAGGGCTGCACTAATTAGTGTGCTTAAAAAACGGGATATGTTACAACGTGTCCCTGATTACAACGTTAGCCCAAAAATAAAGAGGTATCACTCTATGTCATTTAGCCAGTTCAAAAATGTTGCCGAAGTTCAAAAAGCATACAAAATTAAATACGATGAAGGCATTTTTATTGATGAAGTAGATATAGCAGTTCCTCAAAATTTGATTGATGAATTTAAGTTCAACAAAGAAAATATCGATGTCTTTTCATCTGAAGCATCAAGAAGTGAGTTAATCATTTCACCACTATTGCGGGAAGTGTATAAAAATCATAGCAAAAACTACTCTTTCTGGATACAAAAATCTATTTCATTTGATGAAATACTAACCGGTACTCCTGACTATATTTTTTCAAAAAGATCATCCTTGGGAAAAACAGTTCTTGAAACCCCCATTGTGATAGTGGTAGAAGCCAAGAAAAATGACTTTGAACAAGGATGGGGTCAATGTTTGGCTCAATTAGTCGCTTCTCAAAAAATAAACAACAATGACCAGAATCCTATCTATGGCATTGTTACGGATGGTAATTTATGGCAATTTGGGAAGCTGGTTGAAAATGTTTTTACTATTAACGAGCAGAATTATACAATCGACCATCTCAAGGAGCTTTATGGTGCGCTTGAATATATAGCTGATACGATTGAAGAAAATAACACAACCCAGTAAAAACCGATGAAAAAATTAGCAATATCGGCTGCCACGCTTATCTTACTTGCAGGGTGTGCCACCCAAGAGACTGCCCGCCCTTCCGCAGAAAAAGCCAAGGCGATTCAAAATGTCGTGGTTATTTATGCCGAAAACCGCAGTTTTGATCACCTCTACGGTCTCTTTCCGGGTGCGAACGGTATCAGCCGCGCGACCGATGTGCAAAAGACCCAGCTTGACCACGATGGCACGCCGTTGAAAGAACTCATCATCTTCGGTTCGGATGGCAAGCCTGCGCCACGCTTTCCCCGTCTACCAAATGGGCCGTTTCGCATTGATGCACCGCCTGTGAATCTTCCGCCCAGTGTGGTGGTGATGAGTCCTACGCATCTTTTTTACCATAACCAAGCGCAAATCAACGGCGGTCAAAACAATATGTTTGCGGCTATCTCCAACACCGGCGGTTGGTCGATGGGGTATTACGACGGCAGCCAGCTCAAGCTCTGGCAGTGGGCGAAAGACTATACGCTGGCGGATAACTTCTTTATGGCGGCTTTTGGCGGCTCGTACTTGAATCACCAGTATTTGATTTGTGCCTGCGCCCCTATCCACGAAAACGCGCCCAGCCTGATGCGGGCGCGGCTGGATGCCAATGGCAAGCTAGAAAAAATGCCCGACTCCCCTTCTGCGAGCGTGGGTGCGGTGAAGTTCTACAAAGGCGATACCGTCACCCCCGATGGTTATTCCGTCAACACCAGCCAGCCGCCTTACCAACCCAGTGGCGTACCTCCGGTAGACAATCGATCGGCGGCTTACGCCAATCCGCGTGGCAATCCCGTTCCCCCGCAAACCGCGACCACCATCGGCGATACGCTTTCTGCCAAAGGTATCTCATGGGCGTGGTTTGGCGGCGGCTATCGGCAAGCGTTGGCAGACGGTATGCAGCCCGCTGATGCTCCGCGCAAGGTGATTTACCACCACGGTGCGGATTCTTTGAATTTTCAGCCGCACCACCAGCCCTTCAACTATTACAAACGCTTTGAACCGGGTACGCCCGACCGTGAACGGCATCTGCGCGATGGGGAAGACTTCGTTCAGGCGATTGAAACAGGCACACTCCCTGCCGTGAGCTTCTACAAACCCGCTGGTATTTTTACCCAGCATCCGGGTTATGCCGACATTGTGACTGGCGATGCGCACATCCACGCGGTACTGGAAAAGCTCAAAGCCAGCCCGCAATGGAAGGATATGCTCATCATCGTGACCTACGATGAAAACGGTGGCTACTGGGATCACGTTCCGCCCCCCACGGGTGAAGGTTGGAGCGATCGCTTCGGCCCCGGAACCCGCATCCCCGCCCTGTTGATTGGCCCGCAGGTGAAGAAGGGCTATATTGATTCCACCCCGATGGATACCACGTCGATCTTGCAATTTATCACGCGGCGTTTTGGCTTAGAACCGCTGGCCGGTGTGCGCCCGAAGATGGGCGATTTAACCTCGGCTTTGAAAGATTAACCCAATCACCCCAACAACCCCACCTCATCCGCTGTCAGCCCAAACAATTCACACACCAGTGCATTGATTTCCCGTTCGGCGCGGGTGATGGTTTGGGTTAATTCGTTGATGCGGGTTTGGGTGGTGGTGAGGTAGTTATCCCAATCGTTACGTTCTTGTAAATTCAAATCCCGTTTGAATCGTTTTTTCAATTCCGCCGTAAACCCTGAAAAACTGGGCAACGCATCGCTCCACGCGGCGGGTAATTTTCCGGTGGGGGCGAAATCACGCACGGCGGCATGATTGAATTTTCTGATTTCAATAAACCGCTGTTCGGCTGCGGTTTGCGCGGTTTTGGCTAATTTCGCTAATTGGGATTTTTGGGTTTCGTTTGCGGAGGGAATTGGTATTCTTTCTATATTTTCACTAAACAAACGCAAACGCCATTCACCGCCACGCATAGCATCACAAATTCCACGCAAATAAAACCATATCGCTTTCGAATTCAAAAGTGCAACTGTCCAATAGTCTGCATTTGAAATAAAATAAACGGTGTTTGTTGAAAAACTGGATTTTTCATCCAATGAGAATTTAGAACCTTGTGATAAATCTGGATATATTATCTTTGGCGCTTCAAACTTATCATAGTAAGCGCAAGCCCGCAATTCCCACCAAAATTCACCTTTATCACTGCGCTTACGTGCAGCAGTTTCAAAGTTTTTGAGCCAGCGGGCAATGGCTGGCTGTTTATTTTGAAATAATTCCCATGCCTGTGCTTCACTTCCACCACGAAGCGTGCTACCACTTTTGATAAGTAAAATATATTCATTTTTACTTTCAATACGCCATTTCTTCAAATTCTCACCACGTAAAAATGGTTTTATTATTTCATCACTACGCGGGTCTTCTGAAATTAAGCGTTCACGGGTAGCGGCATCAATCACAAAGGCTTCATTCAATCCGGTTTTAATGCCGTAAAAAGGCGAGCCGTAAACTTCTTTGAGCGTGGGATGCTGCCCCATTATTTTTTGACGCAACGCATTCAAACGCCCATCTTCTAATTGCCAACTTTGCGCAGTTAATTGCCCTTGAATTAAAACGGCTGCTTTTTCTTTGAACGTATCATTCAATTTTTCCGGCACTTTATTTTGAATGGCCAGAAATTGAATCGAATGTGCAGCATCGGGCGTGGTGGTACGGCGCATTGTCATAATGACGGGATAGGTGGTTACGCCTTCAAATACTTGGACATCGCCAAAATCGACAATAGATTCAAGCTGTGCATTTTCCAGCAAATACGATCGCAAAGGCGCACCCGAGCTGGTTTTGAAAAAAGTTCCCGATGAAATAAAACCCAAACGCCCTTTTTCTGGTCGCAATAAACGAATACCCTGTTCAAAGAAATAAGTGTATAAATCCGCCCCGCCATTAAACACCGCATAATGCTTTTCTAAATAGGGTTTAGAGGAACTAAAACGCTCCTGTCGCACATACGGCGGATTACCGACAATAATATCAAATCCACCCTGCGCAGCAACTTCAGGAAAAGCGGTATCCCAATCAAAATCGGTTTGAATCAAACTATTGCCCACGCGCAAATGCGATTCTAAACTTTCCAGTGGTTTACCATATTGCGCGGTTTTCAACCAAAGGCTTAATTTGGTAATTTCGATACTCTCGGCATTCAAATCGACACCATAAAGGTTGCCGGATAAAATGGTTTTGTCGGTATCAAAAACGTCCATATTGCCGGTGATGGTGGCAATTTGGGCATTGATATTCAGATATTCGGCGTGTAACACATCAAAAACCGCCACCAAAAATGCCCCCGAACCACAAGCAGGGTCGCAGATTTTCAAGGCGCTTAATGTGGAAAGCCATGCCCGCCAAAATTGCAATTCCACCACCCGCGCGGGTTGTTGCAAGGTTTTGGCCGATCGCTTTTCTTCGGCGGTGGGTTTGCGCCAATCGTTCGTATTTTTATACCCTTCCATGCACGCAGCACGGGCATCTTCTAATGTTTTGCCTAAGGTTTGTTCAACAATAAAAGCGGTAATAAATTCGGGCGTATAAACAATACCATGCTCTTTTCGCGCCCCATTGACCGAGGTTTTAATGGACGATTGCGCCGACTGCACCAAATTATCCAACGTAAACGCGCCGCTATTGGCGAGTTCTTGCAGTTCTTCTAAATCGCTAATCGACTGCTCAAAAATATGCCCCAGCACATTCACCGAGACTTCGCCGCCAAAATCGTATTTTCCAAATTCTTGAAAAACATCGCACGCCGAATCGGTCACCGTCAGCTTATCCAAAAACGCATCGGGCGCAAATAAACCACCGTTATACAATGGAACGCCGCGTTCGGGCAGGCCTTTATCCACGGCTTCAAAAAGTGCTTGGTAGTTTTCCCAAATCGGTATTTTTTTCCATGCCCTTTGCGTATGTACCGATTTTAATGTTCCAGCAGGTAATAATCCCCGCTGCTGCGCAAATGCTACAAATAAAATGCGGTCAAGCAATTTTTGTACGGGTGCAATTAAAACCTTGGGTTCAAGGTCGTTCGATTGTGCCAGTGCAATAATCAACTGTACCCGCCAGCGTCGATAATCGGCATACAATTCACGGGTAATTTGTTTTTCAATCGCCCCCGATTCGTTCAACAACTCCAGCGTGCGCCCACCCAGCAGATTATTAACGCTTAATAATAATTGAAACCGATGGTATTCGGCAGGGTTATTGGCAATTTCTAATAAATCAAAGCGCTCATACACACGGCGGGTATGCCCCACGGCGTAGAGGCGAATTTCCAGCATATTGGTTAATAGCAGAAACTTGGCATTGGGAACATCCATCGCATATTCCCACACCTGCTGCACGGGCGATTTGAAACGCCCCGACATCATCACATCCAAATCGGGGGTATCTGCCCCTTTTAATTCAAAGGGGACTAGGATTTGGTCGTCTTGTGGATTATTATTTCCAAAACGCCCTAAAACCACATCCACCCGCCCTTTTCCAACATATTTTTCATCCGCCAGCGTATAACCGCCACTGCTGCCAAAGGTGGAATAACCCAGCACCTCACAAAATATCTTTTGTACAAACGCATTGCGAATGTGTTGTTCTTTTTGCTGATAAATGCTTTTATTACCAATCGTTTCCGACCAATCACGCAGTATTTGCTGATGGGCAAGCGGCACGGCATCCGCAGCGCATGAACGGGTAATAAGACGGGCGTTAAAAAGCGGTTGGTGGTTTAGGGGTCGGGTCATGGGGGGAGAATAATGACATTAACGCGAAGAAAACGCCAGCCGTGCCGCCAGCCCCGTAAAAACGACGGCAGCCGTGCGGTTCAGCACAATATGGGCGCGTTCTGAGCGTTGAAAAACCGCGCCAAAACGTGCTGCAAACCACGCAATCACACCAAAGGTGAACAGCGCGGTTAATCCAAATAGCAGCCCCAGCAGCGCGATTTGCATCGGCACATCACCCCGCTCGGCATCGACAAACTGCGGCAAAAACGCCAAAAAGAAAATCGCCACCTTGGGGTTGGTGACATTCATCACCACGCCGCGCAAATAGGTTTTGAGGGGTGAGAGTGCCTCCGTAGTCGCGGCTTTACCCAAACCCGCTGGCGCATTCCACGCCCCCCAAGCCAAGTACAGCAAATACGCCGCGCCAATCAATTTCAACACCGTAAACGCCATCGCCGAAGCCGCTAGCAATGCCGCCAAGCCCAACGCCACCGCTGCCGTATGAAAAAGCAAGCCCGAACACAAGCCCAGCACCACCAGCAAACCCGCCTTACGCCCATGCACCGCCGAATGCAGCAGCACAAATACGTTATCGGGGCCGGGGGATAGGCTTAATAAAAAACTCGCTAATACAAAACTCAGCAGCATGATTTGCTTTCTATCGCTTTTTCCACCGCCAACACCCGCGCTCGATGAATCCATTGGCCAATTTGGACACCGCTTGCCCCCACTGCTTGGGCATTGGCCGCGATGACGTTCGTCACCACAGAAAGAGCCTCATCCAATGCCTTCAACAGCCGTGGCGCTTGCGGGTACGGTTGATCTTCAAATCCCCAACGCCCCCGCGCATCGCATTCGCAGGCTTGCAAAATTTGGGCGAAACGCGCGGGTTTGCGGATGGCATCGCAGCGTTCCAACAAGCGCACCAAAGCCGCCGCGCCCATATCGCCACTGCGGTGGATATTGCCATGCTCCCGCGCGACCACATCCGCCAATTCTTTGCACTCCACCGGAACGCGCAGCCGTTGGCACACGCCTTTGAGCAGCCGCCCACTGCGTTCTTCATGCCCGATGTGGCGCGGCAAAATATCGGCAGGCGTAGTTCCCTTGCCTAAATCGTGCGTCAGGCAAGCAAAGCGCACGGGCAGCGGCGCATTCAACTCGGCGGACATATCCAGCACCAGCATGACGTGAACGCCGGTATCGACTTCAGGATGGTAATCCGCCCGCTGCGGCACGCCCCACAGCCGATCCAATTCGGGCAACAAATGCGCCAACGCGCCGCATTCCCGCAGCACGGTGAACATACGGGAGGGTTGTTTCTCCATCAACCCACGCGCCAATTCTTGCCACACGCGCTCAGGGACTAGGTGATCGACATCGCCGTTTTGCACCATATCGCGCATCAAATCCATCGTTTCGGGCGCAATGGTGAAATCGGTAAACCGTGCGGCAAAACGGGCGATACGCAAAATCCGCACGGGGTCTTCGACAAAGGCGGGACTAACATGGCGCAGAACTTTATTTTCAATATCTGCACGACCGTTGTAGGGGTCGATTAAATCATTCAAATCCTTGATAACGCCCGTGCTATCTGCGTAAGTAGCTATTGAATTGATAGTAAGATCACGCCGTGCTAAATCGTCTTCCAGCGTGACATCGGGCGCAGCGTAAACGGAAAACCCCCGATACCCGGGAGCGGTATTGCGCTCCGTGCGAGCCAGTGCGTATTCTTCTTGGGTACGTGGATGCAAGAACACCGGAAAATCTTGCCCGACTTGGGCAAAGCCTTGTTCCAGCATCTGCTGCGGCGTTGCGCCCACGACTACCCAATCTTTATCCTTCACGGGCAAGCCCATCAAGGCATCACGGACTGCACCGCCTACGAGGTAGGTTTGAATAGGGTTCATCGGTGAGGACCTAAAAACTTACTGCCATTGAAATGAATCATGTGTTCCGGCGCATCAGCAATCCACACTTCCGTTTCCCATGCAATATCTTTGGCAAATTTGCGGTACGTGGTGCGGTCTGGGAAAGCAGTGATAAAAATCAGATCAGCAGTGCAATGATTGGCCAGTTGAAGCAAAGTTCGCCGGCGCAACTCGGTAATCGGG
>ERZ724511.639-NODE-639-length-11778-cov-5.021326_pt1 | contig 11778 bp, 10 predicted proteins | sample MGYA00376044_ERZ724511 | MGnify/ENA primary metagenome ERZ724511 (study PRJEB28724, sample SAMN07190887) | wastewater metagenome | isolation source: effluent of sewage treatment plant in Hong Hong | place: USA: Christiansburg, Virginia | collected 2016-03-01 ...
GAACGCCGTTCCTCTCTTTGTTTGATGTCCTCACGGCGGTCATGCATTTTTTTCCCCTTCTTCACGCCGATTTCCACTTTCACCATGCCGTTTTTGAAATAAAGTCTCAGCGGCACCAGCGCCAGTCCCTTTTCGCGAGTTTTTCCGTACAGTTTTCGGATTTCGCGCTTGTGCAGAAGCAGTTTGCGCGGCCGCAGCGGCTCATGGTTGAAGCGGTTGCCGTGGTCGTAATGGCTGATGTGCATCTCGCGCAGAAACACCTCGTCATCCTTGACGACGGCGTAGCTGTCCTTGAGATTGGCCTTGCCGGCGCGCAGCGCCTTGACCTCCGTTCCGGACAGTACGATGCCTGCTTCGTAAATGTCGTCGATGTCGTAATTGACCCTCGCGAACTTGTTCGACGCGATGAGTTTATGAGCTGTGTTTTCTTTCGTCATGGCATGATTCTATCTTAATTTTTCGGTTTTATCATCAGATAATCCGGCTTCACGTGGCTCAGGGCGGTATAAATATTATGACGAATCTCCGGATTGTCCATTTCAAGCTGATCCAGCAATTTTTTGATATCGCTGCGCTTTGAATTTCCGCTGGTCGGGCAGGCGTTTTCCACATGGGGAAACTGACGCTCCCTCGCATACTTTTTCAGAAGGACCTCGCTCAAATACGCCAGGGGACGGATAATGTGAAGCTTTCCGCCAAAGATCGATTGGTTCGGCATCATGGTGCTGATTTCCCGGCCGTAAAACAGATTGATCAAAAGCGTTTCAATGATGTCGTCCCGATGGTGGGCAAACGCGATTTTGTTGCAGCCTTTTTCATCCGCAATTTCAAAAATTCTTTTGCGGCGCAGGCGGGAACAGAGGAAGCAGGGATTTTTCCGGTTGAAATCGGAATGGGCAAGCGTCCCAATGTCTGTTTTTTCCATTACATACGGGTATTGATGCGTTTGCAGGTATTTTCCCAGCGATTGATAAGCCGTAAATTCCTGATCAAAACCCATGTCAATATATACAGCGATAAAGGAAAATCGCGGAACAAAAATCATCGGTGAGTCGAGCAGATCCAAAAGCGCGTAGCTGTCCGCTCCTCCTGAAACACCGACCAGCACACGGTCTCCTTCTTCAATCATGCGATGGTCCAGAACCGCTTTTTCCAGCCACTTTTTCAAATGCAGAAACAATTTTGAATCTTTGTTCGCCATCCTGCAATACTTTCCGGGAATAAAAAATCCCCTTTCACTAACCGTTTATTGCTAATGAAAGGGGTTGTTGTTTTTCTGAAAAATGAACCTTTTTCTAACGGTGCGCGGGCGTTGTGTGCGTGGGGGTTGTATCTGAAGTCCCGCCTGTCGCCGCTACCGCTGCCGCGACCGCTGCGGCTGCCACTGCAGCTGCGGTAGCAATTGTCCCGGCGCCGACACCGGCTGCCGCCGCTGCCCCACCGGCCGCTCCGGCCGCGCCTGCGCCTGCCGCTCCCGTTGTACCTGCCGAACCGGCCGCACCTGCTCCTGCAGCACCCGCTGCACCGGCCGCGCCGACGGTAATGCCTGTAGAAGTAATAACCGCCGTCTGACCTGCAACAATGCCGGACGTCGCCACGATGGCGCCGGTGGCCGACAAAGCGGACACGGACAGGGCGCCCGTCGTACAGGTCGCAGTCGTCGTCATGACGGTTCCGACCATGGCCACTTCCAGCCCGAACAAGGTTCCGCGAACACCGCAGACGGCTGTCGGCGAATGAACCTCAAATTTGTTGTTGCCGCCGATGAATTTGGTTACATTGGCAACCAGCTTTCCAATGGACAGTGAAAAGATTCCCTTTCTGGCCTTCCCCTCCATGCCGAATTCTCTGACCTGCATCCGCGTCTTTGGGGACAGGGTAATGGTGCTGTCGTCGGTAAAAACCATGACCGCGGAAGCGCCATCACCCGTAACGATTAAATCCTTTTCGTTGACGGCTGAATTGACGACCGGCCGGTAATCTTTGCCGTCCCTTGTCAGGACGACATTTCCCACCACCGAGGTAAACTTGCCTACCGTGGCGGCATACAACGGATACGGAAGGACCATTTGCAGAATCAACACAAACGCTATAATCATTTTTGTGCGCTTTGTCATATCATCCTCCCTGAAAAGCAGGTGAATCCGATTGATAAAGGTGATCTTTTTTCCTACTTTTCCCCCTTTTTGTCAACGACTATCTTCATTTTTCCCGATGGCAGAGCTTTGTCTCCCCTTTCGCATTTCTCATCCGAGGAACTTCATCTTGCTGTCGCGGGGCATCTCTGTTATGGAAAAAACAGAAGGGATGTTTCCATATACCTGAAATTATTAGTATTCATGCCAGGGAAATCCTGGATTCCCGCGGCAATCCAACCGTCGAAGCCGAAGTCACAACGATCGCAGGCATCACCGCCAGAGCTGTCGTTCCTTCCGCCGCTTCCACCGGAGAGCATGAAATGCTGGAATTGCGCGACGACAACAAGAAAAGATACAACGGAAAAGGCGTGGAGAAAGCCGTCAGGAATGTTTTGCACAAGATTGCTCCGGAAATCATCGGCATGGACTGCCGCAATCAGCGCGACATCGATTTCGCCATGATCGAACTCGACGGCGCCGCCAATAAGGGAAAACTCGGCGCCGTCGCCACCAATTGCGGCCAGATCAAGAGCGGTTCACTGTCCCGCACGGACCGTCTGGCCAAGTACAACCAGTTGATGCGCATCGAAGAAGAACTTGGCGACGCGGCCTGCTACCGCGGCAGGGACGCCTTTTACAACCTGAAAAAAACGGCCGGCGGCAAAAAGAAATAGCGCGGAAAACCCAAAGGCCATATTCCCGCGATGGGCATATGGCCTTTTTTCACAGGCTCACAGGAATTTAAACAGGCGTCGCCTCAGCACTTCCAGTTGCGCCCGGTTGTTTGCCAGGCTGTAAAGGATTTCCCTTTTGCCGCCTTTTTCTTCCCGGGACTGGGAAACGATCATTTCCGCACTCTCCAAAAACAGAATGGCATTCTGATAGTTGGCTTGCGACAGGGCTTCGGCGCGCAGGACTTCCCCCTTGCGGAACATCCGGTCTCCCAGTGAACGGATCTTGGCCAGCCATTCTTTTTGCGAAAGCGGTTTTTTCTTGAGATATACCAGGCTGCGGATAACGATCCAGTAAGATTCGAGGTAGTTATGAATCAGACCGGCAAACGGTTTGAGCCTGACCTCCCCCTTGCTTTTGATTTCCACCCAGGCTTCGCCGTCGCGCCTCGAGGTCAGAATCATGGATTTCGAGTGCAGGTAGGTCAAAGCCTCCGTCACGTCATCGGCATCCTCCCGGTTTTCGTCAAAAATAAACTCATTCCACAAAAGTCCCTTCAAAAACCGGTAATCCCCCATAATTTTGGCCAGCGACATGGAGTCTTCAGGATTTTTGACCATGGAAGTCGCCACAAAACACAGAGGAATGAAAAAATGAAGAATGTTGTTTTTATAATACTCCAGATTCAGTCTTCTGGCGTCGGTGAGGGAATAGACCACTTCCTGCATTTCCTCTTCCTCTTCCTCGGCTTCTATCTTGGAAATGATGTCCGTCTCGTCGAAAATATTCAAGGCGTCCGTAATCGCCCGGTCCCGGTGAGCAAAGGTATCTGCAAATTTCACCTGCCGGGTGGACAGATATTCGTAAAATTCGTTTAAGATGCCCCGCAACTCCTCATGGGATATGCCGCGCCGGTCATGGCTCAAGAGGCCGGAGGCCACCAGCGCAAACGGCGTGACCACGGAGACTTTATTGATCTCCAGCACCACCTCGTAACCGATTTTCCGGTAAAGGCTCTGGCGCTCTTCCACGGTCATCTCGTCCATGGATTTTTCCTGAGCGGCCAGATAGTCCTTCAAAATGATCGGTTGGCCGATGTTGACATAAACGCGGCCGTACCGTTTGCGCAGGATTTTCGTGGATTTGATGATTTCAACGGTATTTTCCTGGACCTTCGGCGCGCCGGAGAGCTCCTGCAGATAGGACTTTTCCTCGATCACGCGGTCGTAGCCGATGTACACGGGCACCGCGGCCAGATTCTCGCAATACTTGTCCTGATAGGCTTGGATAATCATGGACAAGAGCCCGTATTTGGGCATCACCATTTTTCCGGTCCGGCTTCGACCGCCTTCGATGAAGAACTCGAGCGGGAGGCCTTCCTTGAGCAGTGTGGCCATATATTTGGAAAAGACCTCTCCATAAACTTCGTTCCCGCGAAAGCTCCTCCGCAGAAAAAACGCTCCGGACCTTCGGAAAATATACCCCATCGGGAAAAAAGAAAGATTGTTCCCCGCGGCAATAAACGGCAGCTGAATGTTATTTTTGTAAAAAACATACGACAGCAGAAGATAATCAATGTGGCTGCGATGGCAGGAAATGATGACAAAAGGCATTTTTTTGGACAAATTGCGGACGTTGGCCAGCCCTTCGGAGTCGATGGATACGCCGTCATACACCGTGTTCCACAGCCAGGTCAGAACCTTGTCCCACAGCTCAACAAACGTTTCCCGGTAATCCGACGCAATCTCATGCAGATAGCGCCTTGCATCCCGGGCCAGAGCGGTCCGGTCTTTTTTAGATTTTTGGGCGTAGTCATCCAGAAACCGGTTCAGCTTCGGGTCGTGCATGACCATTCCGATCACGGCTTCACGCGATTTCAGTTCCGGCCCGACCACGGAGGTCTTTTCCTCTTCAATCCGGTCAATCAGTTCACCGCGCAAATCCATGACGAGTTCGTTGTGGGTCAAATGACTGTTCGCCGACAGATACTCCGCCAGATGAACCGGCTCGGCGGGGAGAATAAAGGCCTGCTTGGAATAGCGCATGAAAGTGATGAGACGACGGAGCGTTCCCGTTTGTTCCGTCTGACCGAACAGGATGTTGAACAGGCTTTCGTCTTCCTTCTCCCTGCGCCGGCCGTAGGCCACCAGCACCGGCACGATATAGACGGGAAAGGAAAGACCGGCCTGCAGCTTCATCAGGCTGGCGATGGCGTCCTCGGCGGCCCGGCTTTGGATGAACTCCGACTCTCCCAGATGAATAATGACGCTTTTCCGGGCGGCAACTTTTGCGGCAAGGAAGTCCAGTTTCCCCTGGCGGGCGAGCGCAGTCTGTCTGAAGCGGCGCAGGAAAGACGACCAGAGAAACTTCATCATCTTGGACACCGGCTGCCAGAAAGACATATTGACGCCGTGGCTGTAAACCGGCATGGGCAGACCATTGCGCGCGGTGATCTCGGCCAGGATCAGGCTGTTGAGTTTGCTTCTTTGCTTGATGGCATAAACCACAGCGCCGCGGCCGGCCAATTCTTTCAGGGCATGGACGTTCTCGTCGGCAATGGAAACCCGCGACAGATAGGCTTTCACTGGACGAAAGCGCCACAGGTCCTGCTCGTCGTAAATACAGCCGGAGTAATATTCTTCTTCCTGCCGGCCGGCTTCCGTGGGCGTTTTTTCGCTCATACCTCTCCAGTCCCTTCGTTTGACGGACCCGGATTCACATCCGGAGCCTACAGATCCCTCTTCTGAAACTCGTCGGGAAAGTGATGAATCATGTAGTTCTGGACATAGGCCCGAACTTCGGCGGCGCTTTTGTAGGACAGGGCCTGCGCCAGAAGTTTGCGGGACTCCTCCAGGCTGGACTGCTGAAGGATTCTCTTGATGCGCGGAATCGCAAGATGGTTCATGCTGAGTTCATCCAGCTCCATTCCCAGGAGAATCGGGCAGCAAAGAGGATCGCCGGCCATTTCTCCGCACATGGCCACGCGAATGCCGGCCTCGTGCGCCGCATCCACAATGCGCTTGATCAGCCTCAAAACCGCCGGATGCAGAGGTTCGTACAGGTAGGTGACTCTTTCATTGGATCGGTCGATCGCCAGCGAATACTGGATCAGGTCGTTCGTCCCGATGCTGAAATAATCGACTTCTTTCGCCAGCTGGTCGGCAATCACGGCGGCGGCCGGCACTTCGATCATGGCGCCGATCTCCATGCGTTCGGCTACCGGAACTCCCTGGGTCACCAGCTCCCGGCGCGCCTCTTCCAGCAGGCGTTTGGCTTCCCGGATTTCCTCGATGCAGGAAATCATGGGAAACAGAATCTTGACCTTGCCCAGAGCGCTCACCCGCCAGATGGCGCGCAGCTGCGTCTTGAAAATGTCCACTTCCCTGAGGCAGAAACGGATCGCCCGCAGCCCCATCTGTGGATTCATTTCTTTGGCATGCTTCTGATACTTGGTAAATTTGTCGCCGCCCAGATCGAACGTACGGATGGTGGACCAGGAAAAATTCTTTTCCTCAACCACCTGGCGGTAATTGTTGAAATGATCCTCTTCCGTCGGCAAATCATCCCGGTAGATATAAAGAAATTCCGTCCGGTAAAGGCCTACGTGCTCCGCCCCGTGGGACACCGCCGAGGAAATCTCTTCGACAAATTCAATATTGGAGCCGATTTTCACGGCATAGCGGTCCAGTGTCACGGCCGGCTGCCGGGCGTATTTCAGATATTCGTCTTTGGCCTCGTCGTAGTGGCGTTTCTTTTCCTCATACCGTTTGAGCATGTCGGGATAGGGATTGACCACCACAAGCCCCGACGTGCCGTCCACGATGATGTCGTCGCCGGTGCGGACAAAGCGGGTGACATTATCCAGTCCGACCACGGCGGGCAGTTCCATGGACCGGGCCACGATCGCCGTGTGCGACGTCCGGCCGCCGCTGTCGGTGGCAAAACCGACGATTTTATCCATCTTCATCTGCGCCGTGTCGGCGGGGGACAGGTCGTGGGAGACAATCACGACGCCTTCCTGGCCGACGTCCCAGACCATTTCCCGTTTTTCGCCGGAAAGATTGCGAAGAATCCGCTGGATCACGTACTGCACGTCGCTGATGCGGCCGCTGATGTAAACATCCTCGAGGCCTTCGAAGACCTGTTTATAGTGGTCCAGCGTCATGCGCAGCGCCCATTCCGCGTTGACGCCCAGACGGCGAATATACTTGATCGTGCGGTTGATGAATTTCTTGTCCGACAGAAGCAGAACGTGAACATCAATGATGTACAGCGGCTCCGTCACCTTTGTTTTCCTGAGGTTTTCCTGAATTTCCAGCAGCTGCCGCGAAGATTCCTTGAGCGCGTTCTTGAAACGCTCAATTTCGCGCGGAACCATGTCGGCGCTGTGAAGTTTATAAAATGATATTTGCGCATCGAGCGGATCAAAGCGGTAAACCTTGCCGATCACCACGCCCGGAGAGACGCCAATGCCTTTGAGAACAAAAGTTTTTTTCCCCTGATCCGACATCATGTGCTGACTTTATTCTTCTCCAAATTTATTTTCAATCAAGGTCTCCAGTTCGGCAAGCGCCTGGTCGGCGTCGCTGCCTCTGGCGCTTACGGTGATCTGTCCGCCCATCGGACAGGCCAGGGTCAGGATTCCCAGAATGCTCTTTCCGTTGACCGTCTGGCCGTTGCGTTCAATGACAATCTCCGAGCGGTACTTCTGGGCAATTCGCACAAACAGCGCGGCCGCCCGCGCATGCATGCCCAGTTTATTTTTTAACGTAAAGGTTTTCATTTCCAGCAAAGCCACAAACCTCTCGTTGAATAAATCATCGCCAGCGCCGCGGCTCCATACAGCAGATATACCTGCGACACTCCTCTTTTCACCAGCCACCAGCAAAGCAGGATGACGGCCAGCATTGCCGCCGCTGCGGCAGATCCGGGAGCTTCGGCGGCAACGCCCCGGTATCCGACCCGCAAAAACCAGAGGCTGCCGGCGCAGAGCGCCGCCAGGGCCAGCCATCGAACACGGCCGGAAATGCCCGGAAGATCCATCCTGCGAATGCATTCAATCCCATGCTTTCCGCTCGAATAGCCTTCGAAAAATCCCCGCCATCTCACCAGGATATGCGCCGGTAAATACATCAGAAGAAACGCGAGCGGCGCAAAAGCGCAGCCCAGCCAAACCAGACCGGCGGAGCAGATTCCCGCGCAGGGTCGAAGCGCTCCCCAGAAAAAAGTGTCGCCGATCGCGGCATACGGCCCCATCAGGCTCTGCTTCACGGCCATAATGGGCGCGGGGTCCTCTCCTTCGCGCCGGTCTTCCTCCATTTTGAGGATCGAACCGACGAGCGGGTGAGCCAGATAGGGGTTCGTGTTGAACATCTGCAGCTGCCTGACCAGAACGCCTTCAACTTCCTTGTCCGGTATTTTCCGCCTCTGGAGCAGAGGAATCATCGCATAAGCGAAACCGAGATTCTGCATTCTTCGGAAGTTCAGCGTCGCATGGATGAAAAAAGTTCGCCAGAAAATCTTCAGTAAGGAACCCCTTTTCATTGACTCCCTCAAACGCGCATCTCTTGATTATTTCCCCGTTTTTATGCACTGAGGGAACTAACACAAATGCCGGGTTGTGTCAATTTAATCAGGGGTGCCGGTAGCTCCAATTTTCTTTAATTTTTCTTGACAGTCGGTTTTTTTGCTGTTAAGGACACGCCGGTTTTTATTACCGGAACCCCTGCGGAGACCGCCGGATGGACCGTCGCTTTCCGCAGCGTTCAAAATTTCAAGGGATTTCTATATAAGGGGGTTGTGTAAGATGCTTTGCGATACGGTCAAAAAGGGAGTGGAATGCGGCTTCATGACGAAAAAAGGATGCGGTTTTTTCGGAAACAGCTGCCATCCGGTCATCGAACAATGCGGGGATTGCAATAAAATTTTTGAATACGAAATCGGCAGGTATTGCAAGGTCTATCCGGACCCCAAAAGCAAATGGATGACCGGCAACTGTCCGACCGCATCGCATGTAAAGATAGAAATCAAGGAAGCACAGAAGACCAACCCGCTGAAAGCCTCCAAAAGAGCCAGCAAGAAATAATCTTTGCCTTCCCGCGGAAAAAAAGCCGGCAAAAACCGGCTTTTTCAGCTCATCATCTTTTTAATCTGCTGCAATTCTCTTTTAATGAGGACTAATTTATCCTGAGAACAGGCTTCGGGCGGTTCTTCCTGGCCGCCGCGGATTTTCAACAACTGTTTTTTGGCCCCGCTGATCGTGAATCGCTCTCGGTAGAGCAGATTGCGAATGGTCAGCAATTCTTCGACGTCTTTTTTGCGGTACAGCCGCTGGGCGGTTTTCGTCCGCACCGGCTTTACGGTTTTGAACTCCGTTTCCCAGTAGCGGATGACATACGGCTCAACATTAAGGATTTTGCTCACTTCTCCAATGCGGAAGTAAGCTTTTTCGGGAATGATGCCGTCCATACGATTCCTGAGCTCTTGCGGAGAAATACATGGAGAACTTTGAATAACGGCCATTTTTGTCATTTCGACCGAAGGGAGAAATCCATGTCCCGAATGCAATGAGGGATCTTTAGATTTCTCGTCGCTCACGCTCCTCGAAATGACACTTTTCAAAGCTCTTACATGAACACGCAGAAAACAGCAAAAATTTTCCGGCCGCCAATCAACCGGCAAGCCTTGCACAGGTTCCGCCGCCGGTTGTGAAGAGAAGAATTTGACCGATTAACCGTTTAATGATTTACGCAATACCTGGGAGGATTTGAACGTCAAAACCCGGCGTGCGGTAATGGATATTTCCTCACCGGTCTGGGGATTACGGCCGCGCCGGGCGCGCTTTTCCTTCACCATGAAATTCCCAAATCCCGATATTTTCACCCGTTCGCCCGCGGCCAGGCTGTCTTTAATGATGTCAAATACGGATTCAACGATATCCGATGATTCCTTTTTGGAAAAGCCGAGTTTTTCGTAAACATTCTGAATAATATCAATCTTTGTCATGTCTATTCCTCCGTTTTAACGTCATATAAACTGTTAGGCTCTTATCTTGGCACCCGTCTGCTGCACAGTGTTTTGCACAATTCTGTTGTGAATGGAATTGATTTCCGCATCCGTTAACGTTCGGTCAAGAGCGCGGTAGGAAAACCTCAACCCCAGACTCTTAGTTCGTTCTTCAAGTCCTTTGCCGCTGTATATATCAAAAATGGAAACATTTTCAAGCAAATCTTCATGTTGACTCAAAACAATTTCAAGCATTTTCTCGGATTCCATGGACTCCGGCACAACAAAAGCGACATCGCGCTGCACGGCCGGAAATTTGGATAGTTCCCGGTATCGAATGCGCCGGCCAGTCTGTTTCCCTAGCAAATCAAGATTGATTTCAAACAGATAGGCATCACTCCTAATGTCCATTTTTTTCAGAACCTCCGGATGTGCCTTCCCCAGGAAACCGACCCGGACATCGCCTATATACACGCCGCAGGACTGCCCGGGATGCAGAAAGGGTTCCGATGTTTCCGTCCGGCAGCGGCATGAATCCAGCTTCAGGTCCTGAAAAATATTTTCCAGAGAGCCTTTCAGATCATAAAAATCAACGCTGACTTTCGATCCCCAGAGGTCGTCCGCGGCCTTTCCGGCGGCGAGCGCCGCCAGAATATTTTTTTCTTCCGGCAGCTCACCGTCATGCCGTTTGAAGAAGGTCCTTCCTATTTCAAAGAGCTTCAGATTGAAAGAGGCATTGTACAGATTCTTCTTCAGGGTTTCCAGAAGGCCGTACGCCAGCGTTGTGCGCATGATAGACTGGTCTTCCGTCAGAGGATTCTTGATGACGACGAACCGGCGCCTTTCATCTTCCGGCGACAGGCCAAGCGCTTCGGCGGAGTCAGGAGAGGAAAAGCTGTAATTAATAATTTCCGAATAGCCTGCGCCCGTCATCAACTGGCGGATTCTCTCTTCCAGCGCCAGGCGGGGAACGGTTTCCGCCTCCGATACCGAAACGGACGGCAGCGTCGAAGGCACACGGTCATACCCGTACAGGCGCGCAATTTCCTCAATCAGGTCGATTTCCCTTTCAATATCCACGCGAAAGGAAGGGGGCGTCACCCGATAGGCCCCCTTGCCTTCGCGGCGCAATGCCATGCCGATGCTCTTTAAAATGCGTACCGCTTCCCTGGCCGGAACGCGCGCGCCGATCACCTGCCGAACGCGGTCCATGCGAAGGGGAATATTTTCAACCGCCTTGATTTTTGCCGGGTACTCGTCCAGGTAATTCCTGCAGACTTCGCCGCCGGAAAGCTCCGCAATCAACTGCGCCGCGCGATCGAGCGCGCGGACAACGCCTTCGGGATCAATGCCCCTTTCAAAGCGAAAAGCGGCATCCGTCGGCATGCCCAGACGCCGCGACGAACGGCGAATGGAGGCGGGATTGAAATAGGCGCTTTCCAGCAAGATGGTCCGGGTGTCCTCCTTGACCTCGGAATTCAGCCCTCCCATGATTCCGGCAATGGCCACCGGCTTTTTCCCGTCGCAAATCAGCAGGGTATTTTCGGGAAGGAGGCGGCTTTTCTCATCGAGCGAGATGAATTCTTCGCCGGGCTTTGATTTGCGCACCACGATGCGCCCCTCTTCCAAAAAGCGAAAATCAAACGCGTGGAGGGGCTGTCCCATTTCCAGCATGACAAAGTTGGTGACGTCCACCACATTGTTGATGGCGCGCAACCCGGCGGCTTCGAGCCGGGTCTTCATCCAGACGGGAGTCCCGCCGATGGTCACATTTTGGATCAATCGGGCTGTGTACCGCGGGCACAAATCCGCGTCTTCAATCGTCACCGAAGAGAGCAGCGACACATCCTGGGCCGACTCGAGGATGCGAACGTCCGGCATTTTCATTTTTTTCCCGGTGAGGGCGGCCACTTCCCGGGCAATGCCGATCATGCTCAGACAATCGGAACGGTTGGGTGTGATG
>ERZ724511.648-NODE-648-length-11689-cov-4.851814_pt1 | contig 11689 bp, 10 predicted proteins | sample MGYA00376044_ERZ724511 | MGnify/ENA primary metagenome ERZ724511 (study PRJEB28724, sample SAMN07190887) | wastewater metagenome | isolation source: effluent of sewage treatment plant in Hong Hong | place: USA: Christiansburg, Virginia | collected 2016-03-01 ...
TGCACGGCCGCAATGAACTGATGCGGCAGATGGGAATTGTCTATTCGGATTTGAATCAACTGGGACTCCATCTACCGTTGACGACGGTGTTCTGCCGCTATCTCCTGCCGGCAACCTACGACGACCTGCTCACCGTGGAAACGAGCTTTGACTACATCAAGAGGGCCAGCATCCGGTTTGGCTCCAAAATCTGGGACGAAAACCGGCAGAAGCTGCACGCCGAAGGATACACCATTCATGCCTGCACGAATCACGTGGGCAAAATCCGCAGAATGCCGGCGCTGATCACCGGATTGATTGAAAAATATTCCATTAGCAAAGGGGAGTAAAATGGCCGCCAAGTTATCCAAAAAAGAACTGAAAAGCCCGGACGCTTTTCAAACCGCCTTTGAGAAAGTGGGCGAGTACGTTGAGGAAAATAAAAGCCGTGTGCTCATTGCCGGAACAGCCCTGGCCTGCGCCGTGCTGCTGGTTCTGGGCATTTATTTTTACTGGAGCTACTACTCCGGCGCCGCCCTGAAATTATATACCCAGGCTCAGGAAAATATCCTGAAAAGCGGCGATAATCCGCAAACGGCGGACGCCAATATTCCGGTCTTTCAAAAGCTGACGGATCAGTATTCCTACACCTGGAGCGGCCGGATGGCCCATTACCATCTGGCCAACATTTATTACAATAAGGGAGACATGGACAGGGCGATCACTTCCTACGAAAAATTCATCGCCAAAACGGGATCGGATAAAACGGGGGTCAAGTTTCTGGCGCTGACGTCTCTGGGATACGCATACGAAGCCAAAAAGGACTTTCGGGCGGCCCTGAAATATTTTGAGCAGGCGCAAAAGGTTTATCATACCGGCTTCGAGATGATGAGCCTGCGCAACCTGGCGCGCGCTTGCGAAGAATTGAACGACAAAGCGAAAGCTCTGGAATATTATAAAAAGGCTCTGGAAAAAACAACGGAACCGGCGGCCAGAATTTTTATTCAGCGAAAGATCGCCGCTCTCGGCTGATTTTTCGCATCCGGTTTCAGAAAGCAGTTGATTAACGGAGGCGCAACATTTGAAAAAAGTACTGATGTCGGGAAATGAAGCCATCGCCCGCGGCGTGTATGAGGCGGGCGTGAGGTTTGCGGCGGCCTACCCGGGCACGCCCAGCACCGAAATCATGGAGCAGTTCGCCCGGTACGACGGCGTTTACGCCGAATGGGCGCCCAATGAAAAAGTCGCGGTGGAAGTGGCCATCGGCGCGGCTTTGGGCGGCGCCAGGGCGCTGGCGGTGATGAAGCACGTCGGCGTGAACGTGGCCGCCGATCCGATTTTTACCGTCAGCTACACCGGAATCGCGGGGGCTCTGGTCATCATCAGCGCCGATGATCCGTCCATGCACAGCTCGCAAAACGAGCAGGACAACCGCAACTACGCCAAGTTCGCCAAAATTCCCATGCTGGAGCCGGCCGATCCCCAGGAAGCGAAGGAGTATGTCAAGCTCGCCTTCGCCCTCAGCGAACAATTCGACACGCCGGTCTTTCTGCGCACGACGACGCGCGTCTCCCATTCCAAATCCGTGGTGACGCTGGGTGAACCGCGGATTCCCGAAGACAAAACCACCCTGGCGCATCACGCGGCAAAATACGTCATGGTTCCCATCAACGCGCGCACCCGCCGCGTGGAAGTGGAAAAGCGCCAGAAAGCCCTGCTTTCATTTGCGGAAACGTTTCCTGAAAATAAAATGGAAATCAACGACCCCGAAGTCGGCATCATTACCGCGGGCATGCCCTACAATTACGCCAAGGACGTTTTCCCGAATTATTCCTACCTGAAGCTGGGCATGGTCTATCCGCTGCCGGTGAAAATGATCCGGCATTTTGCTTCCAGGGTCAAAAAGATTTATGTTGTAGAAGAACTCGATCCCTATCTGGAAGAGCAGATCCGGGCCATGGGCATCGAGGTGACCGGCAAAGAAATCTTCCCCTACACGAATGAATTTGATCCCGGCGTCATCCGGAATTCCATTGCCTCCGGCGGGCAGGACGCCGTTTCGCCCTATCCGGGAAGCCTGGCACAACGGCCGCCGAACCTCTGTCCCGGCTGTCCTCACCGGGGATTGTTTTACGCGCTCAAAAAATCAAAAACGTATGTTCACGGCGATATCGGCTGCTACACACTGTCCTATCTGAAGCCTCTGGAAGGCCTGCATTCCTGCATCTGCATGGGCGCCAGCATCGGCATGGCCCACGGTATGAGCAAGGCCCTGAAGGACAAAGGGAAAGGGAAGGTGGTCGGCGTCATCGGAGATTCCACCTTCCTTCACTCCGGCATCGCCCCCCTGATGAACATGGCCTACAACCAAAGCGATGCCCTGATTATTATTCTGGACAACAGCACCACAGCCATGACCGGCATGCAGGAGCATCCGGGAACAGGCTACACGCTGATGGGGAAAGAAACCAAAAAAGTCAACCTGAATATTTTAATATCAGCCCTGGGGATTGAAAACATCCGGGTGATCGATCCGAACAACGTGAAGGAAGCCCGCATTGCGATCAAGGACGAACTGGCCAGCTCCGGTCCTTCCGTCATTATCGCCCAAAGCCCCTGCGTCCTGTTTAAAAGGGCAAACCAAAAGCCCAAACCGCCGCTTAAGGTGGATCCGGATGCGTGCGAAGGCTGCCGGGCCTGTCTGGAACTGAACTGCCCGCCGATCGCCTGGAAAAAAGGCGTTACGAAGGAGGGCTCCAAGCGAAAAGGAATCGCTGAAATTGACGAGACGCTGTGCAACGGGTGCGGCTTGTGCGCCCAGGTCTGCAAATTCGGCGCGATTGGCTGAAAAAGAGGAAAGGTTTATGAAAGACGACAAGGTAAAAAGCATCCTGTTTGCCGGTGTGGGCGGGCAGGGCATCCTGCGGGCCAGCGATATTCTGTGCGAAGTCATGATGGAAGCAGGTTACGACGTCAAGAAAAGCGAAGTTCACGGCATGGCGCAGCGCGGCGGCTGTGTTACCAGCCACGTTCGCTACGGCGCAAAGGTTTATTCCCCGCTGGCAGAGCCGGGAACCATTGAAACCCTTGTTTCCTTTGAGAAAATGGAAGCGCTCCGCTACCTGAAATACTTAAGCGCGGACGCTTCCATCATCCTGAATACCGAACAAATCAACCCCCCGGCCGTCAATCTCGGGGATTCTCAATATCCTGATGATATTATTGAGTTTTTAAAAAATAATTACCCGAGGGTGATTGCCGTTGATGCGCTTTCGCTTGCGCTGAAAGCAGGCAACCTGAAAACAGCCAATGTCGTCCTTCTCGGAACCCTCTCTTCGTTAATGGACATTAAGACCTCGATTTGGGAAAGCGTCATCCGGAAATCTTTTCCGCAAAAACTTGTAAAATTGAATCTTGAAGCTTTTCAAATGGGAATTCCTGCTTAAATTACCGCCATAAGGATATTTTAAATATAAAAAACAAAGGACATTTTTATGGCTGAAGATTATTATCAGGTTTTGGGGGTCGATAAAAAGGCTACTGCGGATGAAATCAAGAAAGCCTACCGAAAGCTGGCCGTCAAGTGGCATCCGGATAAAAATCCAAACAATAAAGCCGCCGCTGAAGAAAAATTCAAGAAAATCAGCGAAGCCTACGCCGTCTTAAGCGACGCTGAAAAACGTCAGAATTACGACAATTTCGGTTCAGCTGATCAGTTTCGCCAGCAGTATTCACAGGAAGATATTTTCCGCGGATTTGACCTGGATGAAATTCTGCGCAGCTTCGGATTCGGAGGCTCCAGGGGAGGGGGACGAACAACCTTCCGCACGGGAACGAGGCGAGGCGGCTATACGGAATATGATGATCCGTTTGACGGCATGTTCGGCCAAATGGGCGGAGGCGCCGCAGGCCGGCGGTACGCCGATATGCCGCAAAAGGGACAGGATGTAGAATATAATTTATCGATATCATTAGAAGAATCCGTTATGGGCGCCGACAAGAAGATTTCGCTCCAAATGGAAAACCGCATTGAAGATATCAATGTCAAAATTCCCCCCGGCATCAGCACGGGTAAGAAACTGAGACTTCCGGGAAAAGGCCTGACCGGCTATCAGGGCGGTCCAAACGGGGATCTTTACCTGAACATCAATGTTTTGCCTCATCCGATTTTCGCCCGCGATGGAAACGATCTTTACATTGAAAAAACCATTAAATTTAGCCAGGCGGCTCTGGGGACCACCATCGACGTTCCCACACTTGACGGCAGCACCAAGAGATTGAAGATTGCACCCGGAACACAAAACAATACCAAAATACGCATGAAGGGTTTTGGAGTGCCGGGAATGAAAGGAGCTCCAAAAGGGGATCAGTTCGTCAAGATCAACGTCGAGGTTCCGAAGAAACTAACCGACAAGCAGATTCGTATGATTGAGCAGCTTGCGGCGGATGGAATATAATAGGTTTTAAGGCTGAAGACCGAAGGCTGAAGGCTGAAGGTGAAGGGTAGCAGGTCTTTTTTTTATGTCTCTGCTGACGACAAATATTTTAACATTATGTCTTATAAGATATGTTATGTAAACATGAATGTACCCAGAGCCTTGGCAATCAGTGAATTTTCACCAGATCGGATATCCGCCTCCATCACGGCAATGTTTTTGCCTTTCTTCAATATTTTGGCTTCACACGTTAAAAGGCTGGTTTTTGCAGGTTTCAGATAATTGATTTTTATCTCAACCGTCGATGTTTCTTCACCGCTTTTCAATGTCGAATAAACCGCCACTCCCATACTGATGTCGGCCATGGAATAAATGACGCCCCCATGAACGGCGCTGTGCTTGTTGAGCAAGGTGTCTCTGATCCGCAGGCGACTGAAGCACGCTCCGTGTTCGATCTTTTCGATTTCAAGTCCCAGCAGCTTGATAAAAGGGCTTCTCTTCCATATTTCTTCAGTAAATTCATTCATATCGATATATCATACCTCGTTTTCCTGGACTCATCCGAATTTTACCATTTCTCAGAAGAATGTGACCTCTCCTGCGGCTCCCATCTCATTTCCAATGATAATCACGACGCCGCGAACCCCCGGTATTTTCAACCCGAAATCGAGCGCTTTCCTTATATCGTTTTTGCTTTTTACACAATTGCCGACAGCGGAGGCAGCCGCATCGGCCAGGGTTGCACAGCGGGAAAGAACACAGACCGCGTCGGCTTTTCCAAAGCTCAAAGACGGACCTACGGTTGCCGAGGAGGTGCAGATCCCCAAAGGCGTTTCACCAGGTTTTATAATTAGTTTGACTTTATAACTTAAAGTTGATTCTCCGGCAAAAACCCCTATCGAAAGACTTTTCTTGGATCGAAGAAAAATATCTCCTCCGTTTTCGACAATGATATTATCCGTGAGACCGGCCAGATCGTTCCCTACAAATTCCGCGATAGCGCCGGCAACGGAGGCCATGGGCCCTACCCCGCAGACAGTTGATTGTTCAATCATTTCCCTGATAATCGCAGGAGCCAGAGGGTCTTGCGGAAATGGAAGAAGTGTCGTACGGAATTCCGGATATCTGTGGATATAGGATTCCAGTGAATATCGATGTTGTCGAAGAGATTTTTCAGCAAGACCAGACAGATCGGTATCGGAACTTATCCACAGATCACTCTGGGAAATTTTAATTTGATATGAGATCAGATTATCTTTATTAATTAGTGACCTATATGTTCTTTCCTCATATATCATATTAGCATTACTCGTCACGTGTTTCTCATCTTTTTCTTCCTATCGCCCATTGCCCATTCTTTTAACAATAAACCGTACTACCCTCCCCCAGGATCGCGTCCGCCTCCCGTCGGAGTTTCTCGCAGATATCCAGTTTTGTCCGGTCCCCCAGACGGACGATCGTTTCACATTTCCCGTTCAACAGATGAATATAACCCTCGTATTTTCCACTGTATTTTCGAATGGTATCGTTCAGCGCGGAAATTCCCTCCGGTGGGATTTTGTCCGTCCGGACCATAAAACGAACCTGTTTGTAGGGATTTTCCAGAGCCCTGGCCAACGGTATCACCTCCTGGGCAATGATTTTGTTCGATTCGTCTCCGACATCGACAATGCCCTGGATCACAACCGGTTCGTCGGCATGGAGCAATTCCGAATATTTCCTGTAAATATCGGCCCAGAAAATAATGCTGGCGGAACCCTGCAGGTCTTCAAGAACGACGTTGCACATAACGTCTTTTTTCCTGGTCAGTCTTTCGGAAAGCGAACTGACAATCCCCGCAATGGTGACGGTTTCTTTGTCCCTTTTATTGTTCAGAGTCGAAGAATCGGTATTGGCAACCAGGTTTAATTTTCCAGCGTAGCCGTGCAGCGGGTGGCCCGAAATATAAAATCCGACGGTTTCCTTTTCGATGGCGAGCAGCTCCTTGCGGTCCCATTCGGGAAGATCGGGGATGGAGAAAGATCCGCTACCTTTTGTCTCCGCTCTCTCCTCAGCGCCGAGCTGATCGAAGATGCTTGCCTGATTGCTGAGGATTTCCTTCTGTTTGCGCTGCGCAACCTCCATGGCCGCATCCAGGCATTCCATAAGCTGCCGCCTGGTGTAGCCCAGAGAATCAAAAGATCCGCATTTGATCAGGCTCTCCAGTACTCTTCGGTTGACTTTGCGCAGATCAATACGGCACAGGAAATCCATAAAGGAGGTAAATTTTCCCTCCTTTCGAATGTCCATGACCGATTCAATCGCCGCTTCCCCGACATTCTTGACGGCGGTAAGGCCGAAACGGATGTTGCCGCCCGAGATGCTGAAATCCTTCTGTGACTCATTAATGTCCGGGGGCAGAATATCGATACCCATTTCCTTGCAGTTGGACATGTGCTTGATAATCTTGTCCCGGTTGTCTTTTTCACTCGTCAGAAGCGCCGCCAGGAAAGCCACCGGATAATGCGCCTTGAGATAGGCGGTCTGATACGTGATCATCGCATAAGCGGCGCTGTGCGATTTGTTAAAGCCGTACGCGGCAAATTTCTCCATCTGCTCCCAGATGTATTTCGCCTTGTTTTCATTGATGTTTTGCTTTTTCGCGCCTTCCAGAAAGCGGGGTTTCTCCTTCTCCATGGCCGCAATTTGCTTTTTCCCCATCACCTTGCGCAGCGTATCGGCCTGGGACATCGTATAGCCGCCGATAGCGTTGGCAATCTGCATGACCTGTTCCTGATACAGAATAATTCCGTAGGTTTCCTTCAGGATCGGCTCCAGTTGGGGAAGCTCATAGGTAATTTGCTGCTTGCCGTGCTTGCGGGCGATAAAATCGGGAATCATTTGCATCGGCCCCGGCCGGTAAGCGGCGATCAGGGTGATAATGTCTTCAATGCGGTCCGGTTTAAAATTGACCAGCAGGTCTTTCATGCCGGCGCTTTCCAACTGGAAAACACCGTCTGTTTCCCCTCTGGACAGCAGCCGGTAGGTTTCTTCATCATCGAGCGGAAGGTTATTCACGTCAAGGTCAACGTTATGAGAGGCCCTGATGAAATCCACGGCGTTTTTGATGACGGTCAGCGTTTTTAACCCCAGAAAATCAAATTTGGTCAGGCCGACGGTTTCGATATCCTTCATCGAATACTGGGAAACTATATCGTCCTTGGGGGCAAAAAGCGGAACACGCTCGACGAGCGGAGCATCGGAGATCACGACGCCGGCGGCGTGAACGGAAGAATGCCGGTTGAGGCCTTCCAGAATCAGCGAAAGGGACAGCATCTTGTCGATTTTTGGATTTTTCCTGCGCTCTTCGGCAAAGCGGGGCTCCGCCTTGAATGCTTCCGCAAGCGTGATGTTCAGCGGGAATGAGGGCACCAGTTTGGCAATGCGATCCGCATCGCCGTAAGGAATATTCAGGGCTCTTCCCACATCCCGGATCACGCCTTTGGCCATCATCTTGCCGAAAGTGCAGATTTGGGAAACCTTGTCCTTGCCGTATTTTTCCGTGACGTATTTGATGATTTCACCGCGGCGCTCCTGGCAAAAATCGATGTCGATATCCGGCATGCTGATCCGGTCCGGATTGAGAAAACGCTCAAAAAACAGTCCGTAGCGCAGGGGATCGATATCGGTGATGCGGATGGCGTAGGCCACCAGCGATCCGGCCGCGGAGCCGCGTCCGGGACCGACGGGAACGCCCGTGTGCTTGGCGTGTTTGATGAAATCGGAAACGATCAGAAAATATCCGGCAAAGCCCATCTTCTTGATGATGGCAAGCTCGGAGCGCAGGCGCCGGGTGTATTTTTCGCGAACTTTTGCCTCGTCTTCCTTCGCATACTTGAGAATGACCGGAAAGAGTTTCTCCAGCCCTTCCGTCGCCTTGCGGTCCAGGTAATCCTCCAGCGTTTCCTCGGGATTTTTGACCTCGAATTTGGGCAGGTAAAATTTCCCGAATTCAAAGGTCAGATTGCAGCTCTCCGCGATGGCCAGCGTATTGGCGACGGCTTCGGGGGTCGCGGCAAAGAGCGTCTGCATTTCCTGCGGAGAGCGGACATAAAACTGATTCGACGACATCGACATCCGGTCCTTGTCCTCGATCGTTTTCCCCATCTGAATGCAAAGAAGAACATCGTGCGCCTCGGCGTGATCGGCCTCCAGATAGTGGCAGTCGTTTGTGGCAACGAGCGGAATGGAAAGATCTTTACTCAGTTCCATCAAGCCCTGGTTCGCGATCTTCTGCTCGGGAATGCCGTTTTCCATGAGCTCCAGATAGAAATTGTCCTCGCCGAAGATTTTCTGAAGTTCACGGGCGGCCCTGCGGGCCTCTTCCATATGGCCCCGGACAATATGCGAAGCGATTTCCCCGTGGAGGCAGGCGCTGGACGCGATCAGGCCTTCGGAGCACTCCGCCAGCAGGGCCTTGTCCACGCGCGGGCGGTAGTAAAACCCCTCCAGATGGGCGACGGAGGTCAGTTTCAACAGATTTTTATATCCCTGCAAATTTTTGACCCAGACGATCAGATGGCGCGCCGTGTCGCCGACGGCGGACGGTGTTTTGTCCAGGCGGCTCCGGGGCGCGACATACAGTTCACAGCCGATGATCGGTTTGATGTTGTTGGCGAGCGCCTGTTTGTAGAAATCAATCGCGCCGAACATCGTGCCGTGGTCGGTGATGGCGATCGCCGGCATGGCGAATTCTTTGGCTTTTTTAAAGAGTTCGTCCAGACGGATCATTCCGTCGAGAAGGCTGTACTGTGTATGAACATGGAGATGGACGAAATCGGCTTGCTTCATGTTTGACTAATCAATCCAGTAATTGGGCGCTTCCTTGGTGATGATGACATCGTGGACGTGGCTTTCCCTGAGGCCTGCCGACGTGATGCGGACAAAGCGGGATTTTTCAATCAGTTCCGCGATCGTTCGGCAGCCCACGTAGCCCATGCCGGCTTTTAATCCACCGATGAGCTGGACGATACTGGCGGAAAGCGATCCGCGGAAAGGCACCCTGCCCTCGATCCCTTCCGGGACCGTTTTGGACGGCGCTTCGATGTCGTCCTGATAATAGCGGTCGCGGCTTCCCATTTTCATAGCCTCCAGCGATCCCATGCCGCGATATACCTTGTAACTGCGCCCCTGAAACAAAATCGTCTCGCCGGGGCTTTCTTCGGTTCCGGCAAAGAGCCCTCCGATCATGACGGCATTCGCGCCGCAGCCCAGCGCCTTGACGATGTCTCCGGAATACTTGATGCCGCCGTCGGCAACGACGGGGATTCCTTTTTGAGAGGCGACTTTGTACGTGTCGCGAATGGCGGACATCTGCGCCACGCCGACCCCCGCAACAATGCGGGTGGTGCAGATGGAACCTGGGCCGACCCCGACCTTTACCGCGTCAACGCCCGCCTCGATCAGCGCCCGGGCGCCCTCGGCCGTCGCGATGTTTCCCGCGATCAGTTCGCATTTGGGGAAATTCGCCTTGGTGGACCGGATGGCGTCAATCACGCCCGCCGAATGTCCATGAGAGGTGTCAATGGCAATCACATCGACGCCGGCCGCTAAAAGCGCCTCGATGCGCGGCTCCCGGTCGATGATGCCCACGGCCGCGCCGACGCGCAGCCTTCCCAGCGAGTCCTTGCAGGCGTTGGGATACCGGCGGATTTTTTCAATGTCCTTGATGGTGATCAGGCCTTTCAAACGGTTTTCATCGTCCACGACCAGCAGTTTTTCAATGCGGTGCTTGTGGAGCAGTTTTTTGGATTCTTCCAGGGTAATGCTGGATTTGACGGTGATGAGATTTTTCTTGGTCATCACCTGGGACACGGGCTGCTCCAGATTTTCTTCAAAACGCAGATCGCGGTTGGTCAGAATGCCGACCAGTTTTTCATTTTTGACGACGGGCACGCCCGAAATGGAATACTGGTGCATCAGAGCCAGCGCATCGCTGACTTTTCGCTCCGGCTCGATGGTGATCGGATCGACCACCATGCCGCTTTCGGATTTTTTCACCCGGTCCACTTCGATGGCCTGGCGTTCGATGCTCATGTTGCGGTGAATAATGCCGATGCCGCCTTCCTGAGCCATGCAGATGGCCGTGCGGGATTCCGTCACCGTATCCATGGCCGCCGAGACGATGGGAATGTTCAGCCGGATCTTCTGCGTCAGCCAGGTGGCCGTTTCAACGTCCCGCGGCAGAACACTGGAAGCCGCCGGCACCAGCAGCAGGTCGTCAAATGTCAGGGATTCTTTCACAACATCATCTAACATGGTCTCCTCCGTTGTCATGGGTTAAGGGATGCGTGTGCGATCGGATATTTTCGGTTGTTCAAAACGACGCAGAATTTGTTGTCCGCGCCGTCGGTTTCAATAAATTCCGCCAGCTGATAGTAGCTTTTCCGTGTAAAGCGGGCGGGGAACCGGTTGTTTTTTACACGGCAATACAGGACATTGTCTTTGCCGACGGCCAGGGTGTCCGCAGCCAGTTTCTCCTTTTGGTCGTCGTTGAGCAGGATTTCCAGCTCTTCAGCGCCGCAGGGGGTTTGATTCCTGTAAACCGCCGTCACGACAAAGGCCGTATCTTCGACATCCAGATAGCATATTTCCCGGTTGAGTTCGACGAAATACCTGCCGCAGTCATCCTGTTTCAGATGCTCGAAGAAAACGCACAAAATGTCTTTGCGGAACATGTGTGCGCCTCGGTAGTACCAGATTCCTTCCTTGTCTATTTTGATGTCGCTTTCATCCATTTCTACGCCATTTTCCTGCTGTCGAGCAGAATCGTCACCGGGCCGGAATTGACCAATTCAATCTGCATCATTTCCTGAAATGCGCCGGTGGCCAGTTTTTTGACCCTTGGTTGAGCCCGGCGGACAAAATATTCATACAGCGCTCTGGCTTTTTCCGGCTCTTGCGCCCGGGCAAAAGACGGTCTTCGTCCCTTGTCGCAGTCGGCCAGCAGCGTGAATTGGGATACGACCAGCATTTCTCCCGCGATGTCGACAAGCGATCGGTTCATTTTTCCCTGTTCATCCTCAAAAATGCGCAGATGAACCGTTTTTTCCAAAATAAAATCAGCGTCTTTCTCCGTGTCTCCCTTTTCCACGCCCAGAAACACCAAAAGCCCCTGATCCGTAGCGGAAAATAGCTGAGAATTGATGCTGACGCAGGCCCGGTCGACTCTCTGAAGAACTGCACGCATAAGGCATCCCATTTAAAAGTGCGCGCATGTTAGCAACAATTCCCCG
>ERZ724511.663-NODE-663-length-11567-cov-3.924427_pt1 | contig 11567 bp, 6 predicted proteins | sample MGYA00376044_ERZ724511 | MGnify/ENA primary metagenome ERZ724511 (study PRJEB28724, sample SAMN07190887) | wastewater metagenome | isolation source: effluent of sewage treatment plant in Hong Hong | place: USA: Christiansburg, Virginia | collected 2016-03-01 ...
CACCTCAATTTTTTTCAAGATCAATTCTAGGTCTGCTTTGAGTTTTTCCACTTTACGATTCATTTCCGTAACCAAACTGCTACCTTTTTTGGAAGAACTGGTCAAGAAGCCCAAGTTGTTCTCGTATGTTTGAATTTCATTCTTCATGTTTTCGTAAGCACGAACCAGTTTTTCGCGTTCACGATAAAGGTTGCCTTCCTTGCTGATGGTTGATTTAAAATTGCTTAATTTTTTCTGTGATGCGGAAAGATTCAGCTTGTCAAACAACTTGTCGATGACACCATGATATTGCTTGTACAGTTTATCTTTTTCTTTAAACGGTACATGACCGATGCCGTTCCATTCTTTCATTAATTCTCGAATGGCGTTTCCCGCATCCTCTTCCGGTGTTTCCTGTGCGTCAATTGCATTTAATTTTTCAATGATCGCCTTTTTCTGAACCATGTTTTCCTGTTCAACCGAGCGTTGTGAAGAAGTCGCCTTGTTCTTTTGCTCGAAGAAATAATCACATGCGGCAATGAATCGTTTCCATACGGCATCCGAATACTTTTTAGGTACAGGACCGATTGTTTTCCATTCCTTTTGTAATTTGCTTAGAATATCAGCAGTTGCTTTCCAGTCTGTGCTTTCTTTTAGTGCTTCTGCTTTTTCACATAATGCTTTCTTCTTTTCCAGATTGCCTGCCATACTTTCCTTGATGGATTTGAAGAACTCGGCTTTGCGTTTGAAAAACTCATCACAAGCGGCACGGAAACGTTCGAATATCTTCACGTTCATTTTTTGAGGTGCGTAACCAATTGTTTTCCATTTAGCTTGCAAAGCAATGATTTCCTGAGTTTTGTTTTCCCAGTCTTGGAAAGTAGTGAACGTATCGTATTCCATCGCTTCCACAATTTCACAGATTACGGTCTTTTCATCCAAATTACGTTGCTCTTTTTCTTTTAAGGCTTCGAAATGTTGCTGGTGACGACGGTTTACGGCTGTAGAGGCAGTTTTGAACCGGGTCCATATATCTTCGCGCAATTCTTTTGCAACAGGACCCGTATTCCGGAATTCCTGATGTAACTTTTGTAATTGGTGGAAAGCGGAAATCACATCTTCTTCATCAGCCAATTTCTCTGCGGCTTCACAGAGATGAGTTTTTATTTCAAGATTCTTTTTAAAATCATACTCACGGAATTCATTGTTCAGCTTTATCAAGTCATAGAACTTTTCTGCATAGTGCTGATAATTTTTCCATAGTTCATTTACCTTGGCAGCCGGCACCTGTTTTATATCGTTCCATTCCTGTTGCAGTTTCTTGAATTCATTGTATGCTTTGTTGGCATCTTCGGGAGATTCGGCAAGTTCTTTCAAGCGGTCGATAATGGCGAGCTTTTTCACCAGGTTATCTTCTTTTTCTTTATCTTGTTCTGCTTGTATGGCGCTTCTTTTCTCTTTGATAGAGCTCATGATATCTTTGAAACGGCTTTCAGCATCGTCCGGTTGGGGAATAAATGCCTCAGGAGCACCTCCGCCATCAATAAATGCCTTACGGGCGGCTTCTTGCTCAGCCTTGTGCAGCTTGTAGAAGTTCTGTTTCAATAAATCCAACTCTTGTTTGTCTGCATTGCAGGCGTCTTCGTTGATTTCTTTTAAACGTTCGATGACCTCTTCTTTCGTTTGTTTAGGTACATACGTAGCGTTATTTTCTTCTGCAGTAGCGGAAGATGATACCAAAGTTTCAGATGTCTGTTCCACTGGAACTTCGGTTAAAGGGCGGATAGTTTCATTCGAGTCCATCGTATAGATTTTTAAAGTAAGCGTTTTTGTTATAACAACAATTTACAAATTAAAAGAAATAAATTAGAACTTCATACTGTTTTTCCCGATTTTTTTAGGAAAATCCTTAAAAGTGGAGAAAATAGGAGAATCAAGGGGGATAAATGCACTGCAGATTACATAGATTCATACAGATTCTCTTTTATTGTGATTCTTTGCCGGTTTCTGTGTGAATCTGTTTTTCTCTGAATTTCAATCTATGTAATCTGTAGTGAAATGTGTCAGGATAGTAATACGGTGATGCCCATATAAAGCATCATACCTATAATGTCATTGGTGATGGATATGAACGGACCTGTAGCGATGGCCGGATCTATTTTTAGTTTTTCCAGTGTCATAGGAACCAGGGTCCCAAAGATGGAAGCGAACATGACTACTGCAAACAGGCTGAATGAAACCGAATAAGTCACGGTGGCACTTGCCCCGAAACGGATGAAATTATAGATATATACCAGCATAGAAATAATAGTAGCATTGATTACGGCCACTACAGATTCCTTTACTATTTGTTTCCAGGTGTTTTGGGCATCCAGCGAGCTGTTTGCCAGTCCTTGTACGATAAGTGCCGAGGACTGTGTTCCCACATTCCCCCCTGTTCCGCCGATAAGGGGGATGTAGAGGGCCATTTCGGGATGTGCGGCAAAAGTGCTGTCAAAGTTGCCCAGAATCATGGAGTTTCCTATTCCGCCTATCATGCCGATGAGCAGCCAGGGCAGACGGGCTGTAGTCTGGCGGAATACATTATCGTCTGTTTCCACGTCTTGTGACAAACCTGATGCCAGCTGGTAGTCGCGCTCAGCCTGTTCACGTACTTCGTCCATCACATCGTCTACCGTAATCCGTCCTACCAGGCGTCCGATACTGTCCACTACCGGAACGGCGACCAGGTCATATTTTTCAATGGTTTGTACCACTTCGTCTATAGGGGTATCTACATGGACGGATATCGGTTCTTTCCTCATCACGTGCTTCACTTTGGATACGGAAGGGCTGGTGATCATTTTCTTCAACGGGAACACACCGCGCAGCCGCTGGTCATCGTCTACTACATATACATAATAGATTTCGTCCATATCTTCCGCCTGGATGCGCATTTCCTTCAGACATTCGGGCATACTCCAGTTTTCGTTTACGATTACCATTTCGGTACCCATCAATCCACCGGCAGTGTCTTCGTCATATTTCAACAAATCGACAATGTCTCCGGCTTGTTCTATGTCTTCAATGTGTGAGAGGACTTCTTCTTGTTTGTCCTCGTCCATTTCACGGATAATGTCCACGGCATCATCCGAATCCATGTAGTCAACGAACCGTTTGGCGATTGTTTCAGAGGGAAGGATTTCCAGGAATTCCTTACGGGCGTCTTCGTCCATTTCGATAAGGACATCGGCGGCAGTCTCATTGTCCAGTAACAGGTATATGAACCGTGCTTCTTCCGCATCCAGTTCATTGCACAGCTCTGCTATGTCGGCAGGATGCAGTCCGGCAAGCAAGTCCTTCAGTTGCTCTGAGTCTTTTTGCTCGATCAGCTGCTCTACTTTTTCTAATTCCTCTTTATTCATCCTATTCTTCCGTTAATATAATAAATAGGTGTTATTCTTTCTTGTTTGTTCCTTTCCGGGCGATATCATTGCTATAGACAATATCCGTCTTGTTTTTCAGCGCCGCTTCCACCTGGTTGGTCAGTTCGATAAACTCTTGTACAGACAACTGTTCCGGGCGTTTGTTGAAAATGGGGTCTGTGCTCAATGGGTTCTCTTTGTCTAAAATGGAAGAAATAGAGTTTCTCAAAGTTTTACGCCGTTGGTTGAATGTTGTTTTTACAATGAGCTTGAACAATTTTTCATTGCATCCCAGTTCCGTCGTTTCATTGCGTGTCATACGGATGACCGCACTTTTCACCTTGGGAGGCGGATTGAATACATGTTCGTGTACGGTGAACAGGTATTCTACTTTGTACCAGGCTTGTATCAGGATACTGAGAATGCCGTATGTCTTGCTTCCGGGACCGGCGGCAATGCGTTCGGCCACTTCTTTTTGGATCATTCCGGTACAACAGGGTATCAGGTCTTTGTAATCCAGCATTTTAAAGAATATCTGGCTGGATATATTATAAGGATAGTTGCCGGTCAGGACAAAAGGTTTTCCGTCAAATAATTTTTTTAGGTTCAGTTTCAAGAAGTCGTCTTCAATGATATTATTTTCCAGGGCAGGGAAGTTCTCACGGAGATAGGCTACAGATTCATAGTCCAGTTCCACCACTTTTACCGGACGGTTTTTCTGCATAATAAACTGGGTTAGTACCCCCATCCCCGGTCCTACTTCCAGAATTGGCAAGTCAGGGCACACGTCTACCGTATCGGCTATATCTTTTGCAATACTGAGATCTTTCAAGAAGTGTTGTCCTAGAAATTTTTTTGGCTTTACTAATCCCATTCCGTTATTTTTCTATCGTTAATAAATAGGTTTATTTCGCTAAGATAGTATCTTTGCATCGTGCAAAGGTAAACATTCTAAATTAATATACACAGATTTTGGAACGAACTCGATTAAAAAAGATTATAAATAAAGGTTTGCAGATTGCATTTCCGTTATTTTTGGGGGCTGCGATACTGATATGGATGTATCACGGATTCAATTTTTCCCGGGTATGGGAGGTCTTGGATGGAGGAATGAATTATTGGTGGATGTTAGTGTCATTAGTGTTTGGCGTGTTTAGTCATATTTTTCGTGGCTGGCGGTGGAAGCTTACGCTGGCTCCGTTGGGCGAGCATCCCAAAACATCCGATTGTGTATATGCCATCTTTGTGTCTTATGCCGCCAACTTGGTTGTTCCCCGTGTAGGTGAGATTTCCCGTTGCGGGGTGTTGGCTAAATATGATGGTACATCTTTTTCCAAATCGCTGGGTACGGTGGTTACGGAACGGCTGATTGATACGCTGTGTGTGTCGTTGATTACAGGGGTAACTCTTATAATGCAGGCAAGGGTATTCGATACTTTTTTTAAAGAAACCGGCACGGATACCACGGTTTTGGCACAGGTATTTACTTCGGGGCATTTCTATATCACTATCGTCTGTGTGCTGGCCGTATTGGTGCTGGCTTTTTTTCTGATCAGGAATGTGACGGTCTTTGCTAAGGTGAAAGGCATTCTCCATAATGTATGGGTCGGTGTACTGTCTTTGCGTCATGTAAAGCGGATGCCTCTGTTCATTCTTTATACCGTCGGTATCTGGACTTGCTATTTCCTGCAATTCTATGTTTCTTTCTTTTGTTTCGATTTTTCCGATAATTTGGGAGTGATGGCGGGACTGGTCATGTTTGCTGTAGGTAGCATTGCGGTAGTAGTTCCGACTCCTAATGGGGCGGGTCCGTGGCATTTTGCTGTCATAACGATGATGATGCTCTATGGAGTGGGAAAAGAAGATGCGGGAATTTTTGCCTTATTAGTGCATGGAATACAAACTTTTTTATTAATTTTGTTGGGTATATATGGATTAGCGGCTTTGCCGTTCACAAATAAAACTAAGAAGTTATGAGTACAATTCTCTCTCTCGCTCCGCAGAATGTGTGGAAGCATTTCTATTCATTGACTCAGGTTCCCCGCCCTTCGGGTTACTTGAAGAAAGTGCAAGAGTTCTTGCTGAACTTTGGAAAAAGTGTAGGCGTAGAGTCATTCCAGGACGAAGCCGGTAATATCATTTACCGCAAGCCTGCCACTCCGGGGATGGAAAACCGTAAGAAGGTGATTCTTCAGGCTCACATGGACATGGTTCCTCAGAAGAATAACGATACAGTGCATGATTTTGAAAATGATCCTATCGAGACTTACATTGACGGAGATTGGGTGAAAGCTAAAGGCACGACTTTGGGAGCCGATGATGGCATGGGTGTTGCCGCTATCATGGCTATCATGGAAGACAAGACGCTGAAACATGGTCCGTTGGAAGCACTGATTACTGCCGACGAAGAAACCGGTATGTTCGGTGCGTTCGGTTTGAAGCCGGGAACGGTAGACGGTGATATTCTGTTGAATCTGGATTCGGAAGAAGAAGGAGAATTGTATATCGGTTGTGCAGGCGGTGAAGACCTGACAGCAGTGTTGGAATATAAAGAAGTGGAAACAGATCCGGCTGACATTGCTTTGAAAGTTACCTTGAAAGGGCTGCGCGGTGGTCATTCAGGATTGGAAATAAATGAAGGACGTGCCAATGCCAACAAGCTGATGGCTCGTTTCATGAACCAGGTGATAACTTACGATGAGGCTTGCCTGGTGTCCTGGCAAGGTGGCAATATGCGTAATGCCATTCCTCGTGAATGTGAAGTGGTCATTACGGTTCCGGCTGAAGAAGAAGCGGACGTACTGGAATTTGTGCAGGAGTGCGAAGCATTGTGGAATGAAGAATATCATGTACACGAAACACCGATCAGCTTCAAGGCAGAACGGGTGGAATTGCCTGCGATGATGGTTCCCGATGAAATTAAAGATAATCTGGTGGATGCCATTTATGCTTGTCAGAATGGAGTGATGCGTATGATTCCTACTATCCCCGATACCGTGGAAACCTCTTCCAATCTGGCTATTGTTTCTATAGGTGGTGGCAAGGCGGAGATAAAAATCCTGGCCCGCAGTTCACGCGATTCAATGAAGGATTATCTGAATACTGCATTGGAAAGCTGTTTCTCTATGGCAGGTATGGAAGTAACCCGTTCAGGTGGTTATTCAGGCTGGGAACCCAATGTGGATTCTCCTATTCTGAAAGCCATGAAGGAGTCTTATAAGGCACAATTCGGTACGGAACCTGCTGTGAAAGTGATTCATGCCGGTTTGGAATGCGGTATCATCGGTGCGGTGGTTCCGGGATTGGATATGATTTCTTTCGGTCCTACCTTGCGTTCTCCTCACTCACCGGATGAACGCTGCTTTATTCCTTCTGTAGGCAAGTTCTATGATTTCGTAGTAGCTACGTTGGAAAATACGCCGGTAAAAGAATAGTCTTTAATATCTTATAAAGATTTCGGGCGCGGATGATAGGGATTTCGTCCGCGCCTTTCTATTAATACTCCACTTTGTCACTTTTCTCTGTCCATTGTTGGAATGCCTTTATCGCCTCTTCCGCCAAAAGAACTTCGGAAGGCAGCTTGCGTGCCGAAGGTTTCAGGCTTAACTCATCATAGATAAAAGAGTCGTCAAACCCTATATTCTTGGCATCCGTCTTGTTGTTTGCATAATACATTTTATCCAGCCGTGCCCAGTAAATGGCTCCCAGACACATGGGACACGGTTCACACGAAGTATAAATTTCACATCCGCTCAAGTTGAATGTTCCCAGTTTGCTTGCCGCCGCACGGATGGCGCTGACTTCCGCATGGGCGGTAGGGTCGCATTGTGAGGTGACACGATTGGCTCCGGTCGCAATGATTTCACCATCTTTGGCAATTACGGCTCCAAAGGGTCCGCCGCCGTTTGCCACATTCTCTATAGAAAGCTCAATGGCTTTCCGCATTAATTCTTCTTTCTTCATAGTGGTTCTATTTCTTTAGTACAGAGCAAATATACGATATTTCCGGTTATATATGCGGGAGAGGGCTTATTTTATTCGGAAACTGCCGCTTCATGTGTACACTTGTCGGTTTCTGCTACCATTGAGGTGATTATCAGTGCCTCCGGGGACATTGCCCTGTTTTTTGTTTCAGAAGCTTCAGCCTCTCCGCAAAAGCCCGTCAATAGGGCGAAGCGGCTGAAGGATTGCCTTTGGAAATTCCTTCAGCCCGATTATGGAAGCTTCAGTTTTTGGCTGTTCGGGATGTGTTTGTGGAAGTTTATTTTCTCTGGTGCTTTTATGCCTGTTGGAAATGATGTTACTATTAGGAAGAGTTTGCTGTGACTGCCGTAATAGCTTTATTGCTTCACCTTAGTGAAGCAGCCGTTTTATACAGGCGACAATGGATCTTCACCAAAGTGGAATGGCGTGTTCACCTAAGTGATGGACAGAAAATACAAACTTATCCTGATGAAAAAGAATATGTTTCCGGTTGTGTCAGTTTGCTCATTTAGGGGTGCGATACGGTGACAAGTGCCTGGATATAGGACTTTTGAAGCATTGGGGAACCAATCTGTGCGGAGTATGCATACCCCAAGAGGGTGCGGCTGAAGGATTTTTCTTCGGGCTGAAGCATTTTCAGGTGTAATCCTTCAGCCGGAATGCCCACTGGCAAAGGGTTTGCGGAGAGGCTGAAGCTTTTGAAGGAATTTTCCTGTCCTTTTTCTTTGTATCACGAATTTGCTGAATACTCCTGGTTTTCCGTAATGCGCTGGTTTGGGCTAATACTTTGCACCCTTTCGGGTATATTATGCAAAAGAAGCTAATAAATTATACCCATTAGGGTGTAATTATCGCTGGTTTTGCTATATTGGTACCCTAAAGGGTGTAATTATGAATAATTCATTGTCATTGTTTGTTAAGGAAATGCGCAAGCGGTTCGGACTTACGCAAGTAGATTTGGCAGCTAAGGCGGGAGTGGGGCTTCGCTTTGTGCGCGAGTTGGAACAAGGAAAGCAAACTTTGCGAATAGACAAGGTAAACCAGGTGCTTGCCCTCTTCGGGTATGAAGTGGGAGCAGTGCCTGCAGGAAAGGAGCATAGCGTATGAGAAGGGGAAAAATATACCTGAATGATATATATCTACGCGGGGACGCTGACGGAAGACGAAAATGGTTTTACCTTTATCTATGATGCCGGATTCTTGCGTTATCCGGCTGGCACCTGAAGAACTTTTCATTGTATGATACGGGGATGGGCTATAGTCTGACGCCTGCATACCATTTGCTGTCCACGGTTATTGTCATGCCCGAGGATACGGAGGAGCTCGCCGGGGGGCAGTGGCAAGGTAATAGAGAACATCGCTTGGAAATTCCGACGTTCCATCATTAAATGGATGGAACTGATAGATGTTTCCTTCCTGCCCGAAGACATGAAGAAACCCTATAAAAGACTGGTGCTGCAACGTTTGCTTTGGCTGCGCTGAAAGATCTTTCCTTTTCTGTTTTAGTTATTTTAATTAAAACGTATGCAGTCTTTAAACATCTATTTCGTTTCTTTGTTAAAGAAGACTTAGTACGAACTAAAAGATTGTAGATATGAAAATTCGTTATTTATCTTTGATAGTGTTACTGGTAATGAGCGTATTTGCTCCTATGCAGGCACAAACCTATGACAATTTGTGGAAAGAACTGGAAGTATTGGAACGAAAGGATCTGCCCAAGTCGGTTATTTCCGAAGCAATGAAAATCTACGATAAAGCAAAAGCGGAACAGAATGTACCGCAAATGATGAAAGCCTATCTCACTGCCATGCAGTACCGTTCCCTTTTAACTCCCGATAGCTTGAAGGTAGATATGAATGGTTTGGAACAATGGGCTTCCCAAACCGGCAGTATGGAAGACAAAGCTATATTGTATTCCATTCTGGGTGAAATGACCATGCCTGCCGACGTAAAAAAAGGATTGGGTTATTTGCAGGCCTCTCTCAAGGATAAAGACCGGTTATTACTTATCCCGGTCGAGAAATTGAGACCTATGGTGAGAGTGGGAGAGGCTAGTAAACGGTATTTTCGTGATAATCTGTACAACCTGCTGGCACGTCGTGCCATACAAATCATGCAGCAGTACAGGTGGCAGGCGGCTGCTAAAGCAAATCAGACAAACAGTCTGCCTGCGGATATGACGGATATGGATCAGTTTGTTACTTATCAGTTTGTTCCCGTCTCTGATTGTGACCTGACGGCAGCTGTCATGCAGACTTATCAGTCCTTGCTGAAAGCATACGATACGGAAACGGAGCGTGAGGGCTGGTTGCTGACCGGGATAGATGCATTGAATTACCTGTACCGCAATTTTTCCGGAAACTTCTCGAATGACGTATGCCAACAGGAACTCCGGAAGTGGATTCATACTTATCCGGCTGTGAAAACAGTCCCTGAAGCTTATCTGGCTTTGGCACAATTCCTACAGTATCAAAATAATCAGGTAGAGCGCTTGCGGATAGTTCGTGAAGGAATAGCCGGATACCCCCGTTACGAAGGTATCAACCAACTGAAGAATATAGAAAAGGAAATTCTGAATGCAAGCCTTTCACTGGAAATAGCTACGGCCTATCCGGGTGAACAGCAGTCGGTGAAAGTAAATTATAAAAACCTTACCGGCATCACCTTGCAGTTATATAAGGTGAATTTACCCGTTACCTCTGCCGTATTGCAGAACAGAACCACCCATTTTGAAAGTAAATATGCCCGTTTGCAACGCGAGGAGCATTTTTCTTTGAAACCTACTACAGATTATTTGAATGTCGATACCACCCTGACCATACAGGCTCCTCAAGCGGGAATTTATTTCTTAAAGGCAGTGCCCGATGGGAAGAAGGGCGTTTCGGACGGAACATTAATGAATGTCACCGCTTTAAAGACCATTTATCGTCCTCTGCCGGATGGTACGTTGGAACTGGTGGTGGTAGATGCAGTGAGCGGACAGCCTGTTTCTGAGGCGGAAGTAACCATTTATACGGAGAAGGGAGGAGGCTATTCTCCTCAACAGACCTATCAGGCGGATAAACAGGGTACTTTGAAACTGGATTTCCTGAATAGTAACAAATACTGGTATAATGCACATACGGCGGCTGATAATGCGATGCCCATCTTGAATCTTTGGAAAAACGATTATTACTATAAAGAGAGCAAGAAAAAAGAAGTTTTGCAATTATTTACCGACCGATCCATTTACCGTCCCGGTCAAACCGTATATGTATCCGGCTTGGCTTATGAAATGGAAAAGGATTCTACGCGTGTGCTTGCGGATAAAAAATATACGGTATCCCTATATGATGCGAATAATAATGAAACAGGAAAAGTAGAAGTATGGACGAATGGTTTTGGTTCGTTCAGCGGACAATTTGTTTTGCCCTCTCCTTGCCTGACCGGTTATTTTAGCTTGCGTGCGGCCGATACTTCTGTCAGTTTTAAGGTAGAAGAATATAAACGTCCCACCTTTGATGTCACGTTTGAGCCCGTGAAAGTGGAGTATCAAGTGGGTGACTCTATAGAAGTGGTGGGTATGGCAAAGACTTTTGCCGGTGCGCCTGTGCAGAATGCCAGGGTACACTATAATATATCTCGTTCCTATGCCTGGGTCTGGCGGTTTATGGGCAGAGGTTCAGCCCGTTGGGAGGGAGAGGCAATGACCGATGCGGATGGTAAGTTCAGCGTTCCGGTGCATTTTGAAATAGACTCGGACAGGAGAGAATCTCCGTTGTGGTATTATACGTACAACATACAGGCGGATGTGACGGATGGTGCAGGTGAGACACAGCAAGCTAATTTGTCATTGCCTTTAGGAAGCACTTCAATGGTGCTGAATATGGATAATCTGCCCGATAATTTGGTGAAAGAAAAGAAGCTGGAAATAAAACTGACAGCCATGAATCTTTCGGGTGAGCCGGTAGATACTCCGGTTACTTATCAGGTAGTCGAAATGGAGGAGCAGAAAGACGGTCAGGAAAAAGAAGGCAGAAAGGTATTGACCGGTACGGTGGAAGCCAACAAGAGTTTTGTTCCAGAGGCTATTTATGCCCTGCCTTCCGGCAATTATCGTTTGAAGCTCTCGGCTAAGGATACGCAGGGCAGAGAGTGTACGGCATCTAAGAATTTCCTTCTGTTTTCATTGAACGACAAGCGTCCGCCTTTCGTGATAAC
>ERZ724511.666-NODE-666-length-11537-cov-6.737241_pt1 | contig 11537 bp, 8 predicted proteins | sample MGYA00376044_ERZ724511 | MGnify/ENA primary metagenome ERZ724511 (study PRJEB28724, sample SAMN07190887) | wastewater metagenome | isolation source: effluent of sewage treatment plant in Hong Hong | place: USA: Christiansburg, Virginia | collected 2016-03-01 ...
TTACCTTTCTGGTTTGCAAAACATTTCCAAGGTCTATTATGAGGCAGCCGAAATAGATGGCGCTAGTAAAATCAAACAATTTTTCAAAATAACTCTGCCTCTGGTCTCCCCTACTACTTTTTATGTGCTGATTATGACAACGATTGTTACTTTCCAGACCTTTTCCCAGGTCTATTTAATGACGGATAAAGGCGGACCACTAAATACTACCAAACTGATTGTATATTATATTTATGAAAAGGGATTTGACACTTTGGAAATGGGTTATGCCAGTGCTGTTGCCTTAGTTCTTTTCATCATTATCCTTGCATTAACCATCTATCAAAGACGGTTGGAAAAATATGTTAATTATTAAGGAAGGAGGAAGGAAATGCCGGAAAAGATTCGTATGACCATCATATACACAGTTCTTACTATTTGTGGACTGGCTATGATTATCCCTTTCATCTGGATGCTTTCCACTTCTTTAATGACACAATCCGAATTCAATAAACAGGAAAGCACTTTTATTCCCAAGGAATCATATTATGTTTGGGACAATGGAACGCAAAAGCAAAAAATTATTCTGGTGCAGGAAAAAGGCAATACCAGCATCATTCATATCTTGAATAAAGAAGATAAAATAATTGAGGAATATAAGGAAGTCCCCAGTTCCCAAATAAAAATGATTAAGAAAGTTCCCAGTTTTCACTGGCAGAATTATGTTACGGCATTTAACAAAGTTCCTTTTATTATCTACTTTAAAAATACACTGGTAGTTAGTTTCTTAACTTTAATCGGAGTGCTGATTACTTCTACCCTTGCTGCTTATGCTTTTGCCCGAATGGAATTTTTGGGAAGGGACTTTTTATTCTATCTGTTTTTAAGTATGATGATGGTTCCGGAACCCATCTATCTGGTTTCTTCCTATGTTTTGCTGGATAAAATCAGTTGGCTGGATACCTATCAGGCACTTATAGTCCCTTGGTGTGTAAACATTTTTACTATTTTCCTCTTCCGTCAGCATTTCAAATCACTCCCCCAGGAACTTTTTGATGCTGCTGCTATTGACGGCTGCAGTACTTTTGGTATGCTCTGGAGAATTATGCTTCCTCTTTCCAAATCGGTTATTGCTACCGCTTCCATTTTTTCTTTAATCGGAAGCTGGAACAGTTTTATGTGGCCCCTGGTAATGACTAACCGTCCTGAATTAAGGGTCTTGCAAGTTGGGCTTAGCTACTTTAATCAGGAAGCATCAACGCAAACAACACTTTTAATGGCTGCTTCAACCTTCAGCATTGTCCCCATATTGATTCTGTTCTTTATGGCACAAAAACAAATTATAGCCAGCTATGCTAAAGCAGGATTAAAGGATTAAAAGGAGAAAAAAGTGGATGCCAAAGAAATAAGAAAAAAAGCACAATTACAGAAAGCCAAACAGGCACAAAAAATACCTCCTGCCTATCAAAAACCAGTTCCTCGTCTTCTTTTTGAGGATGAAACAATGCGCCCCCAAAATATTGTGCCGGTAAAATTGAACCGTTGGATAGCTTTCGGGGTCTTTCTTGTCGTTTTAATTGTTTATATGTGTACTCAAGCACGCACTATGAGCTTTTGGGATAGCGGAGAATATGCAACCTGCATTAGCATTTTAGGAGTTCCCCATCCACCAGGAAATCCTTTTTACATTCTTTTAGGTAGAGCGATAGTTGCCATTTTTGGTTGGGCTGTTCCCCATGGAATGATTGCTGCCTTCATTTCTGCCCTCTTTAGCGCTCTGGCAGTAATGTTTACTTACTTAATCACTATCCAACTTACCAGTATGCTGAAAATTAAACCTTGGGAAGCAATTTTTGCCGGAATTATTGCCTCATTTTACACTGCTTTTTCTTTCACTTTCTGGATGAATGCTGTTGAGGCGGAGGTCTATTCTGGGTTGGTTTTTTTTGTGAATTTAATCATCTGGCTCACTTTAATCTGGGTGCAAAAAAGCCGAGATTTTTCTCACCAGAATATTCTGCTCTTAATTGCTTATCTCTTTTTCCTGGGTTTCTGTGTTCATCAGACAGCTTTACAAATAGCTCCCGCAATGCTGTTTATTGTTTGCTATCCTCTATTAAGACAAGGAATTAAAAGTGGCAGTTTTTTCCCCAAACTCGTCGTCTATTCTATTTTTTTACTGGTGGGTTATTTCCTCTTCGGTGTGATAGGTAAACAGGTGCAGATAGATGATTTGGACAAAATGGGTTTTGCTCTTGTCGCTTTCATTATTATATTTATAGAATTAAGAAAAGTGCTTGACCGCCGGATTTGGCTTTTGGGTATTGCTTTAGTTTTAGTTGGGCTTTCTTCCCATATTTATTTAATGGTGCGAGCTGCAGACAGACCTTTCATCAATGAAGGCAATCCCAGCAACTGGAAAATGTTTCAGGAATATGTTTTAAGAAAACAATACGGTAATACGAGTTTTGTGCAAAGGCGGGGAAATTTCTTTAAAGACCAGTTAAATTATCACTTTTTACGCTATTTTGGAATGCAATGGTTAAATGAGCCATTTTTCACAAAACCCTTAGGTGTAACTTCCGCTCTGTTGAAACCCATAGCTAATATTTTTATTGCCTTTTTGGGTGTAGCGGGAGCAATGTTACAATTTCGCAAAAATAAACACAGTTTTTGGTATTTCTTCTCGGTAATCTTAATTACTACAGTAGTAATGGTTTTTGTAATGAATCTTTCCGATGCCGAAGTGCGTGATCGTGATTACTTTTTTGTTGTTGCCTATAATATGTGGGCAATCTGGATGGGAATAGGAGCTTTGGCATTGGTTACACTGTGGAAAAGTAAACCTGTAAGAGTTGTTTTATTAATTTTTATGTGCCTTTTGCCTGTTAGCAATTTGATCTCTCAATATCGGGTTCACGATCGTTCTCAGGAATTTATCGCTCTGGATTATGGATTGAATTTCCTTAATTCGGTGGAAGAAAATGCCATCATTTTCACCAATGGAGATAATGACACTTTTCCTCTCTGGTATGCACAAGCGGTTGAAGACCCTTATTCCAAAGAGAATATCTATCCTGCCAGAGATGTTTATCCTACAAAGGAAAGTAAAGAAGCAATCGCTAAGGCAATGGAATATAAAAATAAATGCCTGAAGGGTATCCGAAAAGATGTTTCCGTTGCCAATCTTTCCCTTTTAAACACCAGTTGGTATATCAGACAACTTAGAGACCAGGAAGGAATTCTGTTTAATATTCCTGATGACCAATTGGATGAATTGGAACCAAGAAGAATTGAAGAACCGTTGGTTATTCCGGGACCACCGGATAATCCTTCAATGGGTTTTACAATGGATATACCTCCTACTGCCGAATGGAGAACAAATGAACCTTTCTATCGTGTTTCCGACCTTGCCGTGATGCAAATTGTGAAAGATAATTATGGCAAACGACCTATTTATTTTGCCGTAACCTGCGAAAGCTATGTTAATTTTAATGATTATGTTCGTAATGAAGGTATGGTTGGTAGAATTGTTTCCACTCCCAAAGAAGAACAAATAGACCCGGAACGCTTGTTACATAATATTGATGTGGTTTATAACTACCGCTCCATAGAAGACCCAAGGGTATATAAAGATGATAATATGAGACGACTCGTAATGAATTACGGTTCCGGTTTTGTGCGTGCCGCCAATTATTATATAGATACCGGAAATTATCCTAAGGCCTTGGAATATATTAATAAAGCAAAGAAATTTGTGGATGATGAAATAAAATTGACCGAATTCTATACCAACTATTACAGCAAAACAGGACAGTGGAACAAACTGGATGAATTTATCAATCGCCATCTCGTTACTCATCCCGATGGCTGGAAGATTTATTTAAGGTTTATTATTATGCATTTGGTAGATTATTATCCCGATAAAATCATCACTTACATCAAAAAAGGGTTCCTGCTTTTCCCTGAGCAGGAATATTTTGCCCAATTTGCTGTCAGTTATGCTCAAGAATATAAAGAATACGATGTAATTCATAAACTTCTGGAGGAAGTAGCTCCTAAACTTCAATATGATATAAGTGGATATCAATCAGACCTGGAAGAACTCTCTAAACAAAAAATAAGTGAATATATGTAGAATGAATTAAGTCAGAAGTCGTCACTGCCGAAATAACTTTAACCCTATCTGAAAACTATTTTGGCAGTGAGGACTAATGACGACCAAGAAAGACCCAAAATGAATAAAAAAAGCAACAGACAATCCCTCAGGCATATTATCCAACTGCTTTTTTTATTGTTCTCCCTGGCTTTTTTGGCAGGCATTATCTTCTTTAGCTTGCCTTACACTATTCATACTATTTGTCCTTATGCCATAGTTTGTTTCGGCTTAAGCAAAAACATCCTTATTCAATATCTTGGCAACCCTTTCGCGATAACGATTGCCTTCAGCTTTTTAATTCTGGTTTTAACGATTTTTGGCAGTCGCCTTTTCTGTGCCTATATTTGCCCTCTGGGAACTTTGCAGGAAATTATCTGTACCCTTTTCGGCAAAAAGCGAAAAAACAGAAAACAAATCCCTCAATTTCAAGAAAGGCGCTTTGCTTATGTTAAATATATAGTGTTGGTTGTAACTATCATCCTTTCTCTAATAGGAGTAAACTATATTTTTATCCATTTATGCCCTGTTTATGCTCTTTCCCTTTTGCCAGATATAGCTGTTTGGGGTTTGATTGTAACTCTCTTGATAATTGTGGCGGGAATTTTTCTGGAACGCTTTTGGTGTCGTTTTCTTTGTCCTTACGCTGCTTTAATGAATTTGTTTCAGCACCTGGGACAACTTGTCCATTTTCCCCGCTTAAAAATTCACCGTAATCTGGAACGCTGTAATGATTGCGAACTTTGCTCTCTATCTTGTCCGATGAATATTAATATCACGGAAAATGAATCTGTGCAGAACCCGAATTGCATTCTTTGTTTTAAGTGCATAAAAAAATGCCCTAAGCCCGAAACCCTGAAAGGAAAAATGGAAAAATAGATGAAAGTTATTCTGCAAATATTGGTCTTACTGCTTTTGGGAGGTATTCTTATTTTCCTGTTCTACAATGCTTTCCTATCTTTTGCTATGAATAAAGATGACTGCTCTGTAACTTCAATTCCGCAAAAGGAAAGCAGGCAATTTAATAAGCATACCCTAAACTCTGAGCGCCAGGATAAAATTCCAACCCCTAAAAAAAATGAATTCTCATCTACAATAAGAACTCAGTCCCAAAATATTAAAACTGAACCATCTTCTACTCAAACGCAAGCTAAAACTTCCCTCTCCGAACTTCCTCTTGAGAATAAACTTTTGTCTACTGAACCATCAGAAACAACCAATCCCTCCCCTAAAACTATCTACCAAGTAAATAAAGATCTCTGTATTGGCTGTAAACTCTGTATCCGCTATTGTCCTGAAGGTGCTATCTATATTAAAAACGGAAAAGCTGTAATTGATACTACAAAATGCACTGCTTGTGGAATCTGCTCTGATGGAAACAATAAAAACTTTACGGGTTGCCCGGTTGGCGCTGTGTTTTCAGGAAAGTTATGAAGTGCTGGAGTGCAGGAGTGCTGGAGTGCTGGAGTGCTGAAGTTAGTGAAAAAGTGAAACATGTTCTGAACTTCCCCCAGATATTCTTGTAAATCTCAAATCTGCGTAATCTGCGTAATCTGCGTGAGAATTATTCTGCGTAATCTGCAGAACCTACACTTTTCAACTTGACAAATAGTAACTGCCTATTTCTATAAAATTCAGTTGCTGAATATCATTTTTTCTAAAATATACTTCAGCGTCATAACTCATTATTTATAAATAAGATATTGACTTAAGAAAATAGAGGTTTGAAGATGTTTTCATCTATTCGCAAAAGAAACGGTTCTATCGTTCCTTTTAAACAACAAAAAATAGCCAAAGCAATTGAAAGTGCAGGACTTGCCACAGGTGAATTCGGAAAAGATATTGCCGGGGTTTTAACCTTACGGGTTTTGAATTTAGCACAGCAGGTTATTCAAGATGAAATTCCTGAAGTGGAAAAGATTCAGGATATTGTAGAAGAGGTCTTGCTTGCCTCACCCTATAAGAAGACCGCCAAAGCATATATTATCTATCGTGATCAGCATTCCCGCATTCGTGAACTTGTTTCCAAAGCTGGAGTGGATTTGATAGATCAATATTTGGAAAAGTTGGATTGGCAGGTGAATGAAAATTCCAATATGGCATATTCTCTGCAGGGATTGAATAATTACATCGCTTCGGAAGTAAGTAAGACATACTGGCTGAATAAAATATATCCTCCGGAAATCAGGGAAGCACATTTAAGCGGGGATTTTCATATTCACGATTTGGGTCAACTTTCTGTTTATTGTGTAGGTTGGGATTTGATGGACCTTCTTTTAACGGGATTTTGCGGAGCGGAAGGCAAAGTGGAAAGTACTCCAGCCAAACATTTTAGAAGTGCATTAGGGCAAATTGTAAATTTCTTTTATACTTTGCAGGGTGAAGCAGCAGGCGCACAAGCATTTTCCAGTTTTGATACTCTTTTAGCACCCTTTATTTATTATGACCGTTTAAGTTATAAAGAAGTAAAACAGGCACTGCAGGAATTTGTTTTCAACATCAATGTTCCTACCAGGGTTGGTTTTCAGACCCCTTTTACCAATATCACTTTAGACCTGAAACCGCATCAGATTTATAAAGATCAGGCAGTTATCATTGGAGGCAAACCAAGGGATAAAAATTATGGTGATTTTCAGGCAGAAATGGACATTTTAAACAGAGCATTTCTGGAAGTAATGATTGAAGGTGATGCCAAAGGGCGGGTTTTCACTTTTCCGATTCCTACCTATAATATAACTAAGGATTTTGAATGGGATAATCCTAATCTGGAATATTTATGGGAAGTAACTGCCAAATACGGTATTCCCTATTTTTCCAATTTCGTAAATTCCGATATGGACCCCAAAGATGCACGCAGTATGTGTTGTCGTTTGCGTTTGGATACCAGAAAACTGGAAACCAGGGGTGGTGGACTTTTTGGTGCTAATCCTTTAACCGGTTCCATCGGAGTGGTAACTATTAATTTACCTCGTATCGGTTATCTGGCAAAAACGGAAGAGGAATTTTTTCAGCTTTTGGAGGAGCGTTTACTGCTGGCAAAAAAATCCCTGGAAATAAAACGCAAGGTGCTGGAGAATTTTACTACCGGTGGACTTTATCCTTACACCAAGTTCTATCTGAAAAGCATTTATGAACGTTTTCAGCAATTCTGGAAAAACCATTTTTCCACTATCGGAATTATCGGTATGAACGAAGCGATGTTAAACTTTATGGGTGAAAACTTAGGAACAAAGAAAGCTAATGCCTTTGCCTTAAAAATAATGGATTACCTGCGTAAGCGTTTACTGGAATTTCAGGAAGAAACCCAAAATAATTATAATCTGGAAGCAACTCCTGCCGAAGGAACAAGTTATCGTTTGGCGCTTTTGGATAGAAAACATTTTCCCGATATCATTTGTGCCAATTGTGATGCGGATTCACCTTTTTATACCAATAGCAGTCAATTGCCTGTAAACTTTTCGGATGATATCTTTGAGGTTTTGGATTTGCAGGATGAACTTCAGACCAAATATACCGGTGGAACGGTTTTACATATCTTCGGTGGAGAAAGAGTTGAATATGGACAAAGCATAAAAGCCCTGGTAAAAACAATCTGTGAGGGTTACCGTTTGCCCTATTTTACTTTTTCTCCAACCTTCAGTATTTGTCCTCAACATGGTTATTTGGATGGTGAACAACCAATTTGCCCTCTCTGTCAAAAAAAGACAGAGGTTTTTTCCCGAATTGTTGGCTATTTACGTCCCGTTTCTCAATGGAATGAAGGCAAGCAAGCAGAATTTAAGATGCGCACCAATTTTGATCTGCAAAAGAGCAAGAAAAAAGATAGTTCCGCAATTGCCAAAAGTCATTTTGCTTAGGACCAGATAATGAATATTGGAGGGTTGCAAAAATTTTCGCTGTTGGATTATCCGGGGCAGTTATCTGCCATTGTTTTTACGCAGGGCTGCAATTTTCGCTGTCCTTATTGTCATAATCCCGAACTTGTTGATCCCCAAAGATATAGCCCCTTGCTGGAAACAGAAAAGGTTCTGCGTTTTCTTTATCGTCGTCATAAGAAACTTTCCGCAGTAGTAGTTACAGGAGGTGAACCAACCTTGCAAGAAGACCTTATTCCTTTTCTAAAGTTAATAAAAGCACTGCATTACAAAATAAAATTGGATACTAACGGTTCTCGTCCTGAGGTCTTACGGGAAATCGTTAATCAAGGACTGGTGGATTATTTTGCGATGGACATAAAAGCCCCGTTGAAACTTTATAAAGTTATAACCAGAGCGGATTTGGAGGTAGGAACAATAGAAAAAAGTATGGAGCTTATTCGCCGATCAGGAGTTGATTATGAATTCCGCACTACTTATTTTGATTTGCTTTTAAGCACTGATGACCTTGCTTCTATGCAAGATTTACTGAAGCCGGGCGATAAATTTATCATTCAACAATGCCATTACGGCAAGACCCTGGATGAAATCAAAAGAGAAGATATAGTAACCGGTTCTTTCTCTTTCAATGAAAATCCTGCCTGTCTATCGTTAATCCATTGGGGCACAGAACATAGCATAAAAATATCTTTGCGCAGTTATGAAAGTTAATATTGAGCACCTTCTGCCTTTTGTGGAAAAACCATCCAGATATATAGACAATGAAATTAATGCCTGGAGAAAGGATTTTCCCGCTTTTCAAGTCCATTTCGCTTTTGCTTTTCCCGATACTTATGAACTGGGAATTTCACATTTGGGCATAAAAATACTCTATTCCCTGATCAATGAATTGGATTATGCTATGGCAGACAGGGTTTATCTTCCCTGGATTGATTTGATTGATTTAATGAGGGAAGAGGAATTGGAACTTTTCGGTTGGGAAAGCAGAACGCAGGTTAAGGACTTTGACATCTTAGGAATTACCCTGCAAAGTGAACTTAATTACACTAATGTGCTGGAACTGATTAAGTTAAGCGGAATAGATATTCACAGTAGGCAACGGCAAGAAACAGACCCAATAATTCTGGCAGGAGGTCCTTGTACCGTAAATCCTTTACCTTTAGCTCCTTTTATAGATGTGTTTTTTATCGGGGAAGCGGAAGAAGGCATCATTCAAATTGCCGAAATTCTAAAAAACGAAAAGAAGCGTGCTGAACGAATTAAACAAATTTCCAAACTACCATCCTGTTATGTTCCTGCCCTGCATAATGGCATTGATCTTATTCATTGTCGTAAGTATACTGCTTTTCATACATCTAAATCACAACACAGTCCTCAATTACTTTCCTGGCAATTAGCTACTCATAATCGCTATGTATCTGAAATTATGAGAGGTTGCTCCCGGGGTTGCCGATTTTGTTTTGCCGGTTATTTTTATCGTCCTGTGCGGGAACGCGAACCCAATGCTATCATAGAAAATATCCTAAAAGAAATAAAAGCAAGCGGTTGGGACGAAGTTGGCTTGCTATCTCTTTCCAGCAGTGATTATTCTTGCATTCAAAATTTGCTATTACAGTTGCTGAAATTTATTGAGACCCAAAAAACCCATATTGCTCTTCCCTCTTTAAGAGTGGACACTTTGGATAAGGAAATCGGTCAAGCGCTTAAAAGTTTGGGCAGAGAGGGCTTAACTATAGCTCCTGAAGCTGGCTCTGAACATTTACGCCAGGTGATAAATAAAAACTTGAGCGAAGAACAAATCCTGGCTGGAATTGAAACCGCATTAAAATTTGGCTGGCAAAAGATTAAGCTCTATTTTATGCTTGGTTTGCCAAGTGAAACGGAAGACGATATTGAAGCAATTATTAAGCTTATCCATAAAATCAATGAACAGGGAAAAAGGCGTCTACAAATAAATGTAACTCTTTCCCCTTTTGTCCCCAAACCGTTTACTCCTTTTCAGTGGTGTGCTATGGAAGATGCAGAATCGTTATTGAAAAAGGCAATCAAAATCAAATCCGCTTTTGCTAAAGCTAAAAATATCAAAATCCACTATCATACAATTGAAAATTCCCTTCTGGAAGCATTACTTAGCCGGGGTGACACAAAAATAGCGGAAGTTATTGAAGTCGCTTTTAACAAGGGTGCCCGTTTTGATGGTTGGAATGAATGTTTTAATTTTTCCTGGTGGCAGGAGGCAATAGCTGAATGTAACATTAACTTAAATATTTATTTGGGTTCACGCAATCCGCAAGACAAATTGCCCTGGGATTTTATTTCCCTGGGTATAGATAAGAATTTTCTGCTTTCCGAATGGGAAAAAGCAAAAGCGGGAATTCAAACACCCGATTGCAGAGAGCTTTGTTCTTCCTGCGGAATTTGCAATGAGGAAGTTCAAACTAAAACAGCAAAAGGTAGTTTGTTAGAAACAGATAACTTGCAGCAGAATAAGAAAATCCCGCTTTATCAAGCATCTCAATATAAATATCGGGTTTATTATCAAAAAACGGGACTTTTACGCTTTATTTCTCATTTGGATTGGATGCGTATGCTTTTCCGCAGAATATCCGTTTTAGAACTGAAAACTGTCTTTACACAAGGGTTTAATCCCCATCCCAAGGTTTCTTTATGTCCGCCTTTAGCAGTTGGAATTGAGGGTTTGGCAGAATATTTTGATCTCTCTTTTTATCAACCCTATCCAGCGGAACTAATTTTGCAGGAATTTAACAAAACCAAAATTCCTGATTTTACTGTAACTGCCGTTGAGCTCATAAAAACAAAAATTACTCCGCCAAGAACTGAATTGCTCAGCACTTTTTTCCCTGACTCCTTATATTTGCATATAAGAGATAAAATCAAATTCTTTAAGCTAAGTAAGATATTTACTTACACAAAAGGCACTCCTCCTAAAGTAAAAAACTATGATCTGAAAGAGATTATCGTTTCCATAAACCTAATCGGTAACGAACTACAACTGGAAAAATTGCTGGAAAGCCCTTCTGTATATGAAATTCTGCCTGCTGTTTTAACCCTGGAAAAAACAATGCTCTATCAGCAAAAAATTTACCGTAACGGCTTTCGCTAAATGAAAACAGGCAAAATAATTGATGTTAAATGCCGCTGTGGATACACCCTTTTTCGTTATTACAAAGCAGGAAAGGGACGCCTGATCAAATGCATAATAAGTAGATTAACTGAGGATTTTGTAGGACTGAAAGGTGCTGAAACTTTTTCTCGACCCAAGTGTCCAAAATGTGGTAAGGAACTGGGAATCATAAAGATGATTCACGGAGAGCCAGCTCTGAAACTTAACCAGGGAACGATTGAGACAATCCGACTGTAACTTCTTATTTCACAAAGAGAAAAGAGAGCAAAGTTTAATGAAGAATGTAAAATGTAGAATGTAAAATGTATGAGGTGTTGAGGTGTCCTTAAAATAGCGGACTAAAATTAAGGAGAAAAAAATGAACAAAAATTCTAATGAAAGG
>ERZ724511.698-NODE-698-length-11126-cov-7.499865_pt1 | contig 11126 bp, 23 predicted proteins | sample MGYA00376044_ERZ724511 | MGnify/ENA primary metagenome ERZ724511 (study PRJEB28724, sample SAMN07190887) | wastewater metagenome | isolation source: effluent of sewage treatment plant in Hong Hong | place: USA: Christiansburg, Virginia | collected 2016-03-01 ...
ATCTGAGCGGCGCCGCTCTGCGCTACGCCAATCTGAGCGGCGCCAATCTGAGCGGCGCCGATCTGAGCGGCGCCGCTCTGCGCTACGCCGATCTGAGCGGCGCCGATCTGCGCTACGCCAATCTGAGCTGCGCCAATCTGCGCGGCGAAAAATTGCGCTCCACCCCTGTTTTTATCCACGGGCTTCCATGGTTAGTGACCGTCACGAACGAGTTTCTGACGATCGGATGCCAGCGCCACAGCCATGCCGAATGGGCTGAATTTGATGACGAAAAGATTTCTAGAATGGAATACCGCGCGCTTGATTTTTGGCGCCGGTGGAAAACCGTGCTGCTTGGTGTGTGCGCCATTCAGGCCGCAGTTGAGGAAGGAGATGAGAAATGAGCCATATCCAGCACATGGCGCGAAAGCGCAACGTCGCGCAGTTCTTCGGGACAGACTGCAGTGCCGAGAAGATGGCGCACGAGGCCATCGAGCGCCAGCGGATATCCGACGAGAACGCGCTCTTGCGGGAAGAAAACGCTGGCCTTCGGCACAGTCTGAACGAGGCGCTTCAGAGCCTGCACGCCACCGCCGCCAAGCTGGATGAACTGATGAAGCGCGAAGCGGCCTTGGTCGTTGCGCTTCATCGTGCAGAGGCGGCGCATCGGATTGCTATGGAACGCATCGGCATTATGAAATCCGGAGTGGCCGCGCACAGATCCAGAACAATAGAATCACTTTCTGAGATCGACTCAGAATGAACCGCGCAGCCGAAGTCGACACGATGAGCGCCAGACGCGCGCTTCAGTGCGCCATGTCCGCCCTCGACAAAGGACACCCATCGGCTGCTGAAGCATGGGCAGATACGGCCGCGATCATCATCCGTGAAGGCCAGATCACCGCGCAGCAGCAGCGCCAGCTGGTAGCTCCGCACGATGCCCCGACCAAGGGCGACATAGCCGTAATCGGCACCGTCTGTGCAACCATCGCATGGCTGGTGTTTGACTCGCTGTCGGCGCTGCTGTGAAAGTTCGGATTCCAATTACCGCAGAACAGGCTGATCTCCTTGAACCGTTGTTCGCCAGGGTCAGAGAAAACAACAGGCGTGGAGTCAACAGCGTCATCGCGGCGCAGGTTTTGCCAGACGGTGCGATTGTGAAGCTTCTTAGCGGGAAACGTGCGAAAGCCCTTTGCGAAGAGGTCGGCGGAAACTTTGACAAAGGTGTTTATTCGTACCGAAAGGCGGAGCGATGAACAGCATGCGCGAGATAGGCCCAGGAGACTTCGAGGCGCCAGAACTTTTTGACCACGAGCGCCACGTCGAGTACCTAATGTCGCCCGGACAGCGATGGGACCCGAACGACGGAAGCGTGATCGCCGAGGCAATCGGAGAACTGACCGATGGCCAGTTCCAGAACGCTGGCGTGCTGTTGTTCCTTGGGCATGAGCACGAGTTTTGCATGCTGGTACGCGCCGAGACCGAAGCGTATTGCCGCCGGATGGCGTATGCGGCGGCGGATTTGGAAGCCGTCAAGCTCGGGCTTGGCTGGCGATGATTGACGACGACGGCGGAATTCAATTCTGGCAGCAACTACAACAATTCGAGGAGATGGAGAATGAACGTGTACCAGTGCATCAGCAAAGTCCAGGCGGCGTTGGCGAAGACCGGGATTGCGAAGGACCGGCAGTGCCAACAAGGGGCGAGCTTCAAATATCGCGGAATCGACGAGGTCTACAACACGCTGGCTCCGCTCCTTTCTAGCGTCGGACTGTGCATTCTTCCGCGCATCATCGACCGAAAGTGTGACGAACGACAGAGCGCTAAGGGCAACGCGCTGTTTTATGTCATCGTCGAGGCCGAGTTTGATCTGGTCTCGGCCGAAGACGGGACTAAGCACACCATTCGCACATTCGGCGAAGCAATGGATTCGGGCGACAAGGCCACAAACAAAGCGATGTCCATCGCGTACAAGAATGCCATATTCATGGCGTTTTCTGTGCCAACAGAAGGCGACAACGACGCGGATGCGCACGCGCACGAACTGACGCGGACCATGCCAGAATCGGCCATCGAAGCGCACCGGGTAGCGATGAACAGGGCGCCATCGCTGGAGGCATTGCGATCGGCTTTCGGCGTGGCGTACAAAGCCGCCAAGGGCATCGGAGACGCGGCGGCGGCCGAGTCCCTGCGGGACTTCTACGAGGCGCGCAAGCAGACGCTGGCGAAAACTGAAGGGGCGGCGGCATGACGTTATTTGAACTATCCGCGGAGTACCGCGCAGCGCATGAGCGAATGGAAGAGTCGGGATTCGACGCACAGACGATAGCCGATACGCTCGACGGACTGGTCGGCGACTTCGAGGCGAAGGCGATCGCAGTTGCGATGTTCGCGCGGAATCTCGAAGCCGAAGCGGACGCCATATCAGACGCCATCAAGGCCATGCACGAGCGCGCATCGGCCACCGCTAAACGCGCCGGACTCCTGCGCAAATACCTGATGGACAGCATGGTGGCCACCGGCATCCGCAAGGTGTCGTGCCCGTACTTCGCGATCAGCGTTCGCAACAACCCGCCGGCAGTGGTCGTCGAGAACGAAGACCGTATCCCGCGGCAGTTTTGGGTGCAGCCATTGCCACCGCCGATGCGCATCGACAAGGTGGCAATCAAGGACGCCATCAAGGCCGGCGCAGAGGTACCAGGCGCGCACATTGAGTCATCAACGCGGGTGGACATCAAATGAGCCTGAACACGTGGAGCTTCACCGGACGACTTGGCCGGGATTCCGAACTAAAAACCCTTCCTAGCGGGGCGCAACTGCTCGAATTCTCGGTGGCCGTTGACGTCGGATATGGCGAAAAAAAGAAGACGATTTGGCCAAAGTGCACGCAGTTCGGCGTTCGCGTCGAGAGGCTTGCGCAGTACCTACTAAAGGGCCAGCAGGTTGCTATCAGCGGCGAAGTGGATTTGCGTGAATGGACCGACCGAGACGGCGCGATGAAGCTGTCTCTTGAAGTGCGCGTCAATTCCATCGACATCATAGGCGGCAATGGAAGACAAGAACCTGTTGCGCCGACAGCAAATAAAACAACGCCTCGTCGTCCGACATTCCCGACAGCAGGGATTGAAGACGACATACCGTTCTAACTCAAGAAACCCAACGGCCAGACTCGAAAGGATTGCAAAAGCATGAGCACACAACTAACGGTCCAGCAGCGCGCAGCCGTTGCGCTGCAATCGGACAAAGCACGGGCAGAGCTTACCGCCCTCGCAGCATCGTCGCAGAGCATCACAGCGCCGACAAACCCAGCAGGCAGGGCAGAGTGCCACGCCGCCGCGATGGCAGCCGCAGGGGCGCGTATTGCAATCGCCAAGGCCGGCAAGGACGCTCGCGACGACGCCACGCAGTTTTCCAAAGCGGTTATCGCCGAAGAAGAACGACTGATTGCAATCATTCGGCCTGAAGAAATGCGCCTGAAATCATTGCGGGATGAGTATGACGCGGAACAGGCCAGGATCAAGGCCGAGAAGGCGGACGCCGAACGCCTGCGGATTCTTGAACTAAGCGGGCGCATTCTGCTGATTAAGCAGGCGGAGATCGACGCGGTACGATTCGACGTTTCTGCTGCGGAAGCCTGCGAGATCCATTCTGAAATCAGCGCACTCGAAATCGACGACGCGACATTCGCCGAATTCTACGGCGAGGCAGTGGAAGCAAAGGCTGCCGCTCTTGCCGGAATAGCCAAGATCATCGATGCGAAGCGACAGTCCGAGGCTGCCGCCGCCAAGGCCGAAACCGAGCGCGTTGAGCTTGAGAGAGTCCGCAAGGCCGAAGCCGAAGCCGCTCGCATCAAGGCGCAACAGGAAGCGGATGCGCGCGCAGAGCAGGCCCGAGTTGAAGCGGCTGCGCGTCAAGCCGAACAGGCAAAGATCGACGCAGAGCGCAAGGAGCTTGCGGAACGCGAAGCAAAGTTCGCCGCCGAGCGTGCCGCGGCACTTGCCGAGATCGACGCCAAGCGCCGCGAGCAAGAGGACAAGGAACGCGCGGCGATAGATGCCCGCTTGGCCGAAGAGGCGAATGCGGAAGCGGCCAAGTCCGAATCAGCACGCGCTGAGCTTGATCTGGAGTATCTCGATCAGCAGAGAAAAGATGCCGTAGCAGACTTGCGCATGGCCGCAACCAATAAAAAGCGGATGGAAATCTTCACCATGATCGACGCGGTGGACGACGAAGACGTTATCGAGGAAATTTTTGACGCTGTGCGTTCGATCGTCGATCGTGCGGCGGAAAGGATTTCCGCATGACCCTAAAGCAGCAACGACTTGCTAGGTCGTACCAAGCCAAGAGCCGTGGCGACCGCCGAAGCTACAAGACAGAGCTTGAGAACGTGCAGCTTTTGCTGGCGTTGGAAGCGGGAGACCTTAGCGAAGGGCAGGTTGCTTCGATGCTCGGAGTTGACCGCGTGAGCCTGCGGATTATGCGTGACGAAGCTAAGGCCGAAGGTATGGCGATGGCTGAAGAATTGCGGGCGAAGAAAAACCCCTAATTACGGAGTAATTGCCCTGTTGGGCATGGAGAAATAATGATGGAACTACCGAGCACAAACGAACTTAGGCAGTGGGCAAACTGCCCGGCGGCTGGCCGAATGGTGCCCGTACACCCAGATACGCTTAGAAACCTTTCCAGCGAGATTGATAGGCTTCGTGACGCGCTTTTTCAGGTAAAGCGCATGTGCGACGAGGCGCGCGTCCTGTCTCGATGCGAATGCGATACGACTTTTGAATGAAACGCCATCGGCCGTGAAGCGGGCATTGACGCCTAACGAACTAGGTCAGGCGGCTGGCGACGACGTGCTGCATGACGAATATCAAGAGAGTGAATCATGAGCGACCTTGAGCTTTTGAAAAACGCGGCTAGGGCTTGCGGGTACAAATGGAGCCCGAGCGTATATCGGTTTCGCGAAGAATCGCAGATCAGCGGATTGTGGGTGTACGGAGTATCCACGGCATGGGACCCGCTGAACGATAACGGACATGCACTTGCGCTGGCTGTAAAGCTCCGGCTGGACATCCGCCATGCGTCAAGTCTCGTGTACGTCGGAAGGATCAGCAATGGCGAATGGTTCGCGCACGAATCCCATGAAGGCGACGCGGAATCGGCAACACGCCGGGCGATCGTCCGGGCTGCCGCGGCGATTGGTATTGCAATGTTTGGCCATCGAGAAGAATTCTTGTTGCCAAGAGGCTGCGCATCCGGGTCCGTATTCCAACCGGACGGGGAGTCAGACGCAGTGCGCGGCCACGCATGCCGCGGCGCAGACCTCGACATGGTATCAACGGCAGCTGGTCAGGAGTTGATCAAGCTGGCGATCGATTATCTGAAGACCAATGGTGGCCACGATGACTGACGAACAGATAGAAGCGCTAGTGCTGGCGCGGCCGGATATGGCGCAGGCAGTACACCATGACATTGTGCCAATTGGTGCATTTGTGGCGCTTGTGCGTTCCGCCCTTGAGGCAGAACTAAACCGATGTAGTTACCCCGAGTGCGTGGAGAACGACGACGATCGGTGTCCTCGCTGGCTGACTGGCGAATGTGCTGGGCCTAGCGCTGACATGAAGAGCTGTGGTGGCGCCGCATGACCACTGACTATCGCGAGCGGCGATTCCTGACGACCGCAGAAGAAGCATTACTGCGACTGCGCTACCCTGATACCAGTACGGACGATCTGGCTGCAGAAATGGGATTCACGGCAATCCAGATATCGAACTACGCCAAACGTCGGAAGCTATACAAGTCGGCGGCGTACAAGGAGGCGCAGAAGGCCAGAACAATCGCCCGGATAGCATCTGACAGGAATGCGGCAGCGCAGCGCAGGATGGAAATGACGGCAAAGGACACGGCCACTGCCATGCGCATTCAAGCAGCGCCGCAAGGCGAAGCCCGTCGGACCGCGCACGGAACGGCTTATCAGGCCGGCAACGTAACCCTGCATGTGATGCGATGACGACCCGAGCCACCAACGGCCGCCGAGAGTGGACCGCAGAAGAACACGCCGAGTTGTGGCGGATGAGTTGCGAAGGCGTTCGGCTATCGGAGATGGCAAAGCGCCTGAAAAGAAGCGAGTCGTCGTGTCACGGCAGGCTGAAAAATTCAGACGGCAGCGGCCAGTACATTGGCAGGGGAAAGTCCGTTCGATGGACTCCTGACATGGACGCACAAGTACTTGATATGAGTGCCGCTGGCATGACGCACATTGAAATAGGTGCGCATATGTGCCTGATCCCCTTTCAGGTAGCGTCACGAGTTCGCCAGCTTCGCGCGTGGATGGTGGAATCGTCGGCAGGATATGCTAAAGCAAAGTTGGCGAGCGAGATTGCCAGAGGACCATCGATGAGACGGTGCCTGATGTGCGGTCATGAATTCCCATCGTCGAGCGCCGAAAATAGGCGATGCAAGCCATGTAAAAGACTGGCGGAGAGTTCGGACAGCCCTTTCAACCCTGGAATTGTCGGTGGCATTTAACGGAGGAATGAGCATGCTTGAACTGTGGGCCTTCATCACAAGGCAAAAGGTTGTGTATCTAAAAGACTTTGACGGAGAGGTCACGAAGACTGTCGCCAAGAGTACGCCGTTCGGATATGTGGCAAAGAGGCATTGGCCTTTCGATTTACGCAACGTGATACTGCTTGACGACGGGACTGTCGAACAAGGTTGCTACGTCAAATTCTGGCGCGGGCGTGCCACTAACGTACAACGCCGGCGTTGATGCATTTAAGAGGAATGAGCATGGCAAAACGAGACATGAAACGCTTCCCGGACGATGAGTACCGCTACTGGCTATTCGACCCGGAAGGCGACGGCATGATGTATTTCCACTCGAAGGAGGAGCGAGACGCACACGGGCAGCGCTGCATCGATGAATACAGGTCCGGGGATGGGTGGGGGGGCGAAGAAGACGAAATCGAAGGCGTATGCGCCGGCGAAGTCACGCACATCGCCAAGGTCATCAACAAGCGCATGCGGCCCGATGACCTTGGCGCGGACGGAATGGACAAGGATGGGGATGTGTGGCCTGACGGTGCCGAATGGATCGGACGCTACGCGCTTGAACCGATTGAAGTCGACAACAACGGATGAATGAAATGAACGACTGCGGAAACTGCACAAATGTAAGCGGGGTGAAAAGCCTTAAAACCCTTGAAATTATTTGCGGTAAAGGTCATCAGCCGGTATGGATTCCTGCGACTAACACCGTAGGAAGGAAGTGGGGATGGATGTGCGAAACGTGCGACGCTGATTTTGCATCAAAGGCGCCTAGTTCGGCGCAGAAAGGCAAGAAATGGGATATATAGCGGTGTGCGCTCGCAAGAGCAAGGGTGCTCCAGAATTTTTTGCTCCGCTGTCGTACGGGCGTGGCACGGAGCCTGCACATGGGAAGTTGCTACAACGCGGACGGGCGACGATGTTCGCCACCGAGCGCGAGGCATGGTCGGCGCTGGAAGAAACATTGAAGCAGGCTGCTGCTGACGGAGACGAATGGCCAAGTAAGTTCCATTACACGATCATCGAGGTGGTGGATGCGTCGTGATTGGGTTGGCGCTTGGCGTTGATTGCCCGGAAACAAACTGAAATGTTAGGCATCACTTTTACCGAGGCGATGGAACATGCGAAGACTGATTCACTGGCTGGCCCACAAGCTGGGCAGAAACACCGGATATGTGACAACATGGTGGCAGGGCGACAAACTGATGGTCGGGTTCCGCTGCGATGGATGCTGCAAGGTAAGTGGAGCGCATGAGAGCTTCACTTCGATCCGGCACAGCCTGCGCAAGCTCAGATCCAACAGTGATATAACGGGATGGACACGTTAGTGGCTGCTCAGTACGAATACTGGGACTGCTGGTCGCTGATATGGCCCGATGGCAGGCTGTTTGTAGACACGGATGGCTCATGCCCTGAGGATTGCTGGAAGATAGGACTCGGATGGCCTGACGCGGCGGAAATAGAACACGCAAAAACCCAAGGGGTGCGCTGCGTGCTTGTGAAAGTTATAGCAACAACGGGCGGTGGGAAAGACAATGTTTGATGACTACAATAGATTGCAGATGAGCAATACTTGGCCTGGCGGCAAGCGTCACGCGATGACGCAGGATGAGCATGAGCGCTGGAACGCGCGCAACTATCCAGGAACGCTTCAGCTTTGCTGCGTCTGCGACCATCCGACATGGCGATGTGAGGAAGACGCCATCTACATTGAGCCAATCGTGCCGAACGGTAGCTGTTGCGGACCGTCCGTTATGCGAAGAGTGCTACAAAGAACACGACCCTGGCAGCGTGCCGGCACAGGAGGTTGAATGATGTACTGCACCCAGCCAGAAACGCGGACTGCACGCAAGCAGCACCGCTGCATGAACTGCGCCGAACTTATAGAGATTGGGGATACGTATCAGCGGTGGATGAGCGCTGATGACGGTCAAGCGGTAACAAACAAGATGCACCCGGAGTGCCTGTCTGCTCTGCAGAAAGAAGCAGAAGGCGGGTATTTCGACTACATGATCTACGGCGGAGATCGACCGGAGAAAGAAGAATGAGCAAAGGCAGAATGATGACTACCATCCAGTACACCAGTTCCGATCCGCACCGGATCGTCGTACCGGGCGCGCAAGGAAAGAGCGAACACGGATGACATGTTTTGGGTGATCCCCAACGCAGAGCTAAGCGGCCTGCCGCTTGCGGCCGGTCCCGCTTAATCTCCGGGTTGGCGGGCATTTTGGAGACTACGACATGAAGATGGCAAAAGCGAGCGAGGACGACTTGAACATGGCCCAGGAACTGTGCGGCGCACTGGACGCGCTGACCGGCTGGAGGGCTTCTGTGCCTGAGGCTGTGGAGAAGCTTGATGACGAAAGAGAAAGCGAGCACTTCGACCGCGACGACCGCGAGCAGTGCGTGCGCGTGCTGGGCTACCTTCTCGACCTAGCAGATCGCGCCAGCCTGATGCGCGTGGTATGGGGCTGCGCCGTGATGCTGGACCCGCGCAACAAGTTCGTTGACCAAGACGCGGACACCATTGAGCACCACCCCGAGATGGCGAGTAACGCCAAAGACGCCGAGCGCTACAGGCTGCTGCGGCGCGGCCAACGCTGGAGTGTGATCGACGGCATTGGAGACACGCTGCGCGCCGAAGTTCTTGACGCTGCGATTGATACCGCGCTGACCTTGCACGCTAACGCAAAAGTCATCGGCGCCGACACGGCGTCCGCTGGACTGCCGGGTTAGCGGTTTTTGGAGACAGACATGGACGAATGGAACGACGCGCAAGTGATGCGGAAGATTGCAGAAGCACAGGCGAAGCAGGCAACACCGCACGAACAACTAATTAACGAACTGCGGGACTCGACCATCCCCAAGACGGAGCGTGAACACGCTGCGGCGCGGGAGATTGAGAAGAACCAAGACAGGATTGCAGCAGGGCACCGACTGGCCCTTGAACTGGAATGCCTGCTGATGGACACGAAAGACCTGCCGATGGTGAGCCGTTGGTGGGACACCGGAATGATGGCGCTGGAGGAATGGCAAAAGCTGTTTCCGTACAACGGGCCGAGGCTCGGTGATTGATGACCGCTAACGCGATGTAGTAGTCCTAATTGACGCAATGCTTTGCGTCAATAACGACACGAACGGGCGAACGGCCCTCACAGGAGGTAACGAAGAATGACAACGCCTATTGCGCAAGGTCCGGCCGACGTAAATGTTAGTGGCTGGATGCCGATTGAGACTGCCCCAAGAGACGGTAGGCGCGTGTTGGTCTGGATAGACGAAAAATCACTGAAGCGCGACCAGCGGCAAGCGCAGTTTGCGAGGCTGTGGTTTTACGATGATGGAACGGTTGGTGGTGGCGCAGAGGGATTTAATGGCGAGTGGAACATCACTCATTGGATGCCGGCCCCGGAAGCCCCTAACGTTTGAATTCAGCGGCCGGTACTCCGGTCCGCTGCAGTGAAGGGTTAGCCAGCACCCGAGCAACGCTGGCAAGAAAGGAAATCATGGACGCGCCAACTTTCGACAATGACAACTCCGAGTTCCGCAAGGGACTTGAACATGCGATCAACTGCCACAGCATGGAGAACGGCTCCAACACGCCCGACTTCATCTTGGCCCAGTACCTCGCGGATTGCTTGCGGGCCTTCGACAAGGCGACTCAACACCGCGAGGCATGGCATGGCCGACCGTTCAACAACGGCGATGCACCTCCGCCGCCACGCAGCGCGCCGACGTTGAGCGCCGTGTGAATTTGGTGCTGGCTAACGTGATGTAGCAGTCCTATTTGACGCAATGCTTTGCGTCAATAACGACACGAACGGGCGAACGGCCCGCACAGGAGACTGATAAATGACAGCGCCTATTGCGCAAGGTCCGGCTGAGCGAAAGGGTAGGAGTCGCGTCGGATGGTGGGTCGTGTTTGACGAACCGAACGACGTTGGCGAGGTGCCGGACGGATTCTTCGTTGACGAAGCGCGCGCGGCCAAGTTTCCAAGCGAACCTGGGTGGCTAACAAACCACCTTGTGCCATGCTGGATAGACGCCTAACGCTTGAAATAACCGGCCGCGCCAGCGGTCCGGGTTGATTGACGGGTTAGCCGTGTCGCCCGATGAAGACACGGTTTTTGGAGAACAGAAGATGCGCACCTTGAACGAACACAAGATCAACCCCGGCAATGACACGCTGACGATTACCGTGTTGGACGAACCCGGCCACGGCAACGCGAACCACGCCTACGACATCGAGGGCGGCGAAGCGGTGCCGACTCACCTGCGCTTTCAGAACGGCCCGATCAACGCAGACGGCAACGGCGTGAATGGCATCACCCACGAGGCGCTCCTTGCGGTGCTGTGTGACCGCCTGCGCGGGTTTCAGGCCGGCCCGTATGCCTGCAAGGCAAACGCCTGCGCGCTGACGCATTTGGAGGAAGCGCAGCACTGGCTCCAACAGCGCACTATCGAGCGCATGCGCCGCGGCGTCGAAGGCACGCACACGGTTTGATTCGGGCGCCGTCATCGGTTCAGGCTGGTGACGGCTAACGTCTGAATTCACAGGCCTGCGCGGCTTTTCGCGCAGGTCCGGTGGAATGATGGGTTCGGCG
>ERZ724511.701-NODE-701-length-11103-cov-3.837165_pt1 | contig 11103 bp, 6 predicted proteins | sample MGYA00376044_ERZ724511 | MGnify/ENA primary metagenome ERZ724511 (study PRJEB28724, sample SAMN07190887) | wastewater metagenome | isolation source: effluent of sewage treatment plant in Hong Hong | place: USA: Christiansburg, Virginia | collected 2016-03-01 ...
AATAACATAAAAACAAAAAGCCACCTTGCGGCGGCTTAAAGCTATCTTTAAAATGAAGATTTAATTATTCTCCACTATTTGGTTTAACCAATCCAAGTTTTGCTTCTAAACTTAATGTAGCATGTGGTACTGCACGTAAACGAGCTTTATCAATTAATTTACCTGTCATTCTACAAACGCCATAGGTTTTGCTTTCAATACGCATAATGGCTTTTTCTAAATGATCAATATAAGTAATGGTACGGCTAGCCATTTGGCTTAATTGTTCACGTTCCATACTTAAACTGCCATCTTCCATTGTCATGTATCTTCCATCACCATTATCTCCACCAGAATCATCTTTACGAGTAATTAATCCTTGAAAATAAGCCAACTCTTTTTTAGCAGCGTCTAATTTTTTATTAATTAGTTCTCTAAATTCATTCAATTCATTATCTCCGTAACGAATCATTGGTGAGTTTGCTTTTGTTTCACTTACTCTATTTTCTAAAGGTGTATATCCTGGATTATATTGAACACTTGTTTTAATAACTGTTTTTGGAATTTTTACATCTTTTATAGGCTCCTCTTTCTGTCTCATGGGCTTTTGCTTCATGGGAATTACGGTGGTAGCTTTTTCTATGCCACTCACCTTTACTGCAATTTTAGCTGGCTTTAATTGTTTTAAAGGTTTTGCAGGTTTTGCAGGTTTGGCAACTTTTGCTGGTTTTTCAGGCACTACTTTTACTTCTTTTATTTTAGTTTTTACTTCTACTTCTACTTTTTCAACTTTAGCAGGCTTAACAATAGCTTTTACTTTAGAAGGTTTTACTACTTCGGCTTTTACTGGTTTGCTTGCTACAACTGGTTTTGTTGCTTTAACAGGTACAGGTTTAGCCTTTGGTTGTGGCTTTGCTGGAGCTGCTTTTTTTACAGGCTTCGGCACTGGCTTGGCTGCTTTAACAGGTACAGGTTTAGCCTTTGGTTGTGGCTTTGCTGGGGCTGCTTTTTTTATAGGCTTAGCAACTGGTTTGGCTGCTTTAACAGGTGCAGGTTTAGCCTTTGGTTGTGGCTTTGCTGGAACTGTTTTTTTTACAGGCTTAGCAACTGATTTAGCTGCTTTTGCCACTTTTTTAGGTGCAATCTTTTTTGTAGCCATGACTTTATCCTTTTTTCGTTACTGCTATTTTTAGCAGGGTAGTATTCACCTCAATTTCGGTACTTTCTTGTAAAAGCTTGGGCACCCAATCGATAGAATCTGCTAGAATTTCGCCGCAAATATACGTTTTATGTTTTGTTAAAGCATGTTGTATATTTTCAGGTATATTTTCTTGCTCTAACTGCACGAATATACGGTCTGTAAGTTCAAAACCATTTTCTTTACGAATATTTTGTACACGATTAATTAACTCTCTTGCGTCTCCCTCACTTTGTAGAGCTGGTGTAATGGTAATATCTAAGGCTACTGTTAATCTTCCTTTGCTTGCAACGCTCCAACCTGGGATGTCTTCAGCAGAAATTTCTACATCTTCAGTTGACAGTTCGTAGTTGATAGATGACAGAGCAAGTATCAGTGAACCTTTTTGCTCTAGTTCGGTAATTTGATGTTGATTTAGAATGCTAATAGCAGCAGCTGCTTCCTTCATATTGGCACCCAATTTGGCACCCAATGTTTTGAAATTGGCTTTTACTTTTTTCTTAATTACACCTTCGGTTTCCGTAATGTATTCTAGCTCTTTTACATTTACTTCACTCTTAATTAAATCCTCTACTTTTTCTAATTGAACTTTCATATTTGGGTTCAATACAGGAATCATTACTTTTTGTAATGGTTGGCGAACTTTAATATTTACTTTTTTACGTAGCGATAAAACCAAACTACAAGTGTCTTGTGCCAATTGCATTCTTTCTTCTAAAGCAATATCTATTGCAGTTGCAGTATAAGTTGGAAATGAAACATGATGTACCGATGTTACATTAAACTTTTTGGTTACGGCATTTAAGTTTTGAAAAACAGCATCAGCAAAAAACGGAGAAATTGGAGCTATTAAACGTACAATGGTTTCTAAACATTCGTACAAGGTTTGATAAGCAGAAATTTTATCATGCTCATATTCTCCTTTCCAAAATCTTCTTCTACAAAGGCGTACATACCAATTACTCAAATGTTCGTCTACAAATTCTTCTACCAATCTTCCTGCATTTGTTGGTTCGTAATCATCCATTGATTCGGTTACTTTCTTTATCAATGTATTTAGAGAAGATAAAATCCAACGATCAATTTCTGGTCTTTGTTCTAACGGAATGTATGCTTCTTTAAAAGCAAAACCATCAACATTGCTATACAATGCAAAGAATTGATAGGTATTGTACAATGTTCCAAAAAACTTGCGTTGTACTTCTTGAATGCCAGCTAAGTCAAATTTTAAATTATCCCAAGGACTTGCATTGGTAACTAGATACCAACGAGTTGCGTCAGCTCCATATTTTTCAATAGTATCAAATGGGTTTACGATATTTCCCAAACGTTTGCTCATTTTAACGCCATTCTTATCTAGCACTAAACCATTTGATACAACAGCTTTAAAAGCCCTACCATCAACCTTATCAGTTGCTAAGCCAGCTTTTTCTAATTCTTCAATTACACTTTCTTTAATCAAACTTCCAATTGCATGCAAAGTATAAAACCAACCACGGGTTTGATCTACACCTTCAGCAATAAAATCGGCAGGATAATTTCGAGAAAATATTTCTTTATTCTCAAAAGGAAAATGCCATTGAGCAAAAGGCATTGCACCACTATCAAACCAAACATCAACTAAATCTGACACACGTTTCATGGGTTTGCCAGAAGGTGACGTAAGTATGATGTTATCAACCTGTGGTTTATGTAAATCGGTAATTTCTTTTATGGGACTATCGGCATGGATTAAACCATTTAATTCGGCAATTGAACCAATGCAAATTTCTTCAGTTTCATCTTCTGTACGCCAAACTGGTAAAGGCGTTCCCCAATAACGGCTTCTGCTTAAATTCCAATCTACCATGTTTTCTAACCAATTGCCAAAACGGCCTTCACCAGTTGATTTTGGTTTCCAATTAATGGTTTTATTCAGTTCTACCATTCTATCTTTTAAAGAAGTAGTTTTAATAAACCAAGCATCTAGTGGATAGTATAAAATTGGCTTATCAGTTCTCCAACAATGCGGATAACTGTGTTCGTATTTTTCTACTTTAAAAGCCCTATTTTCTTTTTTTAGTTTAACGCAAATGTCAACATTTACATCTTGATAATCTTTTTCGTCTTTGTAATTTTTTACATAACGATTGCTGAATTCTCCCAATCCATCTACAAATTTTCCTTGCTTATTTACCATGGTTAAAATACCAATATTGTATTTTTTGCCAACACGATAATCATCTGCACCAAAAGCAGGAGCTGTGTGAACAATACCTGTACCATCTTCTGTGGTTACAAAATCGCCAACGATAACACGGAAAGGTTTGGAGTTTGGAGTTTGGAGTTGGATTGCTTCGAGTGAGTTTGCTTCATAAGGAAGCAACTGCTCGTATTCGCAATTTTCTATTTGTGAGCCTTTGAATTCTGCAAGAATTTTCCATGGCAACAGCTTTACGTCAGCATTGTAATTATCAAAATCACCATTTTCGCTTTCTTCTTTAAAATACTTGCTTAGTAAGGCTTTTGCAAGAATTACATTAATAGGAAGATGTATATAAGGGTTAAAAGTTTTTACCAAAACATAATCAATGTTTGGCCCAACAGTTAAACCAAGATTTGAAGGTAAAGTCCAAGGTGTGGTTGTCCAAGCCATGAAGAAGACCTCACCCCAACCCTCTCCTTCAGTAGAGGGAGTAAGTGCATCAAACAAGAATTGTGATTTTGAATTTTGAATTGCTTTGAACATTGCCACAGCACTGGTATCTTTCACATCTTTGTAAGTACCAGGTTGGTTTAGTTCATGACTACTTAAACCTGTACCAGCAGCAGGAGAGTAGGGTTGAATGCTTACACTTTCGTACAATAAATTCTTGGTATAGAATTGTTTTAAAATCCACCATAAACTTTCTATGTAATTGTTTTCAAAAGTTACATAAGGATTATCCAAATCTACCCAATAACCCATCTTTTTTGTAATACTATCCCACTCGTTTTTGTAACGCAGTACTGCTTCACGGCATTTTTGGTTGTATTCTTCAACCGTAATTTTTTTGCCAATATCTTCTTTCGTAATGCCCAATTCTTTTTCTACACCTAATTCTACAGGTAAGCCATGTGTATCCCAACCACCTTTACGTTTTACCTGAAAACCTTGCATGGTTTTGTAACGGCAAACCAAATCTTTTAAAGTTCTTGAAATAACATGATGAATGCCTGGCATACCATTGGCACTTGGTGGACCTTCATAAAATACAAATGGCGTTGCACCTTCTTTTAGATCTATACTTTGCTGAAAGGCATTGGTTTCGTCCCACTTAGCCAATATTTCTTTTTCTATTGAAGGGAGGTTTAGTCCTGAAAACTCTTTGTACTTGCTCATCTTTTGGTTAAAGGTTTAAGGCTTAAGGTTTAAGGTTAAATAGGGATAATTAACTTTAAACAATAAACATTTAACGATACACTTTTTAGGTGGGCGAAGTTAAGGATTATGAGAGAAAAGCAGTTAGGTGTATTTGGAATAATGAATATTTAATGATAAGCTACTTAAACAACAAAAAACCTGCATAATTGCAGGTTTTTGGATTGAAACACAAGAAGTTAATTAAAAACTTTTGCTTCCGTTTGCTTGATACGTATAACGGAAAGTAAAATAACGTTGTTCTGTTAACTTAATATTGTCGCTAGCAGTTACTGCTGGTGTTACTCCACCTTTGTAATAATTGCTAATTTCTAGCTTAGCATATTTACCAGTTGCAGTACGAATCATTAAAACTCTACCAGGAATTGGTGTAACTAAATTATTAGGGCCATCGTACACATACCAGCCTTTGTTACTACCAGTGGTAATTGCATAATTAGGAGCTGCATCGGTTTTAAAAGTTGAATCATTTGATACAGCGGCAATATCTGCAAATACACCAATTTGTACAAATGCACCACCTGCACCAGGACCACTAGTTCCACTGTTTGTTATAATGGTAGTACCACGAAAGCCAATATCCCATTTGGTTGTAGCACTATCGCTATTGGCAACCAATGCACCATCGGCTAAACTAAAAAAAGTGTATTTACCTGCACCATAAGGTTGTCCAATTGGCGATAAACCTATAATGGTATCCGATTGTAAGTTTTGTACTGTTGTAACACTACCTTGTGTAAATACTTTAAAGCTACCATTATTTGTTGTATCAACTGTTGGAGCATCATCTTTTTTACAAGCTGTAAAAGATGCAATCATTAATACCACTACTGCTAATTTGCTACTTACGTTTTTCATTTGTATGCTATTTTTTATATTTTGAAAAGTTATAGGCGATCGTTGCATAAAAAGTTCTGCCGGGTAAATTGGGTAAATTATTTATGTCGGTATAATCGTTCAAATTATCGGTTCCAGCCTGTATGCGAATACCATTTTTAAATTGCTTTCCTGCTGAAATATTTAGTTGAACATACCCACTTGCAAATTCATCATTGGTGTTGTATAAGCCATTCCCATCTTTATCGGAGATAGCCCATTTGCTACGATACAATGCCCTGATATTGATGAAGTAGTTGTTTTGTTCGTACAGGAATTTTATATTGCCCATGTGGCGGCTTCTGTTAGGTAAACCAAAATATTCACTGCGTTCCATTAATCGGGGGAAACCATTTGCATCTTTTGTGTACACACGATTGTCCTTAATTTCCTTCAATTGGTCTTTATCTGCTGTAAATAAAAGTTGATAACTACCCGCAACTGAAAAATGGGAATTCAATTTATAATTCAATTCAGTTTCTACACCTTGTGTATAAGCATTTTTTACATTTAAGTAACTGAAAATTTGGGCTCCATTGTTGTACACTGCAACCAATCTAGTATCAATCAAATTCTCAATATCATTTCTAAATACATTAATACTTGTATTTAGTTTTTTGTTGAAAGTATATTGAGCCGAAAAATTTATGCCAGTAGAAAACTCGGGTTTTAAATCTTTCAATTTGTAATAATCCGATTCGAATGATTGTATTTGACCCAGTTGCTTTAATCGTTCTATTTGTGTTTGTGCTTCTAAAGTACCAAATACACTGTAGCTGCCAGCAGCAGTATTGGTAAAGCTAAGGTATAGCTGACGGAAGTCGGGTGCCTTAAATCCTCTTCCAATACTTGCATTTAATTTTAATTTTTTACCTGCTTTATACATTACTGCTAATTTGGGCGAAAATGCAGCTGCAAATAATTGATTATTGTCGTAACGCAAGCCTGTGATTAAGGTAAAACGCTCAGTGGGCTTAATTTCTACTTGTGCAAACAAATAAGAAATGGTATTTAATTTTCTATCGCTACTTACTTCGTAACGAGTACTTTTAACGCCCTCGTTTATAATACCAGCACCAGCGGTTAAATTAATTTTATTGTTGAAAATATAATCTGTTTGATTTTCGGCACGTAAAAATTGATGATCTAATTTATCATCATATAAACTACTTACTGAAGTATTTAATTTTTGCTCCGATTGAAAACGAGTTGCATATAAACGAAGAGCCGATTTTAATTTGCTGTTGAAATTGTGTGTTATAACAGGATTGAGATTAAAGTCGTGATGTATTTCTTTTCCATCTGAATAAGTAATAACACCATTGTTCGTAACTGCAATGGTATTTTTTATGTGTTCGTAACTGTAACGAGCCGATACTTCAATTTTAGTTTTCGATGAAATTGGGTAAGTTAATTGCAGTTGATTGCTCAATCTCCAAATGGGAGCAACTGTTCTTTCTACTGAGAATGGGCGTATACTGTAACCATCGCTATTGTAACTATTGATAAACACATTAATACCCAATTTACCCAAAGTTGTACTTCCACCAATATTGGCATCTAACGTATTATAAGTGCCATAACGAATAGATGTGTTGAATTTTTTCGCAGCCGATTTATCCGTTATAATATTAATTACACCAGCCATTGCTTCGCTGCCATATAAACTAGATGACGGACCTTTTACAATTTCAATTTTTTGGATATTGCCAACGGTTAACCTGTTTAAATCCAATACTCCAGATGTTCTTCCTACCAATGGTTCTCCATTGATCATTATCATGGTGTAATCGGGGTTTAAACCCTGCATTTGAACACCCACACCAAAACCAGAGGTTAAAAATAAACCAGCTTGTTCTTGCAAAACATCACTTAGCCTTAATGAGCCAGCTTGTTGAATGGTTTTTTGGGAAATAATTTTTGTAGGAACTGCAACATTGCTCAACTTTCTTTCAGTTCTTGTTCCAGTAACCACAATTTCATCTCCAGTTCCTGTAAGTGTGTCTTTTTGAGCACTTACTGTAGTAACTAAAGAAATACCAATGAGTAAAGAAAATATGTAATTGCGTTGCATCATATTTTTTGAATGGCAAAAGTTGCTTAGCTAATGCTAAGAATTGCCATAGAATTGTAAAACGATATGAGCTAAAATTAGTATGACGAACAAATGACACAACAAAAATGAAAAGGCTGACGCAAGTCATTTTTCGTTTAACAAACAGCTTAATTTTTATTGTGAATCTTAAAATTAAATTAAAATGGAATAAATAGTTTTAGTTGTTTATTTTCCAAAAACCTTTTTTCCATCCACCCAAGTAGCAATTACTTTTGTATTCAATAATTCAGTTTCCAAGGCTTTTATTAAATCGGTATCCAACATAATAAAGTCGGCTTTTTTATTTTTTTCCAAGCTACCTGTTTCTTTTTCTAAAAAGTTGGCTTTGGCTGCCCAAATGGTCATGCCACGTAAAGTTTGTTGGCGGGTTAACGCATTTTCTTTTTGAAAGCCACCCGTAGGATAATTTTTATCGTCCATTCTTACCACAGCAGCATAAAATGTTTTAAATGGAGAAATGTCTTCTACCGGAAAATCTGTTCCTAAAGGAAGCCAACCATTTTGTTGCAATAACTGTTGGTAAGCATAAGCACCTTTTAATCTTTCGTTGCCCAATCTTTCTTTTGCCCAATACATATCGCTGGTTGCATGTGTTGGTTGTACAGATGGAATGATAGATGCTGAACGAAATAAATTAAAATCATTTTCATTTACTACCTGTGCATGTTCTATACGCCAGCGTTTATCATTTTTGCCTTTTAAGTATTTATTGTAAATGTTTAAAATTGCTCTGTTGGCACTATCGCCAATGGCATGTGTACACATTTGAAAATTGGTTTTTGATAGAAGATTTGCAACTGAATCGAAGTGCGATAAATTGCTCAATAAGAAACCACTCCAATTGGCTTTGTCGGAATAATGTTGTAACAAACATGCACCTCTGCTACCCAATGCACCATCTGCATAAACTTTAATGCCTTTTACAAAAAGTTTGTTGGTTTTATACGGTTCTTTAGATAAATATTTATCAAAATTTTCTTTATTATCACTCAGCATTACATACAACTTCATATCTAATTTACCTTCTTTTTGTAAAGCATCAATTGCTTCTACATCGTTGTGCATTAAACCACAATCTGTAATGGTAGTAAGCCCTTGGGCAAAACAATTTTTTTTTTCTGCGATTAACCATTTTTCATAATCGGCTTTTGTTGCTGCCGGAATTTTTGAAGAAACTGCATCAACTGCATTGTCTATTAACAAACCTGTAAGTAAACCATTCTTTGTTTCTATTTCTCCACCAGTTAATTGTTGATTTGGTTTAATACCGGCTAATTCCAAAGCTTTTGCATTTGCAATGGCTGCATGACCATCTACCCTCGTTAATAAAACTGGAGTGTTAGGGAAAGTTTTACTAAGAGATTCATTTGTAGGAAACTGTTTGCTTGGAAATTTATTTTGATCCCAACCACGACCTACAATCCATTTTTCTTGAGGATTTTTTTCTACAAATTTTTGTACTCTTTCAATAGCTTCTTCCCAAGTTTTACAATCGTACAAGTTCACAGCAAAAACACTTTGTCCGTAGCCTAAAAAATGGGCATGAGCATCTATAAATCCTGGATAAACAGCTTTGCCTGCTGCGTCAATCGTTTCTTTAGCATTGTACTTTCCTAAAATATCGGCATTGGTACCAATTGCAACAATTTTTCCATTTTTAATGGCCATTGCTTCGGCAATGGTAAATTTTTCGTCAACTGTATAAATTACAGCATGATGAACAATGGTATCGATAGTATTGTTCTGTGATAGTTTACAAGATGTAAATAGAAATAACAGGATTGCAACATGAATTTTTTTCATGCAGTAAAAGTAGCAGAAAATTTTATAGCTTAATATTCGTGCATTTACAAATGCATAAACCTATTACACTATTTTAATAAATCACAAGGTTTTAAGCCTGTGTGTTTTTTGAATGCTGCAGAAAAATGTGAAATGGAAGAGTAGCCTAACAATGCTGAAACATCTGTAACACTTAATGCTTTTTCGTACAACAAATATTTGGCATGTTCCATACGTTGTTGTTGATAGAAATCGAAAATTGTGGTACCAAAAATTTCTTTGAAACCTTTCTTCAGGTAACATTCATTCATGGCAACCTTTCGGCTCAATTCTTTTATAGTAATAGGATCGCCAATGTGCTGTAACAAAATATCTCTAGCCGAATAAATTCCATTACGGCTATATTCATCTTCTAAAAACTTACAAGTAAAACCTTCTTCTTTTTCATCTACCAAACAATCTAAACTATACAACAGTAGTTCATGAATTTTTGCATTGATGAAAATATTTTCTAACGCACCGGTATAACTATGATTTAATAAAGCATCTAAAACATTTCTCTTCTTATTACAAATAGGAAAAATTTTGGTAAATGCGTTGGGATGTTTAAATGCCAGTACTTCATCTTTTCTATTACTGAGCTTTACATTTAGTGTAAACTGGTTTAAAAAAGCTGACGAAAAATGAAACGTAAAAACATCTACCGTTAATTGTTGACCTTGACAATTGGTGGGTTTTTTTTCGCAAAAGCTACAGCTTTTGTCGTAACAATATTTATTGCCAGTTGTACAAAAACGAAGCTCTAAAAAGTTGTCACTTGGTCTCTTTTCGTTGTAATGATACACCATCATACCTGCATCGTCGGCAACCCAAGGATGTTGTGCAAAGTAGCGACGAATATGATAATTAATTGAACCTGGAATACTCTGTTCTTTTTGATGCAATAAGTCCATACTAGGTTCTATTCCACCTCTATGTGCCAATTTTAATATGTCTAATACTTGTTGCATGAGGGTGTAAAATTAATGTATGTACATGTAATTTGCAAATTTATTATGTTTAAGAATAGCAAAATCAATTGTAGCTTAGAGTAAGTGGATGAAATAATTTAGACTATTTTTAGTAAAACATTTATTTGGTAATGAAGTTTTATAATGTGAACCTATTTCTTAGAGCGGTACTTACATCTATTACATTGACGATAATTGCTATTTTAATTCAGCTTTTTTCATTTTATCCTTTAGCTAAATTTTTTTCCTATGAAATAAGCATTAGCTATAACCAAACGGGCATGTGTAAGAAAAGTGAAAAAGATACTATTGTTGAAAGAGTGAATGGATATACTATTTATAAAAATGGAATGAATGTTGATTTCATTCAAAAAAATAAACAAATAGAATCTGTAACCCAACAGAAAGTTGAACAAGTATTAATATGGAGTGTTGCACCAACAATTTTTATACTCTTGGGTACGTTAGGATTTGTTTATTTATTAAAGAAAAACAAACAAAAATTTGAACCGATTGATTTATCGCTTAAGAAATGGATTGCCATATTTCTAGCATTATTTTGGTTAAGAGAATTATTTCTTCTTCTAATTTACTTGTTTGTATTAATAATGAAAAAAGAGGATTTGCTTGTAATAAATGAAATCAATATAGCAGATACAATAGAAGTTTCGCCTTTACTAATTCTTTTACCACTAGGACTTGTAGCTATTTTTATAAGTTATACAATAGTATTTATTTTTAT
>ERZ724511.702-NODE-702-length-11099-cov-18.483520_pt1 | contig 11099 bp, 9 predicted proteins | sample MGYA00376044_ERZ724511 | MGnify/ENA primary metagenome ERZ724511 (study PRJEB28724, sample SAMN07190887) | wastewater metagenome | isolation source: effluent of sewage treatment plant in Hong Hong | place: USA: Christiansburg, Virginia | collected 2016-03-01 ...
CTGCATATCGGCATTTTGATCTCGTGTACTAACACGTGCATAGCCTATTTTCATTAAAAGTCCTGTTTACTCAACTGATATAGCATAAATTAAACTTTGATTCACTATACCAGTATTTAAAACTCTAATAGGCCAAATTTCAAGCTTTATCATGAGGTAAATAGGCTGTTGTTAAATTTTGATAAAACGAACCTTTTATTAGACTTTGTTTTCTTAAAAATCTGAATTTCGTTGTGCAGTCTTCTAAAATATTAATGGATGAATATCGGCCATTGCATGGTTGATATTCATCCATGACACCTGTGATTTAGCGATGCCATTTTGACTATCTATATTGGCCACTTAGCTCGGCTTTTCGTTCAGTGGCTCAAGTATCGGGTTGTGTTTGTATGGTAGTTGATGCTAAAGACCAAGCGGCGGCAGATTATTATCAAGCTTATGGTTTTGTGCCTGCACCAGATAATCCTTTGCTGTTATTTATGCCATTACCCACCATTCAGCAGCTTTTTGCTTAGGGCTTGTTAGGGTTGGCTTAAATAAACGACTGAAAAGTAGCGTAGATTTTACGCAAGGCTAACAACTAAAGCTTAAGCTATTTTTTGCTAGTCCATTTTCTAGGAATTAACCTGCCAGATTCACTAAGGCGCATTTCTATAATTTCTTTTTTATTTTCATATAGGTAGTTACAACTAATATGGATAGGTCTATCCACCCCATAAAAATAAAGCCGATCAAAAACCAAATTATCCTTAATCCACTCCACAACCTCTAACATATTTTCATCTTCAACAATAAAATCAACAGCAGCCCCTAATCGAGGACAAATATATTCATTTTTTTTATTTTTTTCGTATGCTGAATGTTGGTCTAACTTGGGCGCAATACGTCTTTTAATATGTTTAGTTAAGGCAGAAGATGCAAAACCATACGTCAAACTAATCATGCCGTAGTAATCAATCACAGGGTCTAATATATTTTTAGCCAATTCATACAGTGCTGTATAACTGTCTGCCTGTATAGGGTTATTGTTAATTTTTATTTTTTGCCATGTTTCGCCACACTCAATTAAATCCCTATAGGTAAAATTACTACCACAATGGTCATCAAGATTCGGAGTTTGTTGGCTACGCATCAGTTGGTTATTATTCACCTGCCAACGAGAGTTAGCTAAGACTAGATGAAAGACACTTGGCTTTGGCCCATATCCACTAAAATCAAATAATGAGAGTGACTCTAACTGCTCATCAAAGGCCAGTTGCTCGGCATAATCAGGATGCTCTTCATTTAAGTATTTGGATTTAAAATACAAATAAGTTGGCTCATATCCTTCGCCATACTCAAAATAGTCAAAGTCTTGTACCCTTAGCTTAATTTTGACTCGCTCCATGAGTTTGGGCAACCGAGCAGCAAAATCGTCGTAACGCAAAATGCTTAACTTGCCGCTATGCACATGAACCTTAATCATATCGGCGCGTGATATATCACCATACAACATTGCACCACAGCCAACGTAAACCCTGAGCATGGGCGGCAATAGCTCCACATTGTCCGAAATCACATGCAATGCTTTTTCGTTATCGTAAAACCCCACGCCCTTTTCACTGGCTTGCTTACAAGACTTTTCAATTGCGGCAGTGTCAGCTAACGCAAACAAAAGCTTTTTACCTTGAGTAATCGCTTGCTCATAATCTCCAAAAAACACTTTTATATCGCGTTGTAAGCCCTGCTCTAAATGGCGATATGGCTTTTTACGACTAAAACTATACAAGGCAAAATAAACCAGTAAATCATCTAAGCGGTTATTTTGTGCCTGCATTAATACATCTTTATCGGTTTCTTCCATCATAAAGCGTATGGCTTTAGCAAAGCTGCCAAAGGTCTGCTCTAGCAATTCAAGATCTTGAACTTCATCTTTAAACGGTTGACGGCCTAATGTTAGCCAAACCAATCGAAGGTTTTGAATCGCTGCTAATCGTTCTTGATAACGCTCTTCACGTTTTGAAGGCGGTTTAATTGTTTTTTGACGCTCAACCAAACGTATTAACTTAGAACGGCTACGCTGCCTACCTGATTGAAACTTTTGCTCGGCATCCGCATCTTTAAAAACAAAAAATATCCCCACACCTACCGCAATCGCATCGACACTTAAGGTATGGTCAATAAACTCTTTTAATTCGGCTTGGGTAAAATACTTTTGAAAAGTATGACGAGAGGTTAAAACACCGTCTTCAAATTGTCGGCCTTTAAACGAATTTTGGTTGTATATCATGGCCGATACAACTAACAACTCTGTGGCAAGTTGATAGGCATTACTTAAAGCCTGTCTTCGCTCATTAATATTTTCAATCACATTAATGACGAATCCAAGATTAACAATATCGGATTCTATTTTTTCTTCTAAGGGAGCAAAATGAGGATCCCAACCATTAGCGGTAATGGCGTTGGCTTTAAGATTACGAACATCATCACCTTTGCCACAACCATAATCAAAAACGGTTTTTTCTTGATTAAGAAAGCCAAAGCGTTCTAATAGCTGCATCGGTGCCGATAAGTTGTAACGTGTTAATGCGGTTCTATGTCGTTGAACAACAATGTTCTCGGCATCAATACCATCATCTGCGTTTTCAGGGCTATTATCTTGCTCATCATTACCTAAAGGAATTAGCGTATGGTCAACCAGTTGATACCCTTTTTGAGCGATTAACTGAGACCACGTTTCTTTAAAGCCAATAATCTTTGGTTGATCAAACAAACCCAATAACTCAGCAGCCTGCGTTAAGGATTGATATTCACTGATTTTAGGATGATCAGCAGGCAGAAGTAATTCTTTTCTATGCAGTATGGGAGGATTACGCGACTCATCGTAAGAGCGGCGACTGGCAGTTTTTGCAATCAAGTCAACCGTGTAACTTGACCACAGCGAGGGAAAAGGATTATCAAAAAACTGCCAGTCCTTGCTGTACAGGCTGCCATTTTGTAATAAGCCCATGAGTAATAGAACACTTATAAGCGTCTTGTAAAAATTGCCGTCGTTGTTCTTGTTTAGCCCCCGTTTGTGCAATCAAAGTTTCGCGTAATGGATGATGACTGGTAATCAGATATTCATTGCGATTGTATAAGCGTTCGAGCAAGGGAATAGTTGGTAAACGGTCAAATTTACCTTGTTGGCCACGATTGCACTCAGCACAAGCTAAAACAAGGTTAGCCACTCCATTCACAGGTTTATCAGCATCACACTGTCTTAAAACATGGGGGAAAAAGTGGTCAACATCGGCAGAATGCGCCAAACCTGACTCAATCGTGATTTCTTTAAAACAATAAAAGCAACGTCCCTTTTGATAACCATTTAATGCCGATTTTGCCGATGTCACAGCAACACGCCGTAATTTGTTATCAGCAATAAAAACACCTGTACTTTCTTGATACCCTACTTGCACTAAATGCTTAGGTAAACTTAACTCCCATGCTGTTTCAACCAATCGCCAACGAGCTTCGGTTTCTTGCGTCAAGCTTTCGTACTGTAGGCTTTCTCCTAGCTGAAAAAAATTGTCGGTTAAAACAATTCCACCTTTAGTTTTTCGCTCATCAATAAAAAATCGTTGTGGTAATTCTTGGTTATGAACATTGTGAAAAGCATCAAGCACGTTATTAAAGCCAAGCTGTACCGTTGTTTCTAGTAATTTATCTTGGCTGATAGTTTGTTTATTGAACTGACGGCAAACATCTAAAAAACGGCTGCTTTCGGATGTGCCTTGCTTATCACAAGTGTGTAGATGTTCGGTGATATGTTTAGCGAAAGGAGCTGCTAATTGGTCAAGCGTGATTAAGGTTTGCCCTGAGTCTTTTAAGTCATATAACGATTTTGCTAAGGCGAATTTATAAGACGCGACATTACGGCCAAACAAGATAATTGACCGCCAATAATTCTCTAAAGTGGGTTCTATTTCGTAAAATTTGGACATGATAACTTCTTCCTTATAGTTACGCGGTTTCGATATTACTCCACCAATAAATTGCAGTCGTGATTTGCAAACAAGTAGCAAGCGCAAATAAAAAACTACTCTACTTACGCCACCTCTTGACGTTTTATTCGCTCCGCCGCTTGCTCGTAACTTTCGCCTGCACGGGCAAGGCGTTCGATGTCAGCCTTCAACACCCCGTTAATGGTTGCACCTACGGGTCGCTTTTTCTTTATGCTTCCTTTAGGTTTAATCGCTGCTTTAAGGCTAAATACAAAGGTAAAATGCGTTACTACACGCCCCGTTTTACGTTGCGTATAACTTACTTGTAAATCGGAATGAGCGTTAATTTGGGTAAGAGCAGGTTCTAAAACACGAGTTTTAAAATTAAACAAAGTGTCATATTTGTTATCTATTTCGAATTGTTTTTTAAGCCATTCTAGCGACACTTCTCGCTTGCCAATATTTCCCCATTGTTTTAATAGTTCATACAAACGAATCGCATAAATACTACTCATTTGTGAAACAAATGCCAACTTGTATTGAGTAAACTCTTTTTGTAATAACGTTAAATACGGAATAACCGCCTGAGCAAATGATAACAACAAAACACCATCATCTGGCATATAAGAAATAGAAGAAATCCAACGTGTTTTTGTTTTTTTTAACTTGGGATTGTTAGGGTCTGGTTGATTAATAATGATACTGCGTTCGTATAGTTTATCTGTTACTTTAATCAATTCTTGATAAACGCCATCTAATTTTAAGTCAAATTGTTTAGCAAAATCCCGCGCACAAACTCTAAATAAATCCGTCATTTGAATCCCTTCTTTACGGTAAATTTGGGCAATAGCCAACAAAATTACACGCTGCTCATTTAATGTTAAATAGTAACTTGCTTCAATTAAATGATTTGACTTAACAATAATATCTTTAGTCATCATATCCTCCCCTATCAATAAGCATACATTACATTAACTATGTATGTTAATACAAGGTATTTGTATGTGTATTGACAAGGTATTTGTATGTTTAAACAAGGTATTTGTAGCTATATCATAAAGTAAAAACTTGATTTTAAAGCAGTTTTTTCACAATAAAAGGTATTAAAAGGAATACATAAAAAAGTAAATGATATTTTAGTTTTTAGAAAACAGGTTTTGATATAACACCTATTAAAGAGTCATGTTTTATTAGACCATCACACCGCTATTTTTTAATGACCAAATTATGCCAAGTAAGTTGTCGTTTGGGTTCTAGGTCTATTTCGTGACTTAATACAGTGGCTTGATGGTTTGTAAATAACTGGCATAGCTCGGTGATGTTTATCTCTTCGTAGAGCTTGCCATTTTCGCGCTTATCAGGCTGATGTGTACCACGCAAGGTAATAATCAATACGCCTTCTTTTTTAAGTAAAGCTAATAACCGTAAGCAGGCGGTTTTGATGTCTGCTTGCGGCAAGTGCATTAACACAGCAGAACACAAGACGTTATCAAAGCTGTTTGCTGTGAGGGTCGTTAAGTCGGGCAAATAGTCTTGGTGCAGTGTAAGAAACGGGTACAACTCACGCGCTTGAGCCAACATGGCCACAGACGCATCTACGCCAGTGACCATAAAACCTTGCTGTTGCAAATAATCACTATCCCGACCGATACCACAGCCTATATCAGCGGTTTGACCGTGTTTAATAAAGTGGCTGTTAATTTGCTGGTAGAGCTTTTGTGGAATTAAGGTGGCATGTAATGCGGCAATGCTTTTGGCATCTTGGTTGTAAGCGTCTAGGGTTTGAGCGTCCATAATTTAATCTTATCTACGTTTGGCTTAAAGCGTCTAATTTAAAATAAAATACCAAAACTTAAATATTTCGAGGTTTGGATAAGGCTTCAATCACAACAAAAAAATTATCCCCCCTTTTAATTTGTCTATTTCAAAGGCTCTAGCATTTTAAGAAATGCTGCTGCGAAAATAGGTTTTAGCTCTGGCTTTTCTACTGCGTCTAATCGATATTTTTTCCACATCTCTTTAAGTGGTGATTCTAGGTGACTCGTAAATTTATTTCGTATTTGCTCCTGTTGCTCTAAAGGTAAAGCTAAGAAAGTATCAAACCGATGATCTACCTTTACTTCTTTTGCAGTTTTTTCTTTTTTGGCTGCTATTAATGGTGTCTCTATTTGCTTATATTCAATCATAGATGTTTTCTGACTATCATCTTTTTTAAGCCTAGGTTTTTTAGATTTCAAATTAAAAATAAACCCAATAATGTTACGGCCATCTTTAACTTGATCGTAACCCACCGTAATATCCGTATGTTTATTAATCTGCAAAACAGCCAAATCAAGGACTCTCTTTTTAAAGTCTCCCATCGCTTTGTATTCACTTATCTCTAATCCAAGCTGATCTCTGAAAACTTCAAGCTTGAACAAAGGGGTCTTGCATGTTGAACGCCACTGTATTAATAACTCATACAAACGCACAGCATACGCACTTTGTAACCCTGCAACTTGCTCCAACTCATAGCTCGTAAAATTGGCCTCCAATCTGATAATCTCAGGTACGATATCAGGAGCGAAAATTAACTCAACTACGGCTTCATCCTCGACATATGCCACTTTAGAAACCCATCGTGTTTTATTACGACGTAGCTTTCCTGTTTCAGGTTTTGTGTCATAAAATGTCACTTGCCGATCGAATAGAGTGTCTGTAGCGATCTTCAACGCCTCGTAAGCTGACTGTCTTGTTACCCCAAACTGTGTAGCATATGTACTTGCATGAACAGTTAAATGTGTATTTGCATCCACACCTTTCTCTCTCGCCTCAACAATAGCTAGGAGAATTAAACGCTGCTCAGTTAGTGATAAATTATAACTTGCTTGGACAAGGTCATTACCCTTTACGACAAGATCATTATTCTTAATGAGTTTTTTTTGATCCATTTTTTCTTTCCTTAAAACCAATCCAAAAATAAAAAGACAATGTCATTATATGGACAAAAAAAATATTGTCAATTATTGGTAGGAAAACGTCCATTTATTGGTAGGAAAACGTCCATTTATTGGTAGGAAAACGTCCATTTATTGGTAGGAAAACGTCCATTTATCTAGTCTGTAGCCCTTGTGCCGCAATGCTTACAGAGGACGTAAAAGCATTTAAAAGCATTTAAAAGCATTTAAAAGCCCAAACACATTAAAAATTTTAAGGTCTATTTTTTATATTTTCTTAACTTGAATAATTGATTTTGTTTGCTTGGAATTCCTAAAAGACTAAATTAAAGATCAACAATCAAAAAAGTAGAAACTCAGCTAAAGGTATGACTCACAACTTGATCTAGATGTAACAAGACAGTTATTAAGTCTAAAAACTGCCTAGAATCCGCTATTTCTACGATGTGAATAAAATATAAAACACATGTCATACACAAAAATCGCTCAAGACACCCTAAATAGACGGTCTAATGAAGTTTAAACGGTGTGCCTATGGGGTAGCATACCTTTAGCAAAAATCGCCTTGTGAGTGAGCTATTTAAATAAATGTGGGTTTACTCATTAAAATACGTCAAAAGCACTGCAAATACGGAATAAAAACTATGCACTATGCATCCAATTTTTATATAAATATAGTTTTTATATAATTATATGAGAAATAGGACGGTTTTTCTTAATGCTGCCAATATCTATGACTCTTGGCGTGAGTTGTAACTACTGCTATAGCCGATAAGGATTCGTGTTTCTCTCTTATTTTGCTTAGTAGGCATCTAATCTATGGTAGGAAAACGTCCATTTATCTAAATCTTGCTACAAGGGACCTACAGAGTCTTCTAACTGATTTTGCAAATCAATTAATCAGAATAACTTAGTGTTGTGTTGACGCTTGCTTAAATTAACGCTCCGACTCCACTCAGGGTGCGCTTTCGCGTTGACTGAGCGAAGCCTAAGCCTATTTTTAGATGATGATGCTTAGAGTTTTAAGTGCTTTAACAAGAACACAACCTAAATCGTTAATAAAACCATAAATACCATTTTTATGTAAAAATGGTATTTATGGTTTTATTGATCAGCATTTTAAGATTAAAATCACCGCCTTTAGTTGGTTATATTAATCTATGATTCTTTGGCTTGTGATAGTCAGATAAAAAGATGTTTCTCTATCTGACTTTCGCTTAGTAAATGAAGGTATGTTTTTTAAACTGCAAGATGATGGCTTAAGAACGGAGGCATGAATCAGGGCTTCAACCCGTATCCAAACTTTATTCGTTATGGCTAACTTTCCAACTTTAGCAGTTTGTTGTTTGGTTATTAAGCTTTTAAGCTCATTAGTTGGTTTAATGTTTAAAATCGTTTTTGGCGATAAGGCAATAAGTTGACCGATTTTGTGGTAGGAAAACGTCCATTTATGCTGTGGTTTATAGTTGTAGTTCATTGCCAAGCTACAGGGTAATTGTATGTCCCTGTGTATAAATATCATTTTTATATAAAAACATAAAAAAGCGTTTGTGTTTTTATATAAAAATGATATTTTCTATGCATAATTTTTTTTCACTGAGTGAACTTAATGCCTCTCATCATTACACTGGCTCATCAAAAAGGCGGCGTTGGAAAAAGCACCCTTGCGATTAATTTATACGGATATTTTTCAAAGGCAGGTTACAAGGTCGCCATTATAGACATTGATCCCCAAGGTTCCATCACGGCTTTGTTAAAAACATTTGGCGCACGAGATGGTGTTGCTCTTTTTGAGCGTGGTAGTTTTAAAACTTTTGAAGAGTTAGAAGCTCAGGTTTCCGATTACGAAATTGTCATTATTGATACACCTCCTTATTTGTCAAAAGAGTTACAGCAAGTTCTTGCTATTTCACATCTGGTTTTGATTCCTTGTAAGGCTTCTCCTTTTGATGCTTTGGCGGTTGTTCAAACGATTGGACTTGTCCAAGAGGAGCAAAAACGAAATCCAGCATTGACGGCAGCGATCGTTTTTACGATGACTATTTCAGGAACAGGATTTGCTGGCCAAATCCGAGAACATCTTATTCAGCATGGCATTCCGATTTTACAGACTGAAATTGCTAATCGAGTCGCCTATGCTCGCTCGCTGCTATTTTCGACATCTGTAATGGAGGACGATAATACAAAAGCCAAAGATGAAATAGAGCGACTCGGTATTGAAATAATAGCCTTGCTTGATAAGAGTTTTTCCCAATGAGTAATACCCCAAAAGTCGATAAGTCAGATACTGTTAGAAGTTTGCTTGCCAAAATTCCGACCAATTCAATTACATCGGAACGAAAGCCGATTATTCAAGAAATTGCTAAAGAAAAAGGAAAGTCAGGCCGAAAGATGCACCGCAAAGAGGATGTCACTTATGTTCGGCTAAGTCCTGCTATTCCTGTGGATTTAAAAATAGAAATGGATGTGGCAATCAAAAGTAAATTCCGAGATGTCTATCCTACGATTGATACTTTTGTAGAGGCTGCAATTCGTGACTTTTTAAAAAGCCATAAATAAAGTATTAACATAAAAACATAAAAACATAAAAACAATTTTTATGTTGGCTGGTTTAAGGGGTAGGGTCACTTGTTGAATCAGTATGTTTTAGATATGCAAAAATGTATTAAGGGAAATATGTTATCTATCCTTGACGATTGTTAATACTAAGGATACTCTGTAAAAACCACGCCACATTGCGTGGTCAGGCTTCGCCTCCTGTATATCCTCAAGAGCAAAATATACCGCGCTCTGCGGTATTTTTTTGCGCTCAATTCTGCCTGCACGTCTGTTATGACGGGTTAGGTGGGGGAGCCGAAAGGCTCGCCAGCTCTTGAGACTGGTAAGGCGAACCCTGCTTAACCTGTCACCATTGATTCGCCTTCAATGATGATGGATATTAATCTCTCAAGGAAATCCTCATGACGAAACGTCAGGCATTGTTACGCCCTCAATCTGTTGCACTCTCCGATTCTAAAAAATCTACCCGTCCACCTTCATCAAAACGTCTAAGCGAAGCCGAGGCGATAGCGCGTTTAGAACCCTTAGGCTGGACGATTATCTCTGGTTATGCAGGCTTAAGTGAGCCGTGTCTTATGCGTCACCGTTGTGGCTTGGAGTTAAGCGGCTTAACACCCAAACGATTGACTAATGGCAAACAACGTTTGTGTCCTGTGTGTGATAAGTTAAAACCCACAAGTTGGGTTGGTAATTTAGCGGAGTTAGGACAGTACGTGCAGTTAGTAACTCAAGATCAAATGACCTTAGATACTAGCATTGCGCCCTATAACGCAGGCAAACTGCCTGTTCCTCTCGGAAAAATTCCCTGTCGTTGTGAGCATGGTACGTTTACGCATTCAATTCGCGCCATTTTGCATCATCAACAGTGTTGTGCAGTCGCTGCTTATCAACTCAAACAAACCTATACTCTAGGCCGAATGCAGCAGCAGTTATTAGCCCCGTTTAAGGTTTTCTTGGCCGATTATCCCACCCTTGATGAACACGATACCCGCTTAGTACGCGGTGATGAGCCGTTAGTGGTTTGTTGTACTAAGCATGGTCAATTGCCAAGGTCATACACTCCCTTCGAATTACAGAAATTAGTCTTTGGCTCACGGCCATCACAAGCACGCAGCCCGTGCTTTCGTTGTCAGCCTAAACAAAATGAATTAACCGCAGAAACCGTGATACGTTTTTTTAACGACGATGAGCCTTTTACGCGCATTGGCGTGCGTTTAGCCTTGTTATCGAGTGCAGAGGACATAGACGCAGAGATTGCCTCTTTAGTCGCGCATCAGCGTCGTCCTTCCAAAGAGCTGCATTTGAAGGTCAGAGCCATGTCACCGACTTACGGGGTTGTGGCTGATACCTTATCAATCTCTTGGAACGATTTGTTAAAGGGTAAACACCTACTGCCGATTTCAGGCGGACGACATTCAGCGGCGCACTTTTTATTTTATATCTTGTTAACGCATGCGGGATTAACGGTAAAAAACGAAGTCAAATTAGTAGATGAAGCGCATCCGCAACAAAAAATCTTTATGGATTTATATGTTGAAGAAGCGGATTTGTATTATGAAATGGACGGTGGGCCGCATTTTCGCCCGATGTATGGCAAAGCACAAAAGAATCAAGCACAACGTTTTAGCGAACAGCAACAGCG
>ERZ724511.705-NODE-705-length-11082-cov-6.994105_pt1 | contig 11082 bp, 7 predicted proteins | sample MGYA00376044_ERZ724511 | MGnify/ENA primary metagenome ERZ724511 (study PRJEB28724, sample SAMN07190887) | wastewater metagenome | isolation source: effluent of sewage treatment plant in Hong Hong | place: USA: Christiansburg, Virginia | collected 2016-03-01 ...
ATTGATGTCATTCATGGCGTGGTGACCAATGGGATTGAGTGGAAATTTCTAAAATTAGAAAAATCGGTTTTAGCTATTGATAAAAATATCTATTTTTCCAGTGGCGAAAATTTGAAAGTTTTATTGGGTGTATTTGCCTCAATTTTGTCATCTGTAATTAAGTAATTAAGTAATTAAATAAGACGATGATTTTTACCATTATCAAATAAAGAATAAACTCTAAAAAGGAAATTTATGCCTTCTACTGCTTCTATTAACTTCATCGGTGGCGAAAAAGGGGGCGTTGGCAAATCGGTCGTCGCCCGATTGCTGGCGCAATACTTTATCGACCACGAATGCGCCTTCGTAGGTTTTGATACCGACCGTTCGCATACCTCTTTCGCGCGTTTTTATGCGGATTACGCCTCCCCCGTCGTGGTGGATAGTTACGAAGGGCTAGACCATATCGCGGCAGTATTTGAAGAAAACACCGAAACCAGCGTGATTGTGGATTTGGCAGCCCAAACCGCCGCGCCCCTCGCCCATTGGATGCAGGATTCGGACGTGGTGGCACTCATGCACAGCATCGGCGTGCGCGTCAATTTGTGGCATGTGGCGGATGCGGGGCAGGATTCGGTGGTGTTGCTGGAAAACCTGCTGGCCACGTATGGCGATGCACCGAATTACATCGTGGTGAAAAATCACGGTCGGGGTAGCGATTTTTCCCAGCTCGAAGCTTCTAGCGCCTACCAAAAAGTGCAGGAGTTGGGCGGTAACACCATCATCAATCTGGCGCAGTTGCACGAAGCCAGCATGCGCAAAATCGACAAAGCCAACGCCAGTTTCTGGGCCGCCATCAACACCACCAAGGGCGATAACGCACTGGGAATGCTGGAACGCCAGCGCGTGAAGATGTGGCTGAAAGGGGCGTATGCGGAAATGGATGCGCTGGGATTGACATCATCCTAGAAATAATAAAACGATATTTCATGCACTGGGTAAAACCAATGAAAAGCGTAAACTGCACGTCACCTTTACGTTACGCGAATGAAAAAACAGAAGCCAAGAAAGTCCAAATGCCCAATTTACGCCCAACCACTAAAACTATTTCGTTGCGACTTCCTCAGCATTTGTTGGATAGCATCAAAATGGCGGCCAATGTGCGCGATGTACCCTACCAGTCGCTCATCAAGGTTTGGCTTCAAGAAAAATTGCAGCACGGCTAAACGTTTATAGCCCTTAATCTCGCACCAAAATGGACTACGATTCCCGTATGTCCACTTCGTTGCCTATCACCTCCCAAACCTGCATCGCCGCTGCGGGACATTTTGATGAATTACGCGGAAAAATTATTCCATCCGCATCCCATCCTACTCCTCATTCGATAGCTGCTAATTCAGCATTGACGGGCGTTTGGGCGCGGTTCTTTTCCCAATCGGATGCGCATGGCAGTGCCGATTTGGATACGCGCTTTGCCGATTTACAACGCCAAATTCGGGATAACGGCGTAACCTATAACGTCTATGCCGATCAAGAAGGCCCGCAGCGCCCGTGGTCGTTGGATTTGTTTCCGTTGCTGATTGACACGCCCGACTGGAAGCATATCGAAGCCGGCATCCAACAGCGTATGCGCTTGCTGGAAACCATCATGGCCGATGTGTACGGCGAACAGCAACTGGTGCGGCAAGGTTGGTTGCCACCGGCGTTGATTCACGCGCATCCGGGTTACTTGCGTGCCATGCACGGCGTGAAACCGCTGGGTGGCGTGCATTTGCATGTGGCGGCGTTCGATTTGGGACACGGCCCCGATGGAAATTGGTGGCTGATGGGACAGCGTTGCCAAGCACCGAGCGGTCTGGGTTACCTGCTGGAAAATCGGTTAGCGGTTTCACGGCAGTTTCCGTATGCGTTTGATGCCCTCAAAGTCCAGCGGCTGGCGGGAACGTACCGCGCTTTAATGGACAGTTTGCGCCGCGCCACGCCCGCCGGAGCCAATGCCCACATCGCGCTGCTCACCCCCGGCCCGTACAACGAAACGTATTTTGAACACGCTTATTTGGCGCGTTACCTCGGCTTAACCTTGGTCGAGGGCAGCGATTTAACCGTGCGTGATGAACATCTCTTCCTCCGCACCCTGCGCGGTTTGCAGCCCGTGCATGGCCTGCTGAAACGCTTGGACGATGAGTATCTTGACCCGCTGGAATTGCGTCCCGATTCGACCTTGGGCGTACCCGGTTTGATGCAAGCGATTCGGGCGGGCAATGTGTTGGTGGCGAATGCGCCCGGATCGGCGTTCCTCGAATCACCCGCGCTGCTGGGATTTTTGCCCGCACTGGCACGCCATGCGCTGGGCGAAGAACTCACACTGCCCGCCATCACGACATGGTGGTGTGGCGAGCGCAATGTGGTCGGCGAAATGGCCGCGCATTTCGGCAAATACACGGTGCAATCCACCTATCCGGTTCTGAACCCATCGCCCTTCCCCACCCGCTTGGAGGAACTGGGCGAAGACCACACCCTACAAGCCCGAATGCCGATGTCACAGATGCCGATTTGGCAAGCGGGCTTGCTGCAAGTGCAAAACCAAGGCGCGATGCACATGCAGATTCAAATGCCCGGGCAGATGCAGGCGCGTTCGGTGGTGCTGCGGGTCTTTGCCGTCTCGGACGGCGTGGACAAGCAGGGTAAACCGCGTTGGCGCGTATTGCCGGGTGGATTGGCACGGCTGGCGAGCGGGCAGGGTGATATTGCCTCCATGCAGCGCGGTGGTAGCAGTGCCGATGTATGGGCGCTTACCGATGGCGCGATTGACATCACCACGCTCTTGCCCCAGCGTCTGACTCCGGCGGATGTGGAGCAGCACAAGCGCATCGTCACCAGCCGCGCGGCGGAAAATCTGTTCTGGTTAGGACGCTATACCGAGCGCACGGAAAACAACGTCCGCCAAGTTCGCCTCACGCCACAAGCCGATTTAACCGAGGCACGGAATAATCTGCGGGCGTTGAAAAATGCGGCATCGGCGGTGCGGGATCGGCTCTCGCAAGAACATTGGAACATGATTGTTCATGCCGAACTGAAAATGCGTTCCAACAATCTGGAATTGTTAAGCCACTATCTGGCAGCGATCACAGGGGCGCAAACCGACCGCATGACGCGCGATGACGGTTGGCGTTTATTGAGCATCGGGCGGCACATCGAACGGTTGGCGTTCCTTGCCCAAGCCCTGCAAAAAGCCTTGAAAACGCACGAGTTAATGACGGAAAACGGTTTTGAAACCATGCTGGCGTTATTCGATAGCACCATCACCTTCCGCGCCCGTTACCAGCAAAGCCGCGATAGGGTGGCGTTGGTGGACTTGCTGGTGTTGGATCGGGACAATCCGCGTTCCTTGGCATGGGTGGCGCATACGCTGCGGGGACGCTTGTCGAAGCTGCATGGCAGTCCGGCGGGGGTGCTGTGTCCGCTGTCGCACACCGTGCCGAATCCAAACGATTGGGATTTAACCCGCCTCTGCGAACCAGCGCGGTTAAACGAGTTGCTCACCCAACTGCAACAAACCGCCTACAACGTGTCAGAAACCATCAGCACCACCTATTTCACCCACGCCCAAGTGGTGCATACGCCTTCGTGATTAAAGGGTTTTATCGCAAAGCATGTCATCTAAACGACAAAAAAGCGTCACGCCTTGTTCACATAGAAATTGAAAAATCAGTGGATGTGTAACCGCTTTCCGCGATTTTTCAAGAGGAATTTACCGCTATGACGCATTCATTGCCTGCCAATCCTTCCCGCCGCTCTTTGCTCAAAATCCTATCGGGTGCGCCCCTGTTGCCGCTGTCTTCGGGGTTGATGGGAACCTCCCTGCTGGCGGCGTGCGGCGGTAGCAATTCCAGCTTGGTTTTTGATGGCGTGAATTTTTCTTCCATGCCCGCGCCCACGTTGAGCGCACCGACCAAAATGGCGACCACGCTCACCGAATCGACCATGACCGTGAAATTTACCAACGGCAGCACGAATAGCTATGCGTTGTCGTACCAACCCTTCTTCATCACGGGTCAATCGGTTGCTGATGGCAAAGGTGGCAGCGTGGTGGCGGGTGGTTACTTCGACATCAACAACAAGCCGATTATGGATACCTCGGTTGCAGGCACAGCACGCCAATTCTTTTCCGATTGCCCCGATGGTTCTTCGCTGCTGACCGTGAGCGGTGCAAATGTGGCAGGCGTGAAAGGCAATACCGTGTTTGCCGTGGTGCAGTTTGAATACGCTACCCGCAACCAAGCAATGGCTTCCATGTACGGTATGTTGCCATCGCCCATCGCCGTGCTGACGCTCGACCAAGATAAAGCAACCGGTAAATTGAGCTTGGTGAAATACCACAATGTCGATACATCCGCTGTCAAAGGTTTGTGGATTACCTGCGGTGCGAGCCTTTCGCCGTGGGGTACGCATTTGTCGTCGGAAGAATACGAACCCGATGCCTTCAACCAAGGCGCTACCAGCATCCCCTTGAGCATCTTGCAAGGGTTCAGCCAAAACCTGTTTGGCAATACTACCCAAGCCAATCCTTACGATTACGGTCATCTGCCCGAAGTCACCGTGAAGGCCGATGGCACGGGCAGCATCAAAAAGCATTATTGCTTGGGTCGTATCTCGCACGAGCTGATTCAAATGATGCCCGACAACCGCACCGCCTTGATGGGCGACGATGCCACCAATGGCGGTTTGTTCATGTTTGTGGCGGATAAAGAAAAAGACCTTTCTTCCGGCACGCTCTACGCCGCCAAATACACCAGCGAATTGAATGCCACATCCACCGCCACGCTCTCATGGGTGAAGCTGGGCAGTGCCAGCAGTGCCGAGATTCAGGCACTGGTGAGTGGAGGCATCAAGCCCACCGACATCATGGAATCGCTGACCACCGACCCTAACGATGCCAGCTACACCAAGATCGTGGTGAACAAGGTTTCGCTGTGGGTGAAAGTCAAACCCGGGCAAGAAAAAGCCGCCGCGTTCTTGGAAACCCACCGCTATGCCGCGCTCAAAGGGGCAAGTACGGCGTTCTCAAAAATGGAAGGCACGACCGTCAATATCAAGGACAAAAAAGCGTATTCCGCCATGGCCGCTATCCGCGATTCGATGGTGACCGGAAAATCCGGCAACGTTCCCGCCCTGAATGTGAAGTTTGCATCGGCTATCAATGCGGGTGGTATCTTGGAACACGCGCTCACAGGCGGTCAAAAAGACACCAGCGGCAATGCGATTAACAGCGATTGGGTGGCTTCGGCTTCTAAATTCATCTTGCTGGGTCAAGATTTAAGCACTGCGGATAGCTTGGGTAACCTCGCCCACGCCGACAAAATCGCCAACCCCGATAACCTGAAGTTCTCGGAAAAAATGCGCACCCTGTTTATTGGCGAGGACAGCGGTCAGCACGTCAATAACTTCTTGTGGGCGTACAACGTGGATCAAGGCACGCTTTCCCGCATCATGTCCTGCCCCGCAGGAGCTGAGGCCACAGGCTTGCACGCGGTGGATGAAATCAACGGCTGGACGTACATCATGAGCAATTTCCAACACGCCGGAGACTGGGAATCGCCCCTGCACGACAAAGTGAAAGCCACGCTCGAACCGCTGATTAACGCGAATTACAACGCCCGTTTTGGCGCAGCCGTGGGTTATTTAACCGCCGCGCCCCAACAATTCAAGTTGGCGTAATTTCCAACGCCAGCAACTCCGCCACGGTTTGCCGACGGCGAATCAGGCGGGGTTTGCCGTTTTCGATCAGCACCTCGGGAATCAAGGGGCGCGTGTTGTAGTTGGAGGACATGGACGCGCCATACGCGCCCGTATCGTGCAGCACCAGTAAATCGCCCACTTGCGCTTGCGGCAGACTGCGGCGCAGCACCACACCGCCCTCTTCTTGCGTGAACACATCGCCCGATTCGCACAAGGGGCCAGCCACCACGGTATCGACTAATTCACCCGTAGCGGGGTTGGTGTGAATAATTTCCATTTCGTGGTGACTGCCGTACATGGCGGGGCGAACGAGTTCGGTAAAGCCCGCATCCACCAGCGTAAACGGTTGCGTGCCTTGGTTTTTCACAGCGCGGATTTCCGTTACCAATACGCCCGATTCGGCAACCAAATAACGACCGGGTTCAATTTCCAGCGTGACGGGGTGACCTAATAACGCAGCGATTTCGTTGCGTGCTGCGTCCCACAGTTGGAAATAATGGGCGGTGTCGATGGTGGCATCTTCCGCGCGGTAGGGAATGGACAAGCCGCCACCCGCTGAAATCGCTTTGACATCCAACCCTTGCGCCTGAACGCACTTCACCAAATCGACCATCGCGCCGCACACTTCTTGCAGATGCGCGTAATCCACCCCCGAACCGATGTGCATGTGCAGCCCTTGCAGCGATAAGCCGTTGGCACGCACGCGCTCGCACGCCAGCACCAAATCGGTATGCCAAATGCCGTGCTTGCTGTGTTCGCCGCCGGTGTTGGTTTTGTTGCTGTGTCCGTGTCCGAATCCGGGGTTAATGCGCAACCATACGGGGTGATTTTTACTCACCGCGCCGAGCTGATTCAGCATATCAATCGAACCGCAGTTCGTCGCAATGCCCCATTCAACAACCCGTTTTAAGGTCGGGCGATCCAACACATCGGCAGTAAAAACGATTTCGTGGTTTTGAAATCCGGCCGCTATCGCCCGTTCGATTTCGCCCAAAGAAACCGAATCGACCATCACGCCCTCGGCTTTCATCAGCCGCAAAATGTGCGTATTGGAATTGGCTTTTTGCGCAAAACGAATCACATCAAACTGCTTTAATGCCGCGATTTGGCGTTGAATAGTTGCCGCGTCATAAACCCATAAAGGGGTTCCGTGTTCGGTGGCAAGGGCGGAGAGGGTGGAGGGGGTAAATGGATTCATAGGGTGAGGGTCTTTCTCGTTGTCCAAAACATTTTAGGGTGCAACCGCTGCCGCCGTGCTTGCACCCACCACGCCATCTTGCACCAACGCCGCGATTTCTTCCGTGCTGTAGCCCAGTTCTTGCAGAATTGCGGTATTTTCTGAACCCAGAACGGGCGGATTCATCCGCACACCCAGCCGTTCACCGCCCAGCATCAGGGGGAGTAATGGCACTTTGGTTTCGCGTCCATCGGGCAGGGTCATGGGCGCGAGTCCGCCGGTTTGCAGCAGATGTGGGTCGTCCATCAGGTATTGCGGATCGGTAATCGGCGCGAAGGGCAAACCGTGCTGCTCAAACACCGCCGCCAGTTCTTGGGAGGTGTGATTTTTCATGCGCTCCCGCAGGGCGGGGATGAGCCATTCACGCGCCTTCACGCGGTCGTTATTGGTGGTCAGGCGCTCATCTTGCAGCCAATCGGCGTAACCAAACGCATTACAAAAAATTGCCCATTGCGTATCGCCCACGACGGCTAGGAAGATTTGCTCGTTATTTTTCACGCTAAACACATCGTAAATGCCCCAAGGCGAAATGCGCTGGGGCATGGGTGCGGCGGCTTTTCCGGTAATCGCAAACTGCATCATGTGCTGGGCAACCAAAAAGATATTGTTTTCAAACAACGCCGCTTGCACCTCTTGCCCCTTGCCCGTAATGCCGCGCTGCATGAGCGCCGCCATCGCCCCAATCGCGCCAAACATGCCGCCCATGATGTCGTTCACGCTCGAACCCGCACGCAGCGGGTCACCGGGTCGCCCCGTCATGTACGCCAATCCGCCCATCATTTGCACGACTTCATCCAAGGCGGTGCGGTGGTCATACGGGCCGGGTAGAAAACCTTTGTGGCTCACGTAAATCAGGCGCTCGTCGGTTTGCGATAGCGTGGCGTAATCCAAACCGAGTTTTTGCATGGTTTCGGTTTTGAAGTTTTCGCTAACAATATCGGCAGTGGCGATCAGCTTCAACACAATTTCACGCCCTTTATCGCTTTTTAAGTCCAATGAAAGACTTTTCTTATTGCGATTAAAAAGCGGATAAAACCCCGCCCCTGCGCCCATGAGCTTGCGCGTGTTGTCGCCGGCAAGGGGTTCGACTTTGATGACTTCCGCCCCCAAATCCGCCAACACCATGCCGCAGGTCGGGCCCATCACCATGTGCGTGAATTCGACCACGCGCACGCCGTGTAGGGGCAACGATTGGTTCATACTTTTTTTCCTTCAGCTTTGGCTTCTAATACCAAACGATTCAGCAAACCCACAAGCTGCTGGCTCAGGGCATGGGCACGATTCAATACCTCGGCTTGCCAAGTCGCTTGTTCGGGGTATTCGTGGGTCAAGGTGTTGCGCATAGCGCGGTGGATATGCCAATCATGGGCGTTCAGGTACGCATGGCGCTCCAATAAAAGCAGTACATCAATCAATGGGCGATTTTCCATTGGCTCTAGCAAAATTTGCACGCAAAAACTGCGCAATACGTGTTCGCCCAAAGCATCTTGGAGCTTGGTGTAGCGAAAAATAAATTGATCCAATAAGGTAATCAAATCATCATTCCCTTGCATCAACTGCGCGGCATGTAACGGAAACGGAATCCGTCCGATTGCGCTTTCCATCCGTTGCGCGTGCAACTTGCATTGGCGCAAGGCATCTACCAATGGCAAGCTCATAACCACACTCCTTCTTGTTGGGCGATGGCGTAAATTGGCAAAAATTCTCCACCATCGTTGATGACCATATCAATTTTGCGTTCGCCTAACTTCGACCATATATCGGCTAATGTGTGTAAACGTGCTTCTATCAACGCAGAAGGTGGTAAGGCATTGGTTTTAACTTCAATGTACAAATCAATATCGCCACCGCATTTTCCGGTATCCACGCGCGAACCAAATAGGCGTGGACGCACACCAAACCAGCGCAAACAGCTATCCCGAATCACTTGTTGCTCGGTAACGGTGAGGCGAATGGGGCGATTATTGGTTTCGTTACCCACAAAATTGTCATGAATAGTTTGCGGTTTATCCATATAGTCTTTCTTTAAGGTTGTAATACAGTATCGGTTTCTGCTCAAACTTTTCTTACCATGACCCAACGTATCACGATTCACGGCTTGCAAGTTGCCTCTAACTTGTTTGATTTCATCGAAACCAAAGTGCTTCCCGGTACGGGCATTAGCTCGACCGCATTTTGGAGCGGATTCGACGCGATTGTGGCCGACCTCGCGCCCAAAAATGCCGCGTTGTTAGCCGAACGCGACCGCCTGCAAACGGCATTGGACGCATGGCACAAAGCCCACCCCGGCCCCGTTGCCGATATGCCCGCCTACCGCGCGTTTTTGGAACAAATCGGCTACCTCGTTCCCGTGCCCGCCGATGTCAAAATCACCACGCAGCACGTTGATGCTGAATTAGCTTTGCAGGCTGGCCCGCAGTTGGTCGTTCCGATTACGAACGCCCGTTACGCCCTGAATGCCGCTAACGCCCGCTGGGGTAGTTTGTACGATGCGCTCTATGGTACGGATGTATTGTCGGAAGAAGACGGCTGCGAAAAAGGAAAAAGTTTTAATCCCCAACGCGCCGCCAAAGTGATTGCCTATGCCCGCGATGTGCTGGATCGTTCCGCGCCCTTGGCAGAAGGTTCGCACCACCAAGCCACCGCCTACGCCATCATCGACAACAACCTCGCCGTCACCCTGCAAAACGGCAAAACCGTGGGCTTGAACAACCCCGCGCAATTTGTTGGCTTCCAAGGCGAGATGGATGCACCGTCTTCCGTTTTGCTGTCGCACCACGGTTTGCACATCGACATTCGCATTGACAACACCCATTACATCGGCAAAATGGATACGGCAGGTATCGCCGATGTGGTGCTGGAATCCGCACTGTCCACGATTTTGGATTTGGAAGATTCCGTGGCGGTAGTGGATGCCGACGATAAAGTATTGGCCTACAGCAACTGGCTGGGCATCTTGCAAGGCACGCTGACCGAAACCGTGAGCAAAGGCGGCAAAACTTTCCAACGCGGCATGAACCCTGACCGCCAATACGTTGGCCCACGCGGTGAAGATATTGCGTTGCACGGTCGTTCGCTGCTGTTCGTGCGCAATGTCGGCCATTTGATGACCAATCCCGCCATTTTGTGGGGTGCGGATGAAAAGGAAATCCCCGAAGGCATTATGGATGCCGTCATCACCACCACCATCGCGCTGCACGATTTGCAAGGCAAAAACACCAACGGCATCCGCAATACGCGCCGAGGCAGCGTCTATATCGTGAAGCCCAAAATGCACGGCCCCGCAGAAGTGGCGTTTGCGGCGGAGATTTTCACGCGCGTGGAACACATCCTCGGCTTGCCTGATAGCACCGTGAAACTCGGCATCATGGACGAAGAGCGCCGCACCAGCACCAACCTGAAAGCCTGTATCGCCGCTGCGCAAAGCCGTGTGGCGTTTATCAACACCGGATTCTTGGATCGCACGGGCGATGAAATGCACACCGCCATGCACGCCGGCGCGATGCTGCGCAAAGGCGATATGAAAACCAGCGCGTGGATTGCAGCTTATGAAAAAAGCAATGTGCAAGTCGGTTTGGAATGTGGCTTGCGCGGCAAAGCGCAAATCGGCAAGGGTATGTGGGCGATGCCCGATTTGATGAAAGCGATGCTGGAGCAAAAAATCGGTCACCCCAAAGCCGGAGCAAACACCGCATGGGTTCCAAGCCCCACCGCTGCGACGCTGCACGCGCTGCATTACCACCAAGTCGATGTATTTGCGGTGCAAAAAGAGCTGGAAAAGGTTGATTCCAACGCCGAGCGCGACACCATTTTGAACAACCTGCTGACCATCCCCGTAACCGCCACCCCCAACTGGACGGAAGCCGAGAAGCAGCAAGAATTGGACAACAACGCCCAAGGTATTTTGGGCTACGTGGTGCGCTGGGTGGATCAGGGCGTGGGCTGCTCGAAAGTTCCCGACATTCACAATGTCGGCTTGATGGAAGACCGCGCCACACTGCGCATCAGCAGCCAACACATGGCAAACTGGCTGCATCATGGCGTGGTGACCGAAGCGCAAGTCAAAGAAACCCTGCAACGCATGGCAGCGGTGGTGGATCAGCAAAACGCGGCGGATTCGCTGTATT
>ERZ724511.707-NODE-707-length-11075-cov-5.614701_pt1 | contig 11075 bp, 8 predicted proteins | sample MGYA00376044_ERZ724511 | MGnify/ENA primary metagenome ERZ724511 (study PRJEB28724, sample SAMN07190887) | wastewater metagenome | isolation source: effluent of sewage treatment plant in Hong Hong | place: USA: Christiansburg, Virginia | collected 2016-03-01 ...
AGAAGTTCGCTACCACTTTAAAGAAAAATATAAGGGTTGGTATTTTGGTGGACACGCAGGTCCTGATATCTACAAAATTCAAAAATGGAATTATTGGAATACCAATAAATACGAAGATGGTTTTGGATATAGAATTGGAGCTACAATTGGTTACAATTTCAAAATCACTGAGAAAATAAATCTGGACGCTTTTGTTGGTGGCGGTTGGCATCAGGGTTTTTATAAAGGATACTACAATGATGGTACACCAGGACGCTATGAAAAAGCAGAAAAATACAACAAAAGCGGGGAATGGTTACCTTATCGAGGAGGCCTAATGATTACCTACAAATTGAACTAAAACTTTGACAAAGAGCTCAAGTATAGTTCTTCAACTTTTTTTCTAGCCCAATCCGTTTTTCTCAAAAATGCTAAACTAGATTTTATACTTGGATTGGTAGTAAAACATTTAATTTTAACCAATTCACCTAAAGTATCAAATCCATAAAAAGCGACTAATTGCTCTACTATCATTTGTAAAGTAACACCGTGTAGAGGGTCTTTTGATTGTTGTTTCATAAGGCAAAAATACAATTAATGATTCAAAATATACATAAAAAAGGTGTTTACAAATCGTAAACACCTTTTTACTTTTTAACTAATCTTAAAGAATTATGATAATTCATTAAAAACTTAATAATTCAAAAACAGTTTACTTAAATAGTAGATTACTCTTCTTGAAAAATAGCTTTTAAATGTAATTCAAAAGTAGTAACTAATTCTATGGTAATGAATGATAAAAATCAGGTATTAAAAAAAGAACTAAAACTATATTTCCAATATTTTTATTTTTATCCTACATTTGCTGTCCTATGCTAAAATCAGTTAACATTCTCAACAAAAGAGCGCGCTTTGATTATGAAATAATCGAAACCTACACTGCTGGAATTGTACTTGTAGGTACCGAAATTAAATCTATTCGTTTAGGTAAAGCCAATATTACCGAAAGCTTTTGCGAATTCAGTAATAATGAATTATTTGCCATCAATACATATATCGAAGAGTATGCTTTTGGAAACCAATTCAATCATAAAGCCAGAAGTGAACGTAAATTGCTATTGAACAAAAGAGAGTTAAAAACCTTAGCTCGAAGTGTACAGGCTAAAGGACTAACTATTGTTCCGCTGAAACTATTTACCAACGAGAAAGGTATGGCAAAACTGCAAATTGGTCTTTGCAGAGGAAAGAAAAACTACGACAAAAGAGAATCACTAAAAGAACAAGACACTAAAAGAGACTTAGATAGAATAAAAAAAGCATATTGATTTTAATCTTTTATTAAGTATTTAACTTCTCTATTTTGTATTTTATTTATTAGTTGTGGTAGCAATACTGCAATTGTAAACAGTTGGAATGACCCAGAAACTACAATCACACAAGAACAATTTAAAAAGATTTTGGTGGTAGCTTTGGTAAAAGACGAAGCCACTCGCAGAACAACTGAAAACAGAATTGCTTCAGCTAATCCTATTTTCAAGACTTCTTTTCAATACTTGAATGGCACTAACCTTCAACTAACAAATGAACAGAAATTAAAAATCCTTAAAGACGAAAACTTTGATGGAGTATTAACTATGCGTTTGGTTAGTACATAAAAAGAAGCCAATTACGTTCCAGGTACTAATACTTCAATTTATTACGGCGGAATTGGTGGGATGTATACAGGAATGTATGGATATGGTTTCGGAAATTGGTACGGAATGTATTCCCCAAATTTCTACTCTCCGGGTTACTATCAAGAAACTACGTATTATATGGTAGAAACTAACATTTTTTCTCTGAGCAAAAACAAGTTAATTTGGACAGGGACTACAAAATCATCTTACATCACTGATATAGGATTAACAGTTGATGAAATCATGAAAACACTTTATAAAGAAATGATAAAAGACGGTTCTGTAACAAAAAAATAGCATTTGAATAACCATAAAAAAAGGGGTTTGAAAATTATTTCAAATCCCTTTTTTTATTTAATTTTTATCTTCTAATAAAGGAACAAATCGAAACTCTCCAAACTCGTGCTTTTCAAATTGAGTGGCATTTTTCCGAATTAATAATGTCATTATTTGAACATCTTCCCCTAAAGGGATGACTAACCTACCTCCTATTTTCAACTGAGCCATTAAAGGTTTTGGAATAATAGGTGCGCCAGCCGTTACAATTATGCTATCAAAAGGTGCATGCAGTGGCAAACCTTTATAGCCATCGCCAAAAGACAAATGCTTGGGTCTTAAGCCTAATTTAGGAAACAAAACTGAAGTTTTTTTGAACAATTCATTCTGACGTTCTACACTGTATACTTTTGCTCCCATTGCACACAAAACAGCCGTTTGATATCCTGAACCCGTGCCAATTTCTAATACTTTATCATCTTTTTTAACCTCCAATAATTGGGATTGAAAAGCGACAGTGTAGGGTTGCGAAATCGTTTGGCCAGCTCCGATAGGAAAAGCCTTATCTTGGTAAGCATAATCCTCAAAACTAGAGTTCAAAAAAAGGTGTCTTGGTATCTTACTTATTGCATCTAACACGTTCTTATCAGTTATTCCTTTTTGTTGCAAAAGGCTTACTAATTGATTCCGAAGTCCTTGATGTTTGGCAGTATCTTTCAAATCTAAAACAAATTATTTCGGTAAAAATAAACTAAAAATTCAAATTCCAAATGAAAAAGAAAACCAAATAAAAATTAGCTTTTTTTAATAAAAAGAGGCTTTAATTTGGAATTGTAAAAATTGGAATTTCTCATTAAATTGTTATTTTTGTAGAAAGAACATTCTTATGCTAAAAATTGGAGTATTGGGTGCAGGTCACCTAGGAAAAATACATTTGCGTTTGTTGCAACAATCAGAAAAATACGAGTTGGTTGGTTTTTATGATGAAAATCTAGAAAATGGTCAAAAAATTGAAAAAGAATTTGGCTACAAACAATTCAAAACTATCGCTACTCTAATTCATGCTGTTGATGTCATTGATATTGTTACACCAACGCTTTCTCATTTTAAATGTGCCAAAGTTGCCATTAAATCTGGAAAGCACGTCTTCATAGAAAAACCTATTTCTAATACCGTTGATGAGGCTCTTGAAATTATCGCTTTAGCCAAAGAAAATAATGTAAAAGGACAAGTGGGCCATGTAGAACGATTCAATCCTGCATTTATCGCTACCAAAAACATGATTGAAAACCCAATGTTTATTGAAGCCCATCGACTAGCAGAATTTAATCCTAGAGGAACAGATGTTCCTGTTGTACTCGATTTAATGATACACGATATCGATGCTATTTTAAGTGTGGTGCAATCCAAAGTAAAAAATGTAAGTGCAAGTGGTGTATCTGTTATTAGCGAAACTCCAGATATTGCCAATGCAAGAATTGAATTTGAAAACGGTTGTGTTGCCAATTTAACAGCTAGCCGAATTTCAATGAAAAACATGCGTAAATCAAGATTTTTTCAAAAAGACGCGTATATCTCTGTTGACTTTCTAGAAAAAAGATGCGAAGTAGTAAAAATGAAAGATGCTCCAGAAGTTCCTGGTGATTTTGACATGATTTTACAAAATGCCGAAGGTGTAAAAAAACAAATCTATTTTTCTAATCCTGAGGTAGAACAAAACAATGCTATCTTAGACGAATTAAATTCTTTCGCAGATGCTATTAACCACAATACTACACCAGTTGTTACCTTAGAGCAAGCAACAGAAGCGCTTAGAGTAGCGTATCAAATTATTGATTGTTTTAAAAAATAATACTACTATAAATAACAATTTAAAACTAAGCTTGAAGTTGTATACTATAACTTTGAGCTTTTATATTTAAACAAAAACTTATGAAAACAATAGCTGTTATAGGTTCAGGTACTATGGGTAACGGAATCGCCCACACCTTTGCACAAAGCGGATTTACAGTAAAGTTAATTGATGTTTCTGAGAAAGCATTAGATAAAGGAATGGCAACCATTGCTGCCAATTTGGACCGAATGGTAAGCAAAGGCACCATTACAGAGGAAGACAAAGCCAAGACCATTACCAATATTATTACGTATACAGACATCAAAGACGGAATCGTTGGTGTAGACTTAGTGGTAGAAGCCGCTACAGAAAACGTAGATTTAAAACTGAATATCTTCAAACAATTAAATGAAGTTTGTTCTCACAACACCATTTTAGCTACTAATACCTCATCAATTTCAATCACACAAATCGGAGCTGTGGTAAGTCATCCAGAGCGCGTTATCGGTATGCATTTTATGAATCCAGTGCCTATTATGAAATTAGTTGAAATCATTAGAGGATACAACACTTCTGATGAGGTTACGGAAATCATCATGAAATTATCCGAAAAACTAGGAAAAGTTCCTGTTGAGGTGAACGATTATCCTGGTTTTGTGGCGAACCGAATTTTAATGCCTATGTTAAATGAAGCCATTGAAACTTTGTACAATAAAGTAGCAGGCGTTTACGAAATAGACACTGTGATGAAACTAGGTATGGGACATCCAATGGGACCATTACAATTAGCTGATTTTATTGGTTTGGATGTGTGTTTAGCCATTTTAAATGTAATGTACGAAGGATTCAAAAATCCAAAGTATGCTCCTTGCCCATTATTGGTCAATATGGTGCGCGCTGGAAAACTAGGAGTAAAATCAGGCGAAGGATTCTATGACTATAGCGAAAGTAAAAAAGCAGAAAAAATTTCAAAAATGTTTTTGTAATTTTTATCCCTAAAAATAACAAACCCCAAAATCATTTGATTTTGGGGTTTGTTTTTATATAAGCTTTCCGGTTTACAATAACGAATGACTCGTCATCACAGCCGGTTTTTCAATTCCCATCAATTCTAAAATTGTTGGAGCAATATCACCTAACACACCATCATTAATTTTTTTCAATTCTTTGTCAACTAAAATAATTGGCACTGGATTCGTAGTGTGCGCTGTATTTGGACTACCATCAGGATTAATCATCGTTTCGCAATTTCCGTGATCCGCAATTACGATAGTAGTATAATCATTTGCCAAAGCCGCTTCAATTACTTCTTTCACACAAGCATCTACTGCTTCACAAGCTTGAATGGCAGCACTCATTACTCCTGTATGACCAACCATGTCACCATTAGCAAAATTCAAACAAACAAAATCAACTTCGCCTTTATTCAATTCAGGAACCAAAGCATCTTTCAATTCATATGCGCTCATTTCAGGTTTCAAATCATAAGTGGCTACTTTTGGGGAATTCCTCAAGATACGAGTTTCGCCCTCAAATGGTGTTTCTCTACCTCCAGAGAAAAAGAACGTTACGTGCGGATACTTTTCTGTTTCTGCAATACGGATTTGTTTCTTATTCGCTTTTTCTAAAACCTCACCTAAAGTCTCCGTAATGTTATCTTTGTTATAAACTACTTTTACATTTTCGTAAGTTTCATCATAATTCGTCAATGTAACATAATACAAAGGCAATTTGTGCATGTTTTGCTCATGAAAATCTTTTTGTGATAACGCTTCTGTTAACTCACGACCTCTATCTGTTCTGAAGTTAAAAAAGATCACTACATCATCAGCCTGAATAGTTGCCAAAGGTTGATTAGTAGCATCAACCACTACTAACGGATCAATAAACTCATCTGTAACATCTTTTGCGTAACTTTCTTCAATAGACGCAACAGCATCTTGAGTAGGCTTTCCTGTTCCGTTAACTACTAAATCGTAAGCTAATTTTACGCGTTCCCATCTTTTATCACGATCCATAGCATAATATCTACCTACAACAGAAGCTAATTTAGCTGTAGTTGGTGCCATGAAATCTTCTAAATCTTGAATATATTGTTTTCCTGATTTTGGATCTACGTCACGACCATCAGTAAAAGCGTGTACAAATACATTTTCTAAACCGTATTCTTGAGAAGCAGTAATCAATCCGCGTAAATGCGAAGTATGTGAATGCACTCCTCCATCAGAAACTAGGCCTAAAAAGTGTACTTTTTTGTTGTTTTCTTTAGCATAAGTAAAAGCATCAATTAGAACAGGCTCTTTTGCTAAAGTATTATTAGCTACCGCCAAATTAATTTTAGCCAAATCTTGATACACGATTCTTCCCGCACCAAGGTTCATATGGCCTACCTCACTATTACCCATCTGACCTTCTGGCAAACCAACGTTTAAACCATCAGTTCTTAACTGTGCACTTGGATAGTTGTCGTATAGACTATTTATAAAAGGAACATTTGCATTGTCTATTGCAGATACTTTAGGATCAGGAGATTTTCCCCATCCATCAAGAATCATAAGTATAACTTTCTTATTCATGATAATTTTTTTATCAAAGATAAAGAATTTTCAAAAGCCGAAAAAGGTTTCAAAATATACCTAAAAATTTCAATCGTTGTAGGGGATAAATAATCACAAATAAATAGCTAAATATTGGATTTAGCTTTTTACAAATTGATTTTTGATTTCGTTGTAATCAATAAAATAGCGAACACTTACCGAAAGCGTATGTTGTAATTTTTCATTAGTCAAAAGAGCATTAATATTGTCTTTATAATTTTTATTAATAACATTTTCAAAAGTAGCAGAACTATTGCGGTACAAAAATGAAACTTGGCTTCCAGGAGCAAACCACCAAGAATACGACAAGTCCATATTCCAAGTATAAAAACTAGAATTTTTATTTTCTTTGTACCCCAAATAATCTACCAATCGACCTTTATCTGTTAAGGAAAGAATGTTTTTATTTTCCGCATAAGACCAATATTGACGAATTGACAAGTTAAAATTCATTTGACTGTTGATTGAATATTTACCTGAAATAATATGAGCATATGTAATTACATTTCGATTAGCGAACAATATCACATTGTTGCCCGAAGAGTCAAAAACATTACCTAAAACATCTATAAAACCTTTATTATTGTTGCGTCTGGAATAACTAAAATCATAAACCATCGCTAGTTTATCATTGAAACGATATCTTGGACTAAGAGTAATCCCAATAAAATCTCTCCCTGGTTCATCAGCTTTTGAATATTCTGGATTGATATCAAAGGCAAATTTATAGTTATAGTTACGAGAATAATAAGCCCAAAAACTGTAGCTAGTGGGCGTAATTACAAATCTTCCCTCTTGACGTGGTTCGTAATAATCATAACGTTCAAATGGATTGAAATTGATTCCAAAACCGTAAGAATTATTCTTCAAAGTTTCAATATTGGTGTTGATGTTGATATTGCTTCCCTGAACTTGCCCCGTTTCTTTGTTAAATTGAATGAAGTTATTATAGTTCACTCTAAAACCATTAAAACGCTTGGTTGGGTTTAGAATTCGATAATTGGCATTTCCATAAAAACTGTAATAATTCGTCTCAAAATTGATTCCCAAATCATTGTTATCAAAATCTTTGGTATACATATCGGCGCCTAAACTATAGCGATAGTTACCAGATGTTTCTGCAAAATTTAATTGAGTTGCGATACCCGTTTTAATTTTATCTTCATTGACGTAACTGTATTTAAAATCACCCGATAAATTGTAAGAATTCGCTTTGGTATTCAAGTCCCAAACCAAAGCAGAAACATTACCATCTCTGAAACTGCCATTTCTGGTCACATTTGTATTTACAAAGGCAATAGAAGAATTTTTTCTAAAACGCTGGTCCAAAACCAAGACATTATAATTCGCTAAAGGTTCTACCACTTCTTTTCGTGAATCTCCCGTTACAGTATTTGTAATAGTTGCTGTGGTCTTTTCAGTAACCGCATTCAAAACCCCAATACCAAGTCCACCTTTGGTTCTTCCTGATATTTTTAAAGCATTAATCAAGTTTACACTTGCAGGATTATCTGTAATTATTTCATTTGTTCCTGTGATAGGATAATTAGTCGGTGCGCCACCAATTCGTCGAGAATACAACAAATTCCCTTTGCTAAACAAGTCTGTCCCTTCTGTAAAGAAAGGTCTATTTTCATTAAATTGTTGTTCGAATGGACCTAAATTTAAAATCACATCATCATATTTAGTTTGACCAAAATCTGGAATCAAAATGGCATCAAGCGTAAAGGCATCGTTAATTCCGTACTTCAAATCTAAGCCACCTTTTAAAGTACCTTTCGTTTTTTGTTGGTCATTGGCATTCAAATAAAACGAAGAATAAGGTAAAAAGAACAAACGTGTTGGGGTTTCTATATTTGCTATACCCGTTAAAACCCCATTTTGTTGCGTGAACGTTCCTAATTTTGAGTCAATAAAATTCCAAGAATACTTTTGACGGTCTCTACGTATTTCTCTAAAAAAGTTAACGCCCCAAGTTTGCACTTTTTCTGGAGAAAAACGCAACGCGGCATAAGGAATTCGCATTTCAACTACCCAACCAAAATCGGTGATTACAGCTTTGCTATCCCAAACCGCATCCCAAGAATAATCTTCTCCATTTGAATCTGTTGCCAAACAATCAGCTTGTCCGTCGGCTGCATTGACAAAGAATTGAAAATTTTGCTGTCCGTCATTGTAACCATTAATGAAAATTCCAAAAAAGTCAGCCGTACCAAAATCATCTCTTTTTGAAATTTCTCTCAAGATTTTATTAGGCTCATTATCATACATCTTTGCAGCGATGTAAATAGCTGTGTTATCATAAAGTACTTTAACTTCTGTTCTTCTTTCAGGAATTACGGGTTTTCCGTTATCTGGTTGAAACATCACGAAATCGGTAGCAGAAGCAACTTGTTCCCAAGATTGCTCGTTTATTTTACCATCAATTACAATAGGAGTTGTGATAAACTTTGTTTCGAGGTTTTTCTTTTGGCTGTAGCCAAAAAAAGTAAATAAAAGTCCACTGATAAGAAGAAAAAATCTCATAGAATCTGATTGATTGATAATGAATGCGTCTGAATTTCTTTAATAGACTTAATATATTAAAGTTTGTTACAGTTTTACAAACTAATTTTCATTACATCATTTCAAAACGAATCTTGATTATTCAAAAAGTGACTATTTTGGCTACAAAAACTAAAAACTATTCTTTATGGTATTGTAGTCAATAAAATAACGAATACTTACAGACAAATTAGTGGTCAAATTGTTATTTAAAACATTTTTAAAATTGGTCGAAAAATTCTTTTCAACAGCATCTGTTCTATCTAAAGCAAAATTTCGATATAAAAAAGACAATTGACTACCAGGTGCAAACCACCAAGTATAGGATAAATCAAAGTTCCAAGAATTAAAGTTTCGATTTTTGTTTTCGTTGTATAAAGTATTGAGAGCTAACTTTCCGTCATCTTGTAATGTTAGAAATTCATGGTTTTTAGCATAAGACCAATAGTAACGTGCAGTTAAATTTACTGTCATTTTTTCGTTTATTGCATACTTACCCGTAAAATCATGTTGAATGTATTCTCTATTGCGTTCGGCAAAAATAATTCCATCAGTTGTAGTATCTACCCATCCCCTATCATTTTTTTTATTCAAATAATCGACAGCATAAGCCAAAGACAACTTATCATTAAAGCGATACTTTGGACTCGCATAAAAACCATAATTATACCTTCCTTCTTCATCAAATTTAGCACCTGAAAGGGTTAAATCAAATGTAAAAGGATGGTTTCTGTTCATTTCAATTCCAAAATAAGATGAAAATCGCTTGGGAATAAACACATAACGATTGTACTCTCTAGGTTCGTAAAAATCATAGGTTACCAATGGATTAGCAACAAAAGCAAACTCAAAATAGTCATTGTTTAAAGTAGTTCCTTTTAAAACGGTCTTATACCAAGCCTCCTGAAGTTTTCCAAATGTATTTTGAATCTCGGCATTGAATTCTTGTTCTACTTTAAAAGTATTGAAAACTTTGGTTGGATTGACAATTCTATAACTTCCATTTGCTAAAAAACCGTGGTAATTGGTATAAAAAATAATACCCAAATCATTGATGTCATAATTTTCAGAAATGTATTTACCTGAAAATAAATAGCGGTATTTTCCGCTAGTTTTAGCAAAATTTATTGCGGTTTTATAACCGTTATAATCTTGAACATCATTGATGGTACTGTACTTAAAATCTCCATATAAATTATACGAATTTGCTTTGGTACTTAAATCAAATAAAAGCCCAGAAACATTGGCATCTCTAAAACCTCCATTTCGTGTAGTATTCGTATTGATAAAGGTTACCGATGAGTTTTGATTAAAACGCTGGTCAAAAACTAAAACATTATAATTCGTAAGAGGTTCGATTACTTCTTTTCTTTGAGAATTGGTGATTGTATCTCTTATGGTAGCAAATGTTTTTTCGGTAACAGCATTTAAAAAACCAACACCCAATCCTTTTTGGGTTCTACCAGAGACTTTTACAGCATTAATTAAGTCAACTGAATTAGGATAATTGGTAATTTCTTCATCTTTGTTAAGATTGACTTCCGTTGTAGGAGCCAGTCCAATTCTTCTGGAATAAAACAAATTTCCTTTTGTAAACAAATCGGTTCCTTCAGTAAAAAAAGGACGATTTTCTTGAAATTGTTGTTCAAAAGGTTCAAGAATCAAAATGGCATTATCGAATTTGGTTTGACCAAAATCAGGAACTAAAATAGCGTCTAAAGTAAAGGAATCATTTATACCATATTTCAAATCCAAACCCGCTTTAAAAGTCGTTTCTGAACCAATGTCATTTCTTTGATTGTATATGGATGAATAAGGGATTAAAAAAAGTCGCGTTGGCGTATCAATATTCGAAATCCCTTCTAATATTCCAGCTTGAGGAATCACTGCTCCAATTTTGGTATCTACTAAATTCCAAGTATATCTTTGAACATCCCTTTTGATTTCTCGCATGAAATTAATTCCCCAAGTTTGCTTTTCTTGATTTGAAAAACGCAATGCTGCATAGGGAATTTTCATTTCAACAGTCCAACCAAAATCTGTCAGAACGACTTTACTATCCCAAATGGCATCCCACGAAAAATCCTCAAAATCTTCTGTAGCAAGACAATCCATCTGAACTCCAGAAAAAAAAAAAAAAAATCTGAAATCTTGTTGCCCATCATTAAA
>ERZ724511.709-NODE-709-length-11075-cov-5.062069_pt1 | contig 11075 bp, 7 predicted proteins | sample MGYA00376044_ERZ724511 | MGnify/ENA primary metagenome ERZ724511 (study PRJEB28724, sample SAMN07190887) | wastewater metagenome | isolation source: effluent of sewage treatment plant in Hong Hong | place: USA: Christiansburg, Virginia | collected 2016-03-01 ...
GTGGCGATACGGCCTCTTCATCCCGGCTTGCCTGTCCGAAAATAGCCCATTACCACCCAAACAGCAAGTTACTCCTTGATAAACCGCCCCTTCGGGCGTGGGTCGCTATTAACCACTCACCATGGTTCGACGAGCTCACCATGACATTGCTTGTCGAAGGGCATGAACCATGAGCTTTTCCCCATGGCCCATGCCCTATAGCCCATCGCCTCTAGCCTGTTTTTTTACACCACTCCGTAAGCCAGCATGGCTTTGGCCACTTTGGTGAAGCCGGCAATGTTGGCGCCCGTTACATAGTCGCCCTTTTTACCGTAAGCCTGCGCCGTGTCAAAGCAATTTTTATGGATGCTTTTCATGATGATCAGCAGACGGTTGTCCACTTCTTCGCGCGTCCAGGAAAGCCGCAGGCTGTTCTGGCTCATTTCCAGACCGGACGTGGCCACGCCGCCCGCGTTGGCCGCCTTGCCGGGGCCGTACAGAATCTTGTTCTCCTGGTATATTTTGATGGCCTCCGGCGTCGAAGGCATGTTCGCGCCTTCGGCCACGCAGTAGCATCCGTTTTTCACCAGGGCGGCTGCGTTCTTTCCGTTGATTTCATTCTGGGTGGCGCAGGGCAGGGCGATATCCACTTTGATGCCCTGTTCGCGGATGACGTCCCAGACGTTTTTCCCTTCAAAGCAGGTGGTCGATTGTTTGTACTTATCCGCGTATTCACTGATGCGGCCGCGTTTGACGTTCTTCAGATCCAACACATAGCTGCATTTGTCCATGTCAATGCCGGCGTCATCAATAATGCAGGAGGAGGAATCGCAAAGGGAAATGACCTTGCCGCCCAGCTGATTGACTTTTTCCACGGCAAACTGTGCTACGTTTCCGGCGCCGCTGATGGCCACGGTCTTGCCTTTGAAATCCAGCCCGCGCGTTGCCAGCATTTCCGCGGCGAAGTAGGCGGTGCCGTAGCCCGTTGCTTCCGGACGGATCAGGCTTCCGCCGTAGTCCAGACCCTTGCCGGTGAGCACTCCCGTGTGTTCGTTGCGGATTTTTTTATAGTAGCCGTACATGTAGCCGATTTCCCGCGCGCCCACGCCGATGTCGCCGGCCGGAACGTCCACATCCGCGCCGATATGGCGGTACAGCTCGCGCATGAAGGACTGGCAGAATTTCATGACTTCCGCGTCGGATTTGCCCTTCGGGTCGAAGTCCGAGCCGCCCTTGGCGCCGCCCATGGGCAGCGTGGTGAGCGCATTTTTGAAGATCTGCTCAAATCCCAGGAATTTGATAATGCCCAGATTTACGGACGGATGGAAGCGGATGCCGCCCTTGAACGGGCCGATGGCGTTGTTGAACTGGACGCGGAAGCCGCGGTTCACCTGCACATTTCCCTTGTCGTCCATCCAGGGCACGCGGAAGATCACGGCTCTTTCCGGTTCGACAATCCGTTCGTAAATGTTGGCCTTTACGAATTCCGGGTGCTTTTTGACGGTAGGCTCCAGCGTTTCCATGACTTCTTCGACCGCCTGATGAAATTCCGGCTGGTCCGGATCGGTCTGTTTGACTTTGGCGATAACATCTTTAATGACTGACATAGTTTGTTTCCCCCTGTAGAGTAGTATGGTTTTTTAATGGTTAAAGCGTTTCAATATCCCGCATTTTTTCATATTCCATGACGGTGGACATGGCTTTGTTGTCCACCGGCAGGCCTTCTTCGCAGACCGCCGCCACCGGGTTCAGGCCGCCGATCAGAATCATTCCGATTTTATTCATATCCACATGAGTCTGACAGACCGGCCGGCCGGTATGGCCGATGGAAAGGACGCCGTGAATGCCGCATTGGGTGAAATCCTCCATGACCTTTTCAACCAGCGGACGGCTGAGTGCCGGGATTTCCCTGAAATTGGCCAGAATCTTTCCCTCTCCGGTCTTGGCGACGCTCCGGACGGACGTCATTTTCCCGCGAATGAAGATTTCCGACGGATCCAGCGAAGAGCCGGCGTAGTGAATCAGTTCCACAAAACGAAGGATTTTTCCGCCGCGCATCTGGAGAATGCCGCCGAATTTGGAGTCGATCGGGATGCCGTGCTTTAACAGGACGCCGTTGATGACGATGCTGCAGACCGTGGCGAAGCCGACATGGCCTTCGGGCGCCGCAATGTCCCCCAGGTTTTTTCCGGCCTCGGCCACCGCTACGCGCGAGCTGACGGCCAGTTTTTGCTGAAACACGGGTTTCATGATGGCAAGCGCCCGGGCGAAGTGCTCTTTCGGAAACAAGGAAATATTGACCGGCACGAGGCCGCGCTTCTTTTTGACGTCAAAGGTGGTCCGAAACGAGAGGAGGTCGATGCGGGATATGGAAAGGCCGATCTTGTCCTGCACGCGGGCGTCGTCAATTTCGGCAAACCCCTGATCGGTGATCACGCGGCCGTCGCGGCGTCCCACGAGTTTGGTGAGACCCCGCTCGTCCATGATTTTCAGGTGGTAGCGGACCGTTCTCTCGCTGAGCTGCACGTGATAATCCGACATCCGGCGGGCAATGACGCGCGCCCCCATCGGATCGGGGCTTTCACGGAGGATCTTCAGGATCAGGAGAACTTTCCGTTCAATGTCTTCGGGCTTAAAAAGCTCTTTCATTCGCTTTCCGTAAGGCTATCGGCAATCGTTTGCCGTATCCCTACTTTCAAACCGTTTTTTTGTCAAATAAAAATTTTACGGGCTGCGGCGAGCCTGGATCTTTCGTGCAATTTCTTCGATCGGTTCACTGAACAGGAATTCCAGCGACAGGCCTTCCAGATATCGGTCGTTCCATATCAGGTTGTATTCATTGATCAAATTGCGGATGTCGTCATACCGGTGGCCCAGCGCCTCGATTTTTTCCGGCCCGCTGAGGTTCTCATTGAAGGTGATATGGATCAGAAGCAGGTTGCCCGTCCGGCCGTCCGCTCCCTGCAGGGGGATGACCATGATGGAAGAGGAATCGGTTTTCCCGCGGCCCAGGTAAACATGGCCTGTGCTGACGATGGTTTTCTTGACCCCCATCAGCGTTGTGGGCTGCTCCGCGCGGGAGTTCATGCGCAGGGCGATGCCGCCTTTGGCGCATACCGCAATGGTTGCATCCGGCCCGGGATGCCCCTGCTCGTCGAGGCCGCCGACGCTGTAAACCGTGTATCCCCGGACCGCCGCAGCCGCAGGCTGGAGGCGGTGAATCGTTCTGAGGTTACGGTAGCTCAGATTCTTCGCGGAGAAATTCAGGGTCTCGAGCAGGTCAAAAATGACGCCTCCGAGTTCTTTTTCCCTGCGGCTGGTCCCCACGGTCACGGTTTTGGCCTGATGGCGGATGGCGTCGATCGGACGGGTCAATTCGTCAATGGCGGTTCCCAGAGCTTCGTCCAGCAGATCGAAAGGATGGACCAGGTCTTCCTGTCCGTGAAATTCCTGCCGGATATCCTGCATGGGCAGTTTTCCGGATGCGTACTTCAACAGGAGGGTGAGATCGGCGATGGCTTTGCCGCCCAGCGCGCCCAGCGCGCCCTCCCGGTTCCGGGATTGAAACAGGAGGTAAAAATCGTTGATGATCCGGCAGAAGGAAACGTCGGCCATCAGGTCGAAAACATCAAAAATCGATAATTTCGTTTTTCCCTTGCGCGTCCGTTCCGTCGCCAGGCGGCTGCGAAACACCCGGAAGAGCTGCGCTTCCTCGTCGATGGCGCAGGCCGCGTAATAGCCCCACAGGTGGCCGGCCATGGCGTTCAGAATCACGGCAAGAGGAGCGGGCGCCGGGGGAATGGGAATGACGGCGTCGGCAACCGAATCGAAGCGCAAATCCCCTTCATCGGCGAAAACGACGGTTGCCGCTTTATGCGCCCGGAAGATGGCGACGTCCTTGGCGATGTCCTCCAAAACGACATCGGGGTTGCCGGCGGCGCACACGAGAATCAGCGGTTCGGCGGACAGGTCGATGTGTTTTTTGTTTTCCACGATGTCCGAAGAAATGGTTTTGTAACACAGCTCGGACAGTTTGATGCGGATTTCGTCGGCCGCCGCCTTGTTGGGGCCGCTGCCCACGACGGCCCAGTAGCGTTTGCCGACGCTTTGTTTTACCGAAGCGGCGACGGTGTCGCGGCGGTCGAACAACCGCTGCATGCATTGCGGAACACTCTCGAGATGCCGGAGCCGGCGGACGATTTGTTCATCGCTCAGCGTTCCCAGAAGACCGGCGAAATAAAGGGCCAGCACCTGTCCGGCGACCATCTGGGCATAAAAGGCTTTGGTGGAAGCGACCGACATTTCAATGTCCCGTCCGTCGCTGGTATAAAAGACGCCGTGCGACGAGGCGGTGATGTCGGACTGGCGGCGGTTGACGATGGAGAGAATCTGCGCGCCGCGCTCCCGGGCCATGGCCACCGCCCGGTTGGTGTCGGTGGTGGTTCCGGATTGTGTAATGGGGATGACCAGCGTATCCGACAGATCCTCCCTGAGGCCGAAGCCGCTCAGCTCGGATGCAACGCGCGACTGGATGTTGAGGCGGCTGCCTTTCAGGCAATGGGCCAGCGCATCCGCCACCGCCTGGCCCGCCACCGCCGCCGTTCCGTGGCCGATGACACAGATATTCTGCGTCTTGCCGCTTTGCAGGCCGTTTCGAACCGAAGCGGGAACGATGTCCTCGCCCAGATTGAACAGGACCTGCGGCGGCGCCGAACCGGCGTCGATGATCCGGTATTTACCCCGCAATGTTCTCCGGACCGACAGGCCGGATTCTGAAATTTCTTTGAGAAAGAAATGAGGGTGATGGCCGCGGTCAATGTCCCGCGTCGTGATTTCCGCGGTTTGCAGATTTTGATCTTCCGGACGAATCGGGGTCCCGTCATAGAAACAGGCGGCAATGCCCTTGCTGCCTCCGCCCCGGTCCTGATCCAGGATGAACAGTTGTCCGCCGGCCGTGCCGCTGCCCGCGTCGCCGTTCATCCTGATGAAGCGGGGCGCAACTTCCACCAGACCGTACAGCTCCGAAGAAACCATATACGCGTCTTCGCTCACGCCGACGTAAATCGACTGGCCGCTGCCCTGGAGCGCCAGAAACATCTTGCCGGGCTCCAGATTGCTTTGCATGGCAATGGCGTGCGACCCCTCGAAATCCTTTACGGCCAGTCGAAACGCGTCCGTCAGATTTCTCCCCGCCTTCAGATATTTTTCGATTTGCAGGGGAATGATTTTGGTATCCGTCGAGACGTCCGGTGCAATCTCTTCCCCGTCCTTTTCCAAATCCCTGCGGAGCGCCGGATAATTGTCGATGTCCCCGTTCAAGACCACGCTGATGTGCGCTTCCAATCCCGGATACGCGGGGAAAACAGGCGGCTCCGGACGGACGGCGGCATTGTTGACCGGATGACAATTTTCCTCGGTGATGGAGCCTACGGAAGCCCATCGGGTGTGGGCAATGGCGGATTCGTCCATCGACGCCTGTTCGGCAAACAATCGAAGAATGCCGTCCCGACGGATCACTTGCCGCAGGTCGGCGACATTGCGGCCCAGTTCGCCGACCACGGAAAAGGTTTTGTATGTAAACGCAACGTGAATTCCGCCGCCATGACCTCCGGGGCCGGTTGAAATGAAAATGGACCGGTTCAACAGATCGCCTTTTTGCGTTCGGCGCCGGTAATCCTCTCCCCATCCGGTTTCTTCGATCCGTCGCACGAGCTCCTCGATGGCGCTTTCATTTTTCAGCACGAAGGCCAGCTGGATGCCCGCCGAGTCCCTTCCCCGGACTTCCAGGCGGTCCAGCGCGTTTAACAGCAGATTCAGCTTCCGGTATTTCCGAAAGGCGGCCGGTTGAAGCGAAGAACATTTTTCCGCTCCGGAGAGCGAGAGGACTTTTTGCAGATTGGTCAGAATGTCGCAATCCAGCATCCAGCAGATATCTTTAAACAGCAGCAGCCGGCGATGGATGGTTTCGAGGTCGGCGGAGCTGATTCCCGCAGCCCGTTCTTCCAGAATTTTCTCTTCATCGGCCAGAAAGGCTTTCATTCCGGCTGTCATGCGGGTCAAATTCACGGCCCGTTCTTGGTGAAAAAAAAGATATTCCTGGACATTCTCCCGCTTCAACTCCTTGACGCAGTCCGTGAGCGCCCGGATGGTTTCCCGGCCATCCAGATAATCCGCCGGATCGGTTTGCCCGTTGAAGATTTTTTCCAAGCCGTTCTTTTTTGCTTTTTCCCATAGAGCCCGAAGGGCTTGGTCCGCTGAGGTTCCGGACTCCTTTTGCGCAGAGCGGCAGAGCATCAGACCGGCAAAACCGCAATTCAATCTTCCGGGGAGGAGAGGGGCAAAGATGATGGCCGGTCCGTCAACCGTAGCCGGCCGAATGCCGAAAAAAACCCGGCAATGTGTTACAAAAAAGAACCATTTTTTTAAAATGTAAGACAATTTTGTATGGAACATTATTTCCTTTAGGTCTCATTCTCGGTCTATATTTTTAATGGTCTGTTACCCAAAGATATCCTTATTCGCTTGCCTTAAGAGCGTTTTGTATAAATCTAAGGCTCGCGAAAGGCTTTGACAAAACTCGCCTTCGGCTCAAACAGTTGTCAAAGGCTGATCTTTCGCTTCGCCAAGATTTATTGAACAAAACTCTCTCAATGGCCCCTCAAAGGGATATCTTTGGGCAACATTTATTCCTTCCTGTGCTTCCTATGGTTCTGCTCCCCCTTTTCACGTGCTTCCTCCGAAGGCGGTCACGCAAAAACCATTCCTGAATTTTCCCGGGAGGTTTTCTTTGCCTGGCGGCGGGTATGGAATGGGTGGAAACCGGTTGCGACCTTTGGTTGCAAACAGGATTGCGGGGGGACTGAAGAGCCTGCCGGGAGCTTCAGGAGAAAGCATTCTTTGGGGAGGATCGCTTTTGATGCGGGCGGGAGGGGCTCCGGCGCCGATGGTCAGGAAAGAAGATCTTTTTATTCGCCGTCAAGGCCCAGTTTGGTCATTTTATCGGTAAAGGTGTTGCGATGAATGCCCAGAAAAGCCGCAGCCGTGCTTTTGATGTTGCCGGAGCGCCTCAGGGCGATTTTGAAAAGGCCCGTTTCGACCATCGCCATGACTTCCGCATGAAGTTTGCTTTTGCCGTTGTCGGAGCCCGACAGGATCGTTGCCAGATCGTCCAGCTTTTTTTCCAGGATTTCTTCGACCGCCTTGTTGAGGGTTTCCTGAACGTTCATCCCCGTGGCCGGTTTTGGCTGCTTTTTTGCTTTCATGATCATGCAACTCCTGCGTTAAAAAATGTCTTTTTCATCAAGGGGCTCCCTTCGGAATTCCGGATGCCCCGATCGATGGACGGAGAGCGTCAGGCCGCCAGCCACCGGGTCAGAAGAAGGGCGACCAGAATGACCAGGGAGACCCACGTCAATACGATGAGCGATGTCCGTTCTCTGGGGGCCTCGATGTAACTTTTGACTTCCGCCTCCACTTTTTCCCCGCCCAGCTTTTCCGCAAGAAACTTAAGCAGCAGCGTGTGGTCCTGCAGCAGATTGGAGAAGATGTAAAACCCTTTGGTCGTCGTCAGCAGAAAGTAGGCCTTGTTGCGCAGAAGCACCGTGCCCAGGTGCGTGATTTCCGCCCAGGCAAAATTTTTCGTCCGGAAAAACTTGCGGATTTGCAAACCGTTTTCTGAAGTTCGAAATTCCCTTTCCGAAACTTCAACGGCAACGACAAGCGCGATAATGAATAAAACGCCCGTCAGGATTCTTTCCCACAACTCGCCCATCGCCATTCCCGTCACGAACAGCGCAAACAGAAGGACCGTCACCGCGACGAAAGGAAAACGAAAGGTTTTTTTGATTTTATAAACGGACACGCGCTGTCTCCGAATTAATTTGCGGTTTTTCTGACGAAGGCGCCGCTTTTGCCGCCGGATTTTTCCAGAAGCAGAATATCGCCGATGACCATTTCCCGGTCCACGGCTTTGCACATGTCATAGATGGTCAGTGCGGCGACGCTCACGGCGGTCAGCGCTTCCATTTCCACGCCGGTTTGTCCGACCGTCTGCGCCTGCGATTCAATGATCACCCGCGATTTTTTCCGGTCGATGACAAAAGCGATGTCCACGCCGGTCAGCCCCAGGGGATGACACAGCGGAATGAGGTCGCCGGTTTTTTTGGCCGCCAGAATCCCCGCGAGTTTGGCGGCCGTCAGCACGTTGCCCTTGGCCATCCTGCCCTCCGCCAGAAGCTTCAGCGTGGCGCTTTTCATGGTCACCTGACCGCGGGCTTTCGCTTTTCGGGCGGTCTGGGCTTTGTCCGTCACATCCACCATTTGAACCTGGCCTGCATCGTCGATATGGGATAATTTCTTCATGGCGGCAAAGGACTTACCCGTGGTTGATGTTTTACGGATCCAATCAATTTCAGCGAACCCTAGCACAGCGCCTTGACCGAGTCAAGAATGACGGAAAATATTTTTCACAAATTAAAATCTTGATATAAATGAATGAATTAGCTAGTATTTGCCCCGCGAATTCTTCCCCGGAGAAAAAAGTGTTCGTCAAAGTGCAGAGCATGAGCGTGATCGGCATGGAATCCTATCCTGTGACGGTGGAAGTGGATGTCTCCCAGGGCCTGCCGCAGTTTGCCACGGTCGGTCTGCCGGACGCTTCGGTCAAGGAAAGCCGGGACCGGATCAAGGCCGCCATCAAAAATTCCGGCTATGCTTTCCCGCGCGATCATGTGACGGTGAATCTGGCGCCCGCGGATATCCGCAAAGAGGGGACCGGCTTTGATCTGCCGATCGCGGTGGGCATTCTGGCCGCGGAGGCGTTGATCGGGGAAGCCGCCCTGGACGGATGCCTTTTTATCGGGGAGCTGTCGCTGGACGGCAGCATCAAGGGAGTGCGGGGTGTTCTCCCCGCCGCTTTCAAAGCCCGGGAGTCGGGGATTCGTTCCATTTTTGTTCCCGAAGAAAACGCCGCGGAAGCGGCCATGGTGGAGGGCGTCTGCGTGTATGGCGTTCGGTCGCTTCCCGACGTTGTCGAATTCCTGGGCGACCGGAAAACCATCGAGCCGCTTTGCGTGAATGCCGATGACCTGTTTCAGATCAACCGGCGCTATGACATCGACTTTTCCGAAATCAAAGGCCAGAAGCTGGCGCTCCGGGCGCTGGAGATCGCCGCGGCAGGATCTCACAATCTCCTGATGATCGGCCCTCCGGGCTCCGGCAAAAGCATGCTGGCCCGAAGGCTGCCCACGATTCTGCCCGATCTTTCCTTTGAAGAAGCCATCGAGGTCACCAAGGTTTTTTCCGTGGCGGGCCTCCTGAGTGCCGGGGAAACGCTGATTGCCGCCCGACCCTTTCGCGCGCCGCATCATACCATTTCCGACGTTGGGCTGGTCGGCGGCGGTCAGATGCCGCATCCCGGAGAAATATCGCTGGCCCATCTGGGCGTGCTCTTTCTGGATGAACTGCCGGAGTTCAAGCGTAACGCGCTGGAGGCGCTCCGCCAGCCGCTGGAAGATGGGACGATTACGATTACCCGTTCGGCCGTGACGACGGCCTTTCCGGCGAAATTCATGCTGGTCGCCGCCATGAATCCCTGCCCGTGCGGTTATTTCGGGGACCGGGTCCGCCGCTGCCGCTGTTCCCCTCAGCAAATCCGGCAGTATCAGGCAAAAATATCCGGTCCTTTGCTGGACCGCATCGACCTGCACGTCGAAGTGCCGTCCGTCCGGTACCGGGCGTTGACAGGGAAAGAGAACAATGAATCCTCCGCCGAAGTCAGGAAGCGCGTGGTCGGGGCGCGCCGGCGCCAGCAGGAGCGCTTCGGCGGTGCGGCCATTCCGGCCAATGCCCGCATGACGGAAAAGCAAATCCGGTCTTTCTGCTCCATCGATGAAGAGTCGCATCAACTCATGGAAATGGCCGTCGAAAAACTGGGCCTTTCCGCCCGCGCCATGAACCGCATTCTGAAAGTGTCGCGCACCATCGCCGATCTGGACGGCGCCGAAAAGATCGGAGCCGCGCATGTTGCCGAGGCGATTCAGTATCGAAGCCTTGATCGGAACATCGTTTAGTGCTATGAAAAAAGCACAGCCGGCCCGGAATGGCCGGAATCTTTTTGTCAAGAGGTTTTTATGAAAATAAAAATTATCAAAGCGCTACCCAAGTACCTGAAGCCCAAACCGGATGAAAAAAAACTGGGGTTCGGCCAGCATTTTACCGACCATATGTTTACCATGAAGTACAGAGAGGGAGACGGCTGGTATGACCCGGTTATCGAACCGTACCATTACCTGCAACTGGATCCCACCGCCATGTGCCTTCATTACGGGCAGGAAATCTTTGAAGGATTGAAGGCCTACCGCGGGACCAACGATGAAATTTACCTTTTCCGTCCGCTGGAGAATATTCGCAGAATGAATGTGTCCGCCGAAAGGTTGTGCATGCCGCCCATTGACGAAACGGTGTTTTTGGACGCGCTCAAACAATTCGTTGTGCTGGAAAAAGAATGGATTCCCCGGGAAAAAGGAGCCTCCCTGTATATCCGGCCGACGATGATTGCCACGGAACCGGCCCTGGGCGTGCATCCGGCGAGCGAATATCTTTTCTTCATCATCTGCGGGCCGGTGGGCGCTTACTACGCGCACGGCTTCGGGCCGACCAAAATTTATGTGTCCGACGACTGCGTGCGGGCCGCGCCGGGCGGAACGGGGCATGTCAAGGCGGCGGGGAATTACGCCGCAAGCCTCTACGCGAGCCGCATCGCCAGCGCGATGGGCTATACGCAGGTGCTCTGGCTGGACGCGAGGGAAAACCGGTATGTGGAAGAAGTGGGCACCAGCAATATTTTCTTCATGATCGGCGATCGGTTGATTACGCCGCCGCTGGGAGGGACGATCCTTCCGGGAGTGACGCGTGATTCCGTTCTCAAACTGGCCGCGCACCTGGGTGTGAAGGCGGAGGAAAGCAGGATTGCCATTACGGAAGTGATCTCCGCCATCGAAGAGGGAACACTGAAGGATGCGTTTGCCACGGGAACGGCTGCCGTGATTTCACCGGTCGGGCAGATTTACTATCACAACAGGGAATATCTCATTAAC
>ERZ724511.711-NODE-711-length-11074-cov-3.750068_pt1 | contig 11074 bp, 10 predicted proteins | sample MGYA00376044_ERZ724511 | MGnify/ENA primary metagenome ERZ724511 (study PRJEB28724, sample SAMN07190887) | wastewater metagenome | isolation source: effluent of sewage treatment plant in Hong Hong | place: USA: Christiansburg, Virginia | collected 2016-03-01 ...
TTCACGCAGGCCCAGCATGCCGACCGCCAGCACAGCTGGTGCAGTCTCGGTTTCGCCAGAGTTAACGTGCGCGCGCAGCAAGTTGTCCAGCAGCAGGGTGACGTGTGTGCGGTTGGGCAGATCGGTGACCGGGTCGTAATGGGTGATGCGGTGCGCCTGCTCGGCCAGGCGCTGCGTGGCCAGTTTTTGCTTGCTGGCTTTGTCCAGTTGCGAGCGGATGCAGGTAAGCAACTCGTCTCGCTGAAACGGCTTGGTCAGGTAATCGTCTGCGCCCAGGTTCATGCCTTCGCGGACGTCGGCCCGGTCTGCGCGGGCGGTCAGTAACACGGCGGGAATGTGGGCCAGATACGGATCGGCCCGCATGGCGCGAATCAGTTCATGTCCCGTCATTTCGGGCATCATCACATCGCTGAGCACCAAGTCTGGGCGGTCTTGCTGGATCAGTTCCAGCGCTTCACGGCCATTGGTCCCCACAACCACATCAAAGCCTTCAATCCGGAGCAGGCGCGCCAGATTGTTCCGGATCACGGTTTCGTCTTCGGCAATGACAATGCGATAAGTCACAAAGGGTCTTTTAAGCAGCAGTGAATAGACAAAGGTTGGTGCGGTCGGTCAAAGGCGAATCTTGAAGCGCGTGCCGTGGCCTGGATCATCGCCCGCGGTGCTCTCCACCTCAATGCTGCCGCCGTGCAACTCAACAGATTTTTTCACAATTGACAGGCCTAAGCCGGTGCCGGGAATGTTCCCCACATTGCTGGCCCGGTGAAAGGAATCAAAAAGGTGGGGAATTTCAAGCGGCGGAATGCCAATGCCCTGGTCAATGACTTCAAAGATCACCTGTGTCCCGTCTTTCTGGACGCGAAATTCAATGGGTTGACCTTGGGGTGAATATTTGAGCGCGTTGGAGAGCAAATTGCTGAAGATATGACGCAAAAGCTTTTCGTCATACGTGCCCATGGGGTCGGCTAAATCAAAGCGGTAATTCACTTGACTGGTGGAGCCCCGCTGCTGTGCCATAGCATCCGACAGCAGATCACGGCACAACTGGTCCAGGTTCAGCATGCGGGGTGAAAAATCGAGCATGTCAGCTTCGCTTTTACCGATCAGCATGACCCGCTCCAGCATATTGGTCATGCGCTGCACCGCAACCTCGATCCCTTCCAAAGTTTCGTCTTTCTCGGCAGCGTCCATGCGGTCGCTGTAGTAGCGCATCAGCTCGGCCGACGACAAAATGGTAGCTAGCGGCGTGCGGAATTCGTGGCTGGTCATGGACACAAAACGTGAACGCAGCGCGTTCAACTCCAGCTGACGTGTCAATGCCGAGCGGATGTCTTCTTCTGCTTTGCGTCGGTTGCTGATGTCCAGCATGGTCCAGATCACGCCACCACTCGGGTCTTTTCCCCTGACGCAGCGACCCGACAGCTCCACCCAATAGAGCTCGCCGTTCTTGCGCGCGACCTGGCGTTCGGAAGAAAAATAGCCGTCTTTGGTCAGCCCTTCGTGAATGGCCTTGCCGTCCGCTTCATGCTCTTCATCGCTTGCGTAAAACATGCGGCTGGATTTGCCAATGACTTCTTCGCGCGTCAAGCCCGTGAGCTCCAGGTACTTGTCATTGACCCATTCCACACAGCGATGGCGGTTGAAGCTGATGCCCACCAGGGTGTTGTTCAGGATCGCCTCGCGCTCCACTGTCGTCTGCTGCAAGGCTTCTTCCAGCTTCTTTCGCTCGGAAATATCCATCACGACCCACACGGTGCCCTGCTGGTTGTGCACGGCTTTGCCCGACAACATGGCCCAGAAGGTGCTGCCGTCCATGCGACGCATCAACTGCTCAGCGCGAAAGTCCCGCCCGGCCAGGATGCAGGCGTTGACTTCTGCGCCCACTCTCAAGTAATCCGCACGCGACGGGTACAAAGCCTCCATGCTGACAGGGGCGATGCCATCGGCCACGCCAAAGATGGTCAGCATGGCCTTGTTTGCCCAGCGAAAGCGACCGTCAGACGACAAAAACGCGATACCAATCACCGAGTTTTGCAACACGGTCTCACGCTCATCCAAGGTGCTTTGCAACTGCTGCTCGAGTACTTTGCGATCACTGATGTCGGTCATGAACATCAGCGACGCCTCCTTTTGGTCCCAGGTGACCAGGGTTACGCTGCTCTCCACCCAGATCACACGGCCATCTTTCAACAGCACGCGGGCTTCGGTGCGCCCAGGCACGCTTTCGCCTTTGAGCCGTCGGCGAAAGCGCTCGGCCACCCAAGCACGGTCATCTGGATGCACTAGGGTAAAGATTTGCGATTCCATCACCTCGTCACGGCTGCGGTCGACAATGCTGAGCGCACGCGCGTTGGCATAGACAACGCGGTCATCTACCAACACCACCATGCCTTCGCCAACGTTTTCTACGACTGCCTTGTAGTGTTCTTCTGAGCGTTTCAAGGCTTCAGTTGTGGCGAGGTTGGCCGTCACATCTGTGAAAAAGGCCATCGTGGCAGGTTGGCCTTCCCAGCTCACCGTCACGTTATGCGAGCTGAGCCAGCGGGTGGATAGATCGCTGCCAATGGAGCGAAACAAGGTGTTGGCGGCGTCCATCTCGCCCCGGTTTCGGCGCTGTACACGCACTTGCATGGCTGGCAAATCGTCGGGGTGTACCCAATTGCCAAAGTTAGCCCCCAACACCGTGTCAGGTGGCACATGCAAGATGTCGGCCGCCTGGTGATTGCTGAACACCACCCGGTTGCCCTGAATAACGATCAGGCCTTCGCTGAGGTTGTCCACCACCTGACGGTAGCGCTCTTCTGAGCGCCTTAACTCCTGCGCCTCCAACTTGCGATCCGTAATGTCGGTGAACACCAGCAGTGCGGCGGGGTTACCTTCCCAAGACACGGTGGACGAGCGCAAGTCCAACCAACGCAGCTCGCCCGTGGCGGTTTTGACCTGCACTTCTGCCTGGCGGTCTTCGTCCAGGCCCAGCATGCGCCGGGCGTGATTGATGATGGATTGCTGACGTCGCTCGGGGAGCACCCAATTGAAAAAGTCAGACGACAGGGCGTGTTCCTGGCTGACGGCCATGATTTCCAGTGCTTTGGCGTTGGTAAACACCACCTTGCCATGCTGCGCGACAGCAATGCCTTCGCCAATGTGCTGCATCAAGGCGCGGTTCAATTCGCCCACGTGGACTGCTGCCATTTCGCGGGTCTGAAGCTCTTGCACTTGAAGTCGCAACAGGGCCACCTCCGCCAGAAGCTCGGCTTCAGAGCAGGCAGACGTGGGGGCTGCGGGGGCGGCGCTGTTCATGGCTGAATCCAGCATACCGCAAAGTCGAAAGCGCCGCTGTGCCCTCGGTGGTGTCCTGGGCGTCGGGTTTTCAACGCCGGGCACAATATCGCCATGAATTTTCAGAAATATCTCATCCCAGCGGCCGCCATCGTCGGACTGGTTGCGGCCTTCAAAGCCTGGGGCGTTGTGGGGCTAGCGCTTGTGGCCACAGGCCTTGTCACCTGGATCATGCTGCATTTCACCCGCGCTTTGCAGGTGCTTAAACGTGCGGCAGACCGCCCCATTGGTTTTGTCGCCAGTGCAGTCATGCTCAATGCCAAGCTAAAAAAGGATGTCAATCTTTTACATGTTGTTGCAATGACCAAGTCGCTTGGGCAGCTACAAAGCCCCAAAGACACCCAGCCAGAGGTGTTCCGCTGGACCGATGAAGGTCAGTCTTTTGTGGATTGTGTGTTTCTAAATGGCAAATTGCAGCAGTGGACGCTGACACGCCCAGACCAAGCCGAAACCCAAGCCGAAACCCCGGCCATCGACGCCCCAGCCCCGTAAAATCGGTGTTTTCGTAGCACCTTTCATTCCAAGGAATTTCGCATGAGCGCTCCTGCACCTGGCCTGGCCGATCGCGATGGCTTTATCTGGATGGACGGCCAAATGGTCGATTGGCGCGACGCCAAAATCCATGTGTTGACCCACACCTTGCATTACGGTTGCGGTGCGTTTGAAGGCGTGCGCGCCTACAACACTGTCAACGGCACGGCCATCTTCCGCCTGCAAGAGCACACCGAACGCCTCTTTAACAGCGCAAAAATTCTGCGCATGAAGATCCCGTTCACCCAAGAGCAAGCCAACCAAGCCCAGATTGACGTGGTGCGCGAGAACAAGCTGGAAAGCTGCTACCTGCGCCCGCTGACCTGGATCGGCTCGCAAAAGCTGGGCGTCTCCCCCAAGGGCAACACCATCCATTTGATGGTTGCAGCCTGGCCCTGGGGTGCCTACCTGGGTGAAGACGGCATGAAGCGCGGCATCCGCGTCAAGACCAGCAGCTACACCCGCCACCATGTCAACATCACCATGACCCAGGCCAAAACGGTGTCCAACTACACCAATTCGATCCTGGCGAACATGGAAGTGACCGACGACGGCTACGACGAAGCGCTGCTGCTCGACACCAACGGCTTTGTGTCTGAGGGCGCTGGTGAGAACATCTTCATCGTCAAAAACGGCGTGATCTACACGCCGGATTTGTCGGCCGGTGCACTGAACGGCATCACCCGCAATACCGTGTTCCACATCGCCAAAGACTTAGGGCTGGAGATCGTGCAAAAGCGCATCACCCGCGACGAGGTCTACATTTCAGACGAAGCCTTCTTCACCGGCACAGCGGCTGAGGTTACGCCCATCCGTGAGTTGGACCGCATCGAACTCGGCACGGGTTCACGCGGCCCAATTACCGAAGAAATCCAATCGGCCTTTTTTGACATCGTCAATGGCCGCAACCCCAAATACGCCCATTGGCTAACGAAAGTTGAATGACATGAGTAAACCCGTAGAACTCAAGGCTGCAGAACTCAACCACGCTGGCGGCGTGTTCTGCCCCAATCCCAACGCCAAGATGGAACTCTGGAGCAGCCACCCCAAGGTCTATCTGGACGTGGCCAAGACCGGTGAAGCCAAGTGCCCTTATTGCGGCACCGAATACAAATTGAAGAAGGGCGAACACTTTGGCGGTGGGCACTAGCCGGACCCCAAGCGAGTGACCCGCTCGCTGATCATCGCCCCCCAGTGGATAGGCGACGCCGTCATGACCGAGCCGCTGATGCGGCGTCTGGCCGCCAGAGGTGAGCGCCTGACGGTCGGCGCCTTGCCCTGGGTGGCCCCGGTGTACCAGGCCATGCCCCAGGTGGCTGAGGTGATTGAGTTCCCGTTTTCCCATGGCGGTCTTCAGTTCAAGGCTCGCCGCAGCTTGGCCCAACAATTTGCGCAGCGCCGTGAGCCATTTGACACTGCGTATGTGCTGCCCAATTCGCTCAAAAGCGCCTTGCTGCCTTTTCTGGCCAGCATTCCCAAGCGCGTGGGGTATCTTGGCGAGGCACGCATCGGCCTACTAACGCACCGCCTGAAGAACCCCAAGAACAAGCCGCCCATGGTGGCTTTCTATTCCGCACTGAGCGGTGCGACCGATGTGGCGGGCGACCGCCCTCAATTGCAACTGGATGCCACCCAAACCGCTGCCGACATCACGCCCTTTGGCCTGACGCCACAAGGCTATGTCGTCATGGCCCCCGGTGCCGAGTTTGGCCCCGCCAAGCGCTGGCCCACGGCTCACTTTGGCGAAGTGGCGCGGCGTTTGTCAGCCGAGCGCGGCCTGCGGACGGTGCTGCTGGGCTCAGGCAAAGAAGCAGCCTTGTGTGAAGAGATTCAGGCGATCTGCCCAGACGCCCAAAATTTGGCAGGAAAAACCCCGTTGCGGCAAGCTCTGTCTATCATTTCTGCTAGCAAAAATGTAGTGAGCAACGATTCCGGCCTGATGCATGTGGCCGCTGCTTTTGGTGTGCCCCAGGTGGCGGTGTTTGGGTCGTCCAGCCCTTTGCACACACCACCCTTGAGCGAGAAAGCCCAGGTGCTGTGGCTAAAAAACGATGCCAGTTACCAGCCCGCGTTGGACTGCGCGCCCTGCTTCGAGCGCGAATGCGCTCTAGGGCACACGCGGTGTTTGAATGACATTCGGCCAGACCAAGTCTTGGCCGCCATCCCCACGTTATGAAAATCATTTCTCTGGCCAAGGCTGCTGCCGAGCAGCCCAGCGCTTGGCGTTCGGCAATTCTTGGCAAGGCCGGCGGCGCCAACTTCAAGGTCCTGCGCATGGACGGCGCGGTGTACGCCGACGAGGTTCACGACTTTGACGAAGCTTTGCTGGTGGTCGATGGACAAATGAACTTGCTGGTCGATGGGCAAGTTCACTGCGTCAAAGCAGGGGAGGTCTGCATTGTTCCGGCTAGCTTGGCGCATGGAGTGGCCGAGGGCAGTTTTGGGACGCTAGTGATTGTGGATCACTGAGACGGGACCGAAATTTGGCAAACCATTGAGCTTTGCTCTAAAGAGGTAGTTTCGTCGAGGCGGTTTCAAGATTCAAGTGCGCCTTGCGATTTAAAACGCTTGGACTGAATCGAGAATTTCATTGTCCAAGCGTCCATATTCTCGAGGAATATTGCCTTAACCGCGAACGCAGAAATACCCACCAGATGGGAAAGGTCTGCCATTCAGGTCAAGAGCTTTTGAGTGATAGCCTCGAGCAACGAACTTTAGATCTTTCGTATTTAAGGAATCACAAACTTTGGCTCCGGCAGCGGCCAAAGAGGCAGGAACGGGGCCAAATGCCGCAGGATTGTCCCACGTAGTGCCGTCGCTAGTTGTGACTAGCTTCGGCGGTGTGGCACCTTCTTGGGATCCTGGCATTGTGCTACACCCTGCGATAAACAATGCGGTAACCGAAATTACTGTTAATTGAAACTTCATGGTACTCGACCTCCTGTAGTGATTGGGCTTCCAGTTTAGAGGTCAAGTGATTTTTTTATACCGTTGCAGCCGTGAAGAAATGCATGTAATTTCGTGCTGTTGAGGCGCGAGCATTAATCAGAAGCAGCGAATGTGAATTTGTTCCAAGCCAGTAGTTGTTGATTCCAATCGGGGCGTGTCTGAATTCCTGTGCGGAGGGTTTGAACGTTAGCAATGAGTGCCTTGCCCTCGAGAAACGCATTCCTTGCTGGCTTTAAATTCCCACAACGAGTACGAAACGCCGCAAACACCACGCGCGAAATCAAGCAAAAGGCAGTCCGACTGGTCGATAGTGACCCGAGCATTGCGGCCACCGCACGCGCATTGGACGTGATTGATCAGACGCTTTTCAATTGGATGAGTGCTCAACGTAATGGCAAACTTCAAAGTGCTGACAGCAAAAAGGTCAGTCCTCCAATGCCATCAACTCTTCCACCGTCTGCCGACGTCGAATCAGCTTCGCCACACCGCCATCCACCAGCACCTCAGCCGCCAGCGGACGGCTGTTGTAGTTAGAGGACATGGACGCGCCGTACGCACCTGCGTCGTGGATGACCACCAGATCGCCCACCTGCGCCGGTGCCAGCATGCGGGGCGTGACCACGCCGCCATCGGTTTGCGTGAACACATCGCCTGACTCGCACAAGGGCCCGGCCACCACGGTGGGGCGTTCACCCCCAGTCGTCGCAGCACTTGGGTTGGCAGGCAACACCGTCATGTGATGGTGCGCGCCGTACATGCTGGGGCGCATCAGTTCGTTGAATCCCGTGTCCAACAATACAAAGTGATTGGCGCCTGCGTCTTTCACCGCGCGCACCTGGGTGATCAGCAAGCCAGATTCAGCCACCAGGTAGCGGCCTGGCTCCAGTTCCAGATGGATGGTGTGGCCAAACAGTTGCGTGGCTTCTTTCTGCACGGCTTGCCAGAGCTGGTGATAGGCCACGGTGTCGATGCCTGCATCACCTGCCTTGTACGGAATGCTCAAGCCACCGCCTGCTGAGATGGCCTGTACATCGTGGCCTGCTTCCAGCGTGCGGCGCAGCAGATCCACCATCGCGCCGCAAACGGACTGCAAATGGCCGTAATCCACGCCCGAGCCAATGTGCATGTGCAGGCCAACCAGCTTCAGGCCCTGGGCTTTGACGACAGCGAGTGCCTGCTCCAGTTCTGCATGCCAGATACCGTGCTTGCTGTGTTCACCACCGGTATTGGTCTTGTTGCTGTGGCCATGCCCAAAACCTGGGTTGATGCGCAGCCACACGCGGTGGCCGGGTGAGGCGGCGCCCAGTTGGCGCAGCATGTCGATGGAACCCGCGTTCACCTGTACTTTGTGCTGCACCACGGTGTCCAGCGTGGCCTGGTCGATCACGTCGGCGGTGAACACGATCTCGTTGGAATCCGCGCCCGATGTGTAGCCCGCCTTGATCGCCCGCAGGATTTCGCCACGCGATACGGCATCTACCGCCACGCCTTGCTCGCGCATCAGGCGCAGCACATGGGTGTTGGAGCAGGCTTTTTGGGCAAAGCGCACGGTCTCGAAGGCAGACAGACTTTGAATGCGGCTGCGAATCACCGCCGCTTCATAGACCCACAGGGGGGTGCCATGGGTGCGCGCCAGGTCGCGGATCAGGTCGTCAGAAATCGAGGTTTTGGGGTGAATGCTGTTCATGCGCGAAGTTTGCCGCCTTCGCACCATGCCTGCAAATGCTTTAATATTGATAGACTATTCAATTTGGATATATGCCAGTCATCAGCCAACGCCATATCGAGGTCTTTCGCGCCGTGATGAGCAGTGGCGGGGTGACGGCCGCCGCCGCCGCCCTGAACAGCTCGCAGCCCACCATCAGCCGCGACTTGGCCCGCATGGAGCAGTTGCTAGGCTACGCCTTGTTTACGCGGCAGCGCGGACGGCTGATTCCCAGCGCACGTGCGCAGACCCTGTTTGACGAAGTACAGCGCGCCTATGTCGGCATGGACCATTTGCAGCGTTTTGCGATTCGGCTGAAAGACTCTGCCGCCGGGCCGATCAACATTGGTTGTCAGCCTGCATATTCCGCGTCGCTCATGCCCGGTGCCTGCGCGCGGCTGGCGCTCGCCTTTCCGAGCGCGCAGGTGCTGATCACACCGCAAGAGTCGCCGTGGCTGGAAGAATCGCTCAGCGCTCAACGTTTTGACATAGGCCTGACCGAGTCGTCACTGGCCTTGCCGGGCACCGCGCAGTCAAGTTTGATACGGGCGGACGAGGTCTGCGTGCTGCCGCGCGGCCATGCCCTTGCGGCCAAGGCGCAGTTAACGCCGCTGGACTTTGCCGACCAGGCCTTTGTGAGCCTCTCAGGCGGCGACCCCTATCGTCGCAAGATCGATGCGATCTTTGCTGACAGTGGCGTGGCTAGGCAGATGCGCATTGAAACCCACAGCGCCGACGCCGTGTGCGCCATGGTCATGCAAGGCCTGGGGCTGGCGATTGTGAACCCCTTGACGGCGCTGGTGCAGACGCGGGGGATGGGGGCTGATGCGGCACTGGTGATCCGGCCATTCAGTGTGTCCATCCCTTACGAAATCAGCCTGGTTCGCCCGCTTTACCGCGCGGCCAGTTCACAGGTGGACGCCATGGCAAATGCACTAGCCGAAGAGGCAAAAAACGTATCCAAACAACTGGATGACTTGCTATGCTCAGCCTATGGCGCATCTATTGATTGTTGAGGACGATGAACTTCTGCGAGACGGGCTTGCCGCCCAGTTGGCGCAGATGGGGCACCAGGTCACGGTGGCGGGCGATGGGCTGGACGCCCAAATCGTGTTGGAAGAAAACCGCTTTGACGGTGTCGTGCTGGACTTGGGCTTGCCCCTTATGGATGGCATGTCTTTGCTGCGCTGGATACGCCAGCGCCTGAATGCCTTGCCCGTGTTGATCCTGACCGCACGGGACGGTGTGGATGACCGCGTCGACGGCCTGAACGCTGGCGCAGACGACTATTTGACCAAACCCTTCAACATGGCAGAGTTGCAGGCGCGTCTGGCCGCATTGCTGCGCAGGTCTCGCATGCCCGCCTTTGGCGGCTCTTTGGATTTGTCCGGCCACAGCACGGGACGTTTGCGGGTTGACCCCCAACTCCCCCGGGCCTGGATTGACGATGAAGCCCTGGATTTGACCCAGCGCGAATGGTCACTGCTGGGTCTTTTGGTTGCCAATTTTGGCCGCGTGGTAAGTCGCGAAGACGTGCTTGCCACCTGGCAGGCCGACCCAACGGAAGGCGGAGGGGTGGTATCCAACGCGTTAGAGGTCTATGTACACCGGCTGCGACGCAAGCTGGAGAACTCTGGCCTCACCATCCGCAACGTTCGGGGTCTGGGCTATATGCTCGAAGCCGCAGCGGCGTAAAGCGATACCCCTGCGTCATGGCAACAGCCTCAGATCTGCCAGACAGCGCCCCGCCGCGTCCAGCGCTGCAAGCGGGTGTGGATCAACGGGCCAAGCCCGGTCTGTCCCTCAAACGCCAGTTGCTGCTGTGGTTGCTGCTGCCACAAGGCCTGCTGTGGCTGGTGAGCGGGGTATTGGCCTACCGCATTGCGCTGAGCTATGCCGAGAAAGCCATTGACCAGTCGCTGACGCAATCGGTGCGCTCGCTCGCCCGCCAGGTCAAACCCATGGGTTCTGGCTTGCTGGTGGACTTTCCGCGCGCCGCGCAAGACATCATCGAACAAGACCCGTCTGACAAGGTCAGCTACATGGTGTCGTCGCCGCCTGGCCAGTTTGTGCTGGGCAACAGCAAGTTTCCGCCACCGCCCGCCGCGCAGACCGCTTTGGAACCGCTGCAAACCATTTTGTACAACGCCACGCTCGACGGCAAATCCGTACGCGTGGCCTTGATGGAGCTGAACTACGGTGACGCCAATGCACCGCAACGCTTAAGAGTGCAGATCGCCAAAAGTCTGGCCGTGCAAGAACGCATTGCGCGTGAACTGGTGGCCGACATGTTGTTGCCCCTGTTGGTGCTGGGTAGCCTGCTGGGCGTGCTGATAACGCTAGGCGTCAAACGTGGCTTGCAGCCGTTAAAGAGGCTGGAGGCGCAGCTGGGTGACCGCAGCCGCCGCATCAGCGCGCTGGCCCCCATTGCGATGACGCAAGCCCCGCTCGAAGTGCATTCGCTGGCCAATGCGGTCAATCAATTGTTGGTGACGGTGCAGCGCAGCATGACGCAGGAGAAGCGTTTTTTAAGCGACGCCGCCCATCAAC
>ERZ724511.714-NODE-714-length-11068-cov-3.970489_pt1 | contig 11068 bp, 9 predicted proteins | sample MGYA00376044_ERZ724511 | MGnify/ENA primary metagenome ERZ724511 (study PRJEB28724, sample SAMN07190887) | wastewater metagenome | isolation source: effluent of sewage treatment plant in Hong Hong | place: USA: Christiansburg, Virginia | collected 2016-03-01 ...
GGGAGGTAAAGGAGGAGGCCGAAGGCCGGGGGACACGGACTGCACAGCGCACCCCAGCTTCCCGATCCCCACCGGCCCAAACCCGAATTTTGAGTTTCATCAATACCAAAGGAGCCCCCATGTCACACAACACTACAGCCCCCGATCTGGACCGCCAGATGGCCAACGCCATCCGCATGCTCGCGGTCGATGCGGTCGAGACAGCCAAGTCCGGTCACCCCGGCGCGCCGATGGGCATGGCCGATATCGCCCAGGTGCTGTGGCACCGCCACCTGGTGCACAACCCGCGCGATCCGCAGTGGCATAACCGCGACCGCTTTGTGCTGTCCAACGGGCACGGCTCCATGCTGCTGTATGCGCTACTGCACCTCACGGGTTATGAGCTGCCCATGAGCGAGCTGAAGAACTTCCGTCAGCTTCACAGCAAAACCCCCGGTCACCCCGAGGTGGACGTGACGCCAGGGGTAGAGACAACCACCGGCCCACTGGGGCAGGGCATCAGCAATGCGGTGGGCATGGCCCTGGCCGAAAAACTGCTGGCAATAGAGTTCAACCGCCCCGGTCATGCGGTGGTGGATCACTTCACCTATGCCTTCATGGGCGACGGCTGCTTGATGGAGGGCATCAGCCACGAAGCCTGTTCGCTGGCAGGCACCTGGCAGCTGTCCAAGCTGATTGCCTTTTGGGACGACAACGGCATCTCGATAGACGGCCATGTTGAGGGCTGGTTCACCGACGACACGCCCGCACGCTTTGCGGCCTACGGCTGGCACGTGATCGCAGGCGTCGACGGCCACAACGCATTGGCCGTGGATGCGGCCATCCAGCAAGCCAAAGCGCAAGCTGCATTGCCCAGCGGCAAGCCCACGCTGATCTGTTGCAAAACCGTGATCGGCCAAGGTTCGCCCAACAAGGCGGGCGGGCACGATGTGCATGGTGCTGCTTTGGGCGCAGCAGAGGTGGCCGCCACACGTGCCCATCTGGGGTGGTCAGAGCCGCCGTTTGTAATTCCTGCCGACATCACTCACGCCTGGAGCGCCGTGGCGCGCGGTGCACGCGCGCATGCTGAATGGAACCAGCAATGGGTGGCCTACCGCGACCAGTATCCGGCCCTGGCAGCCGAGCTGGAGCGCCGCATGGAAGGCCACTTGCCCGCTGACTTTGAGGCGAAGCTAACCCACATTTTGAGCAGCGTGGCCGCCAAGACCGATGCCGTGGCCACCCGTAAAGCCAGCCAAAACGCGCTGGATTTGCTGGCCCCTGTGTTGCCCGAATTTTTGGGAGGATCGGCCGACCTGACCGGCTCCAATCTGACCAACTTCAAAGGCTGCACCAAAGCGGGTGTGGACGCCAATGGCCAATTCCAGGGCGGTAACTATCTGTCCTATGGCGTGCGTGAATTTGGCATGGCCGCCATCATGAACGGTGTGGCGCTGCACGGCGGCTTTATCCCCTACGGTGGCACGTTCTTGACCTTCAGCGACTACAGCCGCAACGCCATCCGCATGGCGGCCCTGATGAAGCGCCGCGTGATCCATGTGTTCACCCACGACAGCATTGGCCTGGGTGAAGACGGCCCCACCCACCAAAGCGTGGAGCATGTGTCCAGCCTGCGCATCATCCCCAACCTGGACACCTGGCGTCCGGCCGACGGGCTGGAAACGGCCGTGGCCTGGGCCTGCGCCGTGGAGCGCAGCGAAGGCCCCAGCGCGCTGTGCCTGTCGCGCCAGAACCTGCCCGCCTTGTCCAAGTTGGATCAAGTCGATGCCATCCGTCGCGGCGGCTATGTGCTGGCAGACATGGCGGGTGCCAAAGTGGTGATCCTGGCCACAGGCTCAGAGCTGGAACTGGCCATGCAGGCGCACCAAACTTTGGCGGGCTTAGGGATTGCAACGCGCGTGGTCTCCATGCCTTGCACCAATCGGTTTGACCGCCAAAGCACCGCCTATCAAAACGAGGTGCTGCCGCTGCAGTTGCCCGCTGTTGCCATCGAAGCCGCCCAGCCCGATTTTTGGCGCAAGTACGTGGGCCGCACCGGCAAGGTCATTGGCATGCCTGGCTTTGGCGAATCGGCCCCGGCCAAAGCGCTATACACGCACTTTGGCATCACCGCCAATGCCGTGGTGCAGGCGGTGGCTGATTTGCTGCAAGGCGAATCCAAGTGACTGCCACCATGAACCGCAGCATGAACCGATTCGGCTTGATCCTGTTTGACCTGGATGGCACGCTGATCGAAACCGCGCCAGAGATCGCCGATGCGGTCAACGACACCCTGGTTCGCTTTAACCTGCCGCCCACCCACCTGGCACAAGTGGAACGCTGGATCGGCCACGGCACCCAAGAGCTGCTGATACAGGCGCTTGCCATGCAAGGCAAAACATCGGTGTCTGTGGTGCGAGCAGCCTCGTCGCTGGCGCTGGCCCGTGAGGTGTTTGACAGCCACTACGCCAAGCGCTGCGGCACGTGCAGCCAGCTGTACCCCCAGGTGCGCGAAACCTTGCTGGCCTTAGCCGCCAAAGGCGTTAAGTTGGCCATCGTCACCAACAAAGAGGCGCGTTACACCCAGCGTGTGCTGGATGCGCATCAGCTCACGCCCTTGTTTGACCGCGTGATCGCTGGCGACACCCTGCCCACCAAGAAGCCCGACCCAGCAGGCATTGTGGCCTGCCTGGATCACTTTGGGGTGCACCGCGACCATGCCTTGTTTGTGGGCGATTCGTCCATCGACGTGGCCACCGCCCGCGCTGCAGCCGTGCCTGTCTGGGTGCTGCCCTATGGCTACAACATGGGCCGCCCCATCACAGCAAGCGAGCCCGACCGGGTCATCGCTGACCTGTCAGCCCTTCTTCATTGAACCTTCGAGAATATTCATGACCACAAAAATAGGCACAAAAATAGGCACAAAAATCGGAATAAATGGCTTTGGCCGCATCGGCCGCAATGTGCTGCGTTCCGCGATTCAAAACTTCCAAGACATCGAAGTCGTCGCCATCAACGACCTGCTGGAGCCCGACTACTTGGCCTACATGCTGCAATACGACAGCGTCCATGGCCGCTTCAAGGGCACCGTGACGGTTGAAGGCAACAACATCATCGTCAACGGCAAGAAAATCCGCCTGACCCAAGAGCGTGACCCCGCCAACCTCAAGTGGAACGAAGTCGGTGCCGACATCGTGATCGAATCCACCGGCCTGTTCCTGGACAAAGCCTCGGGCGAGAAGCACCTGGCCGCTGGCGCCAAGAAAGTTATCTTCTCCGCGCCCTCCAAAGACGACACCCCCATGTTCGTCTTCGGTGTAAACGACAAGACCTACGCCGGACAAGCCATCATCTCCAACGCCAGCTGTACCACCAACTGCCTGGCCCCTGTCGCCAAGGTCTTGAACGACAAGTGGGGCATCAAGCGCGGCCTGATGACCACAGTGCACGCCGCCACTGCCACCCAAAAAACCGTGGACGGCCCCAGCAACAAAGACTGGCGCGGCGGACGCGGCATTCTGGAAAACATCATCCCATCCAGCACCGGTGCTGCCAAGGCTGTTGGCGTGGTCATCCCTGAACTGAACAAAAAGCTCACCGGCATGTCCTTCCGCGTGCCTACCAGCGACGTGTCTGTCGTGGACCTGACCTGCGAGCTGAACAAAGAAGCCACGCTGAAGGAAATCTGCGCCGAGATGGAAGCCCAAAGCAAGGGCGCCCTCAAAGGCGTGCTGGGTTACACCAATGACAAAGTTGTTGCCACCGACTTCCGTGGTGAAACCTGCACCAGCGTGTTCGACGCCGATGCGTCCATCGCCCTGGACGGCACCTTCGTCAAGGTGGTTGCCTGGTACGACAACGAATGGGGTTATTCCAATAAGTGCCTGGAAATGGTGCGTGTGGTGGGGGCAGGGCGATGAAGTTTCTGCGCTTTACTGACATAGCCGCGAGTGGCAACGCGCGTGGCAAAAGGGTCTTCATCCGAGCCGACCTGAACGTGCCCCAGGATTCCGCAGGCAACATCACCGAAGACACACGCATCCGCGCCTCCATCCCTTGCATCCAGATGGCGCTGGATGCTAGCGCTGCGGTCATGGTCACGTCCCACCTGGGCCGTCCCACGGAAGGCGAGTTCAAGCCAGAAGACTCTTTGGCCCCCGTGGCTAAGCGCCTGGGCGAATTGCTGGGCCGCGAGGTGCCCTTGGTAGCCAACTGGGTAGACGGCGTCACCGTTCAGCCCGGCCAAGTCGTGCTGCTGGAAAACTGCCGCGTCAACAAGGGCGAGAAGAAGAACAACCCCGATCTGGCCAAAAAGCTCGCAGCACTGTGCAACATCTTTGTGCACGACGCCTTTGGCACCGCGCACCGGGCAGAGGCCACCACCTACGGCATCGCCCAGTTTGCCCCCATCGCCAGCGCTGGCCCCTTGCTAGCGGCTGAAATGGACGCCATCTCCAAAGCCTTGGCCAACCCCAAGCGTCCACTGGTCGCCATCGTGGCCGGTAGCAAGGTATCCACCAAGCTAACCATCCTGCAAGCGCTCTCATCCAAAGTGGACGGCCTGATTGTCGGTGGTGGCATTGCCAACACCTTCATGCTGGCCGCAGGCCTGAAAATCGGCAAGAGCTTGGCCGAGCCGGATTTGCTTGACCAGGCCAAAGCCGTGATCGAAGCCATGAAAGCGCGTGGTGAAGAAAGAGGCGACGCCAGCATCGCGGTGCCCATCCCCATCGACGTGGTTTGCGCCAAAGAATTCAAGGCTGACGCCGTTGCCACCGTCAAAGCCGCCACCGACGTGGCCGATGACGACCTGATCCTGGACATTGGCCCCCTGACCGCCGCCAAGCTGGCCGAGCAACTCAAGGCAGCAGGCACCATCGTCTGGAACGGCCCCGTGGGTGTGTTCGAGTTCGCCGCGTTCGAGAACGGCACCAAGACCTTGGCCCATGCGATCGCGGAAAGCGCTGCGTTTTCGATAGCAGGTGGTGGTGACACGCTTGCCGCTATCGCCAAATACGGCATTGAAAAGCAGGTGGGTTACATCTCCACCGGCGGCGGCGCTTTTCTGGAAGTGCTGGAAGGCAAGACCCTGCCTGCGTTTGAGATTTTGCAAAAGCGCGCCGAGGCCTAGGCCGCGCGCACTGGCCATCCCTTGGCCACCTTGTTACCCCCATTCACAACCTATTGGAGATTTCCCATGGCACTCGTCACCCTGCGCAAACTGCTGGACCACGCCGCTGAACACAGCTACGGCGTGCCGGCATTCAACGTCAATAACCTGGAGCAAATCCAGGCCATCATGCAAGCGGCTGATAAGACCAACAGCCCCGTCATCCTGCAGGCCTCTGCCGGTGCGCGCTCCTACGCAGGCGAGCCCTTTTTGCGCAAGATGGTCGAAGCCGCTATCGAGATGTATCCGCACCTGCCCATCGTCATGCACCAAGACCACGGTGCCAGCCCGGCGGTGTGCATGCGGTCCATTCGCTCGGGTTTCTCCAGCGTGATGATGGACGGTAGCCTGATGGAAGACGCCAAAACACCTGCGAGTTATGAGTACAACGTGGCAGTGACCCGCCGTGTGGTGGAGATGGCGCACGCCGTGGACGTGTCGGTAGAAGGCGAGCTGGGCTGCCTGGGTTCGCTCGAATCTGGCATGGCTGGCGAAGAAGACGGCGTGGGCGCTGAGGGCATCCTGAGCCACGACCAGATGCTGACCGACCCGGTGCAGGCCGCAGACTTTGTCGCCAAAACCGGCGTTGACGCCCTGGCCATCGCCATCGGCACCAGCCACGGTGCTTACAAGTTCAGCCGCAAACCCACAGGCGACATCCTGGCGATTGAGCGCATCCGCCAAATCCACGAAAGCATTCCTAACACTCATCTGGTGATGCACGGCAGCTCCAGCGTGCCGCAAGAATGGCTGGCCGTGATCCGCGAATTTGGCGGTGACATGAAAGAAACCTACGGCGTGCCCGTGGAGGAAATCCAGCAGGGCATCCGCTACGGTGTGCGCAAGATCAACATTGACACCGATATCCGCCTGGCCATGACCGGCGCCATGCGCAAGTCCATGGCCGAGAACCGATCTGAGTTTGACCCGCGCAAGTTCTTGAAGGCAGCCACGGCAGCGGCCAAAGACATCTGCGTTGCGCGCAACGAGGCGTTTGGGTGTGCGGGGATGGCGGCAAAGATCCGTTAGCAATAGGCTTTGCGCTGTTGCTTCAAGAAATCACGATCAATGCTGGCCTCAAGCTGGGCCATGTCGGCAGCGCACACGCCAAGCGCCGCAAAATGCTGAGGCCAGCTGTCCACCACGCGTGCAATGTCCTGGATCAGTTCTGAGGCGCGTTGCCGCTTGATGCCAAATTCGCTCAGTTCTGTCAGCGCATTTTCCAGGGTGGACTCGGTGCCCTGGGTGCCAACAGACAGGGCTTGGTAGCCCAGGTTTTGCAAACTCGGCACCACGTCAAAGGCCGGGCTCAGGTCGTAGTAGCCGTCAAAACCCAGTCGCACGCAATGGTTACGCTCATGGTCGTCGGTGTTATCCATCAAGATGTTGAACACCATGCGTTTGAACAGTTCTTCGCGCATCGCCACTTGTTGGTCGGGGTTGCCCAGACGCAGCAGCACGGTCGCCAATGCCCCATAACTCTCATGCAGGCCAGCGGCCAACAGCACGGTTTTGGCTGACAGGCAATGCACGCGATACGCGCCAAGGCGGTCAAACCGCTTGATCGTCAAGGCGTGGCGCGCTTTGGCATAGCGGGGCGGCAAAGGCAGCACCTGGGTTAATGCCACGTTGATGCCCGCCTGGGCAGCCAGCGTCATCGTGGCATGCTCTATCAGCGGCGTATCCACCGGGTCATCCAGCTCACTGAACTTGATGACGCACGGCCCGTCTTCGGTTTGAAAAAGCGCTTTGGGGCGTGCTCCACCCAGGGTGACACCCGGTTGCACCAGCCGCTGGATTTCTGGCGTGACGGGGGCTTGAGTCTGCACATCTTCAATGGCCCTGGCCAATTGGCTCAACTCTGAAATTTGTGGATACGGCCCAATCCGGCGAGGGACGTATTCGGTGGCAGACACTGAGATGCCAAGCGCGCCGAATCTGTCGTCGCCCGCAAACAGCAGCATCTCCAGAATAGACAAGCGGGCAGGGCGATCAACGTGGCGAATGATGCGTTCACCCCAGCGGTCTGGCCGGGCATCATCAATCGCGCCAGGAGCGCTGTCGCGCACACCTGCGCTGAAGGTCTGCCCCTGCACGACGGGCAAGTTTTCACTCAATGGAAATTGCCACCAGTCTGGCCCGTAGGCAAAGGTGGCGCAGTTGCTCACCAGTTGCGACAGGCGCAGCTCGCCAATCAGAGTGGGCTGAGCGGGATCGATCAGCGCCCACACATAGAGCTGGTCTTGCGGCACATAGCTGGCGGGTGTGACAGCAGGCGTGCTCATGGTGCGGCCTTTTGCGGCTTGGCCATCAGTGCAGCCAAACCAGCAGCGTTTTGGGCGCTTTGGGATACCGCTTTATGGACCTGGACCTGGGCCTTGGCCTTGGCATGAATCTTAGGCACGCGTGCTTTCGCGACACCACGCCCCAGTGCCTGGGCGACCTCTAGTTCCAGCGATGCATCGTCGGCATGTGGCGCAATGAGGTCTGCCAAACCCATTGAGGGCTTGATCAACCACATGCACATCACGTAGGTGGCCATGGCCACGGACGGGTCGCCCCGCTCAACACGGGCCATGGTGGGTTGCGAAACCCCCAGCCGCTTGGCCCACTGCGCCTGAGTCTCGCGGCGGCGCTTGCGGGCCACCACGATGTGTTGCGCCAGCAATTCAATTTGCTGGATGACAGCTTGGGGGTAATCTGCAGGACTGGTTTTTTGTGAAGGCATTCATAGATATTAGCAAAATTGCACAAAAATATAAATCTATGAATTAAATTGCTGATCTTCCAGGTGCTTGCTAAACGCATTCTCCGGTCCGCAGTTGTACCAATGCACCTGGTGTTTTTGGCAAATTTCCATGCATGGGCCTTGATGTTTGCTGCACGGTTTGCTTGATGCCGCGTACACCGGCAGACACGCCAGGATGGCCATTCTCCGGCCACGCTCGCGAACGGCCATGGTGGGCTGCTTAGACCATCAAGCGTATGCAAGCAACGTCATACCGCGACCCATAAGCTCGCGCGAATCGGCCTGCGCCTGCCCACCCTGGCATGCCTGCCTCAATAGGGCGGTTGAAGCCGATTCAGTGAAATTCGGGGGAGCGTTCGGGAGGAACTTTCGCAACAGGCCAGGAGCGGAGCTTGCCGCCCCTCCTAAGCAGTCTTAACGCAGAGTTATGTCGCACGTTACGGCACCCCTTACGACTTTTCACTCAAGGACTGCTGACGCCTTGGAAAGCGTCGGAATGTAATCAAATGGTGTCTTGTTATCAGCATTGCGTGCATCTGGATCCGCACCTGCGTTCAGTAGTGCATCAACGACACGCCTACGCTCAAATGCAGACGGCCACGCCTTGGATTCTGCCAGTGCCTTCGTTGCGTAGTGTAAAGACGTGTCACCCTTGGAATCGGATGAATTGATTTTTATACCCTTTGCAATCATCAACGCGATAGAGTCGTGTTGAGCGTATTTAATCGCCTCCTCAAACGCACGCATTCCACTCGGGCTTCTGATTTCCAAATCCGCCCCATGGTCAATTAGTAACGCCACCAGCGCAGTTGACGTTTGCGCCGCAATCATAAGAGGGGTCGAACCATAGTAAACCCGCTCGTTCGGCCTAGCCCCATATTGAAACAGTAGCCTCGTCGTTTCGATACTGTCAGGCGTTGGACTCGTTGTCAGAACATAGGAGATGGCAGTGAATCCAGTCGAGCCATGGTTGGGATCTAAACCTGCTTTAAGTAGTAGCGCCACGATCTCCGGATTGCCGCGCGCAGCTTGGGGAAGCAGTGAATGTCGGTCCACGAAGCTACCTAGATTCGTATCAGCTCCGAGCTTCAGAAACAGGTCTAGAAGTATTGGATCGTTCCGCGATACTGCCTTTTGTAGCAGACGAGGATCAGTCCGATCCCCGCCAGCATCCAGGAGCTGGTTCAAGATGCCATGCAACTCACCTTTCGGCTTCCTCGGATAGGTCTCCAAAGTTGCAACGAGAGGCGTAATGCCCGCTTGGTTCCTTGCATTGATATCGGAGCCCAGCGCAAGGAGTCCTGAGGCGAGGCTTGAGTCCCACGCGCGAGATGCATAGTGAAGCGCAGTATTTCCTAGCGTATCGCGATCGTTTATACGCGCGCCGTTGCGAATCAATAAGCGCAAAATGTCTATTGTTGCTGGGTCGTCGGGCCGCAGCCAGTGTATTGGCAGGCGTCCCTTCGCAGATTGCTCCCGGCTCGCCGCACCTCTAGCGACCAGCTCGCGCACGAGTGCGATGTCTGATATTGCTACTGCGACGTGCAAAGCAGGTTCCCCCGCGTGTGGGGGAGGCAAGACTGGGGGAGGTGGGGACAAGGCCCAAGCAGGTCGACATGTCAGCAGGAGTACAACCAGCAGGAGTCCGGCCGAAGCCACGCTTAGAGATCGGAACAAGAAGGAGAACCACCGTTCGGCAGGTGTGCCAGATCTATGCGGGCGCTTTACATACATCCGAAAACGCAATGTAGACAGTAGCTCTTGCGGGATATTCTGGACGCTGCGGGAAAAACTGAACATGAATTCCTCCTGAGAATGGCTTGCAGCCTTGCTCGCGGCGGTTTTTCCTGAAATTTACACAGGTATAAAAATTCCGACAACCCCGCAGACTGTCTTCGGACAATTCTAGTCCTTGTTGTGCAAATCGTGGCCAATGGGAGCGCCAATCGGGTGACCGCTTTCGCCCGCATTGCAGCCACACAGATCATCCAAATTCGCGCCCATGGTTAGCCGCCTTCCCTCCGGAAACTTTGACTGAATTGCCCCATCACTCGTCAACCACCCCACCAAGGCAGGCATACCAGGGTGGGCAGGCGCAGGCCGATTCGCGCGAGCTTATGGGGGGCATCGTGATGGCAGCGGCATACGCTCGATAGGCTAGGCACACCACAAAAGCCGTTCGCGAGCGTGGCCGGAGAATGGCCATCCTGGTGTGCCTGCCGGCGCTAGCGACCCAATAGATACAGACCCCAGCGCAAGAACCCCAACAAAATCCACTGAAAGCCAACATTCCACAACAATCCATCAACTGAAAGCCAATCTTCCACCCCTGATCAATCAGCAAAAAAGCGTCAAGACAAAGCCAAATAACCCCCTAATCAAATCAAGCACTTACAACCCCCTCTAGGTGTTTACACGGTGTGGCCCGCTTGTGGCCTGTGACTTGCGAAATAGCAGGCACTAAAGGAGACACACCGCATGGAAACGTTTTACGAGGTAATGCGCCGCCAGGGCATTTCACGGCGCAGCTTTCTTAAATACTGCTCGCTCACCGCCACCTCGCTAGGCTTGGCGCCGTCCTTTGTGCCGCAGATTGCACATGCCATGGAGACCAAGCCGCGCACGCCCGTGCTGTGGCTGCACGGTCTGGAATGCACCTGCTGCTCGGAATCCTTCATCCGCTCCGCGCACCCGCTGGCCAAGGACGTGGTGCTGTCCATGATCTCGCTGGACTACGACGACACCCTGATGGCGTCTGCAGGTCACCAGGCCGAGGCCATCCTTGAAGAAGTGATGACCAAATACAAAGGCAACTACATCCTGGCAGTGGAGGGCAACCCACCGCTGAATCAAGATGGCATGAGCTGCATCATCGGTGGCAAGCCCTTTATCGAACAGCTTAAACACGTGGCCAAAGACGCCAAGGCTGTGATCAGCTGGGGTTCTTGCGCCTCTTGGGGCTGCGTACAAGCCGCCAAGCCCAACCCGACCCAGGCCACGCCCATCCACAAAGTCATCTTTGACAAGCCCATCATCAAGGTGCCGGGCTGCCCGCCCATTGCCGAGGTGATGACCGGTGTCATCACCTACATGCTGACCTTTGACCGCATGCCCGAGCTGGACCGCCAGGGCCGGCCCAAGATGTTCTACAGCCAGCGCATTCACGACAA
>ERZ724511.719-NODE-719-length-11034-cov-6.483742_pt1 | contig 11034 bp, 9 predicted proteins | sample MGYA00376044_ERZ724511 | MGnify/ENA primary metagenome ERZ724511 (study PRJEB28724, sample SAMN07190887) | wastewater metagenome | isolation source: effluent of sewage treatment plant in Hong Hong | place: USA: Christiansburg, Virginia | collected 2016-03-01 ...
GCTTTGTTTAGCTTCTTGCATCGCTGCATGACCATGTAAGCATCCCATTTCTGAGGGTATGCCCACGAATCCAGCTTGCCTATGTCTGCCCCTGCCTTATTGGCTCGCACGCGCGAACGCTCTGCCATGTTCGCCCATAGCTCTGATGCCTTCTTTAGGCTGGCCATCTCGTCAACACTAATATCCGGGTAGTCGCCGTGCGTGACTTTCTCGCCATACAAATGCTTTGTGAATATCTCAACCTTGTCACCGCGCTTGAATATCCCCGCCATGCGAGAGCCAAGCGCATCGGATATAAACCGTAGCTCTTTGCTGTGCGACTGATATATCGCCTCACTGTGCTTATCAATTGAGCGCATGGCCGTCTTGTTGTCAGGATGCCACATCATTATGCGGTCAATGGCCTCTAGCTTATTGCCCCCAATGTTCCCGGCCACTTGGTCAATATCAGCCATAAGGTTAGACAGCTTCACGGTGTTCATGTCTTTGCGGAATTCAGCAAGCGCCTTTGCTTTCTCTGCCTCTGCCACCATGCGGTTAAATGCAATCTGCATTGCATCTGCTGCTGGCTTGTCGCCGGCCTTCATCTCTTGCATCACAAGAGACTCATAACCCCTGCGCAGCTTGGCCTTATCTTCCTTGCCTAGCTTCTTGCCTGCCGCGCCTTCCAGCTTATCAAAACATTTATCGAACACGTTAGACTCCAATTCTCAGCAGGCAACCCATAATATCCTTGATGGATCGAACCTGCTCAACATTATCGACAGCCGCAAGGTACTCAGCGTCATCTACAATCATGCCCGCATCTTCAATGGCTTGGGCTTGGGTGCGCATTTCAGTGATGGTAGCCGGATCAATATCCTCAATGATAGGCGCGTCTGGGTCGGCTTGGTCTCGCCAGAACCCGTCTACTTCTGCCTGCATCGCTTTCATCTCTGGATCAGGCTTAATGCCGAACCTCTGCGCGATATCAAGCTCCGTGGCACTTGTTAGGTCAACTCCCTTGCTATCCCATAGGTTATCCATCTGCGCGTCTTCTGCCGCAATTCTGGCCTCATACTGCGCATTGTCTTCCCGCATCCTGTGCCACTCATCAATGGCCGCTGCTCGCTCTTGGCCTTGTGGCGTGTAGACCTTCTCGCCCCTCAGCGATTTCTCGACAATATCAACGACCTTATTGGCGTCGTAGCGGCCTTCAGCATCGCGTACAGGGTAGCCTAACTCGTCTAGCCGCTCTGCCATCTGGTCAAAGGTTGCGCCGCCTTCCTTCTTGAATACGCGCTTGATGCCGCGCTGCTCATTGAAGTATGCAGGATCAATGCCTTGCGCTTCGGCGGCTGCACGATCCAGCCCGCCTAGCTTGGCAATGGCGACCGTCACATCGTCCAGCTCAGGGACGACCATCGTGGTTGACTTGGTTGGTTCTGCCGGCACCCATGACGGCATAGTCACAGCATCCGGCAGTCGCTCAGGCGTGAACGGTCGGCCCTCTGTCATTGCCCTGACTTGCTCATTTATGCCGCGCTCAACACGAACCTCTATCTCTGGCGTACGCACGTGAATCTGTGCGTCTTCAAACCGAGCGCGATCCACCAGCAGGGCCGCATCAACTGCGCGATCCGATGGCGCGTCTAACTTCTTGCCTGCCCGTGTCGGCTCAAGAACGCCGAACGCCGCGCCTAGTACCATGTCAATGACGATCTCTGTGGGGTCGAATATCTTGTAGTCAGCCAGTCGTGCATCGTCTTGGCTGTACAGTATGCCCTTCTCGACTGCGCGCTGCGTTATGCCGGTTGCAACGTTAATGCCTGAGCCACTTGCGGCCTTGGTCAGCAGGCTACCACCGAGTGCGCCGGGCAGTGCTGCCCCTGCATACGCAAACGCGGCTTGATTGAGCGCCAGCATATTGGCGTCGAATGCAGACTTGCCTGCCAGCACTTCAGATGTGGCGCGGCTGGAGAACTCTGACACGGCCATGGCCCCAGCGCCGCCGCTCGCAAACTCAGTGAGCACCTTGCCGATGCCGAATGTCAGCGATCCAGCCATGGTGCGCTCTTGCTGGCCTAGGCTGTTGGCGTATTGAATGCCTGGATCAATGATGTCGCGAAATACAATGTCCTGTTCTTGCGTTGTCTCTTTGCCCGTCAGCTTGGATGTGACCCAATCGACAGCGATGGCAGGAGTGCCGACAGTACCAAGCCAGAACGCATTGCCGAAGTTAACTGAGCCAGCCGCTAGTGCGTCAGGGATAGACTCGAAGAAGCCTTCCGGCTCTGGGTTATTGCCCATCTGCTCTGGCGTGAGCGCTGGCGTCAGATTAGAGAAGTCTGCGCCGCCTTGGTTCCAATATGCCATTAGCGCACCCTCACGCGGACAGGCTGGCCATCCTTGCCAACAATTGGGCTGCGACCATTGAACAGGAAGAACTCTTCTTGCTTATCGCTTGGCTTGAGTGTGACAGTCTCAATCATCTTGTTTCGCTGGTCGGCGCTATACCCAAGCCCAGACAGCGCCTTAGTGATGGCAACAGGTGCAGCTTGCTTAAAGTTTCCGGCTGTCATGCCGTAAGGCAGAATAGTCGCGCTCCCGTTAATCTCAACCACTCCCCCTGTGACAATGTCGACGGCATCCTTAATATCCTTCTCGCTTGGGTTCATTGTCATTGTGCCCCTGTCCTTCTGCTGGAAGGCAAGGAATGCCGTGACCATTGGAGCAACACCAGCGAATGCGTCCGGGTCATGCGCGAGTGCGCTGCCGACGTACTTGGTAACGTCCTGATCAATCTTAGCTTGCGCGCCTTTCGCAAGCTCCATTTGCTTCTTGCCAATCAACTGCTGACCCTCTAGCAGAATGCGACCAACCGACCGATTAGCAACGCCATTCACGCGGGCTGAATGATTCGCCAGCGAATGAGCGCCTGCATACATCTTCACGGGATCAGTCTTGCCGATTTGCTTGAGCGTCGCTGCTTGCGTGTCTCTGCCCGTGCCTGCCAATAGCTTAAACATGCCTTCTTGTTGCGCGGCTGGTAACGTATCCATTAGTGTTACCATTTGCCCTGCCTCGGCATCTGTGAAGAGTCCGGGATTAACGCCAGTCCGAGCCTGAACCTGTGACCGCTGTTGCTCACGTAGCGCAAGCTGGCCGGACATATCGGCGGCAAAATTAAGCGGGGCGATCTCGATACCATGCACATTGGCTGCATACCCGTAGGGGTCGGCCTTGATGGCGGTCAGATTTCTGCTGAGATTAGCCTGCATACGCTCTAGCTTCTTCTTTGCCGCAACTGCCGCCTCTGGATTGTCCGGGTTATCAATTGCCGCAGCCCGAACTTTCTCAATCTGGCGAACCTGCTCGCCTACTGGAGCCATCGCCATTGTGCGCGTTTCTTTGTTCTCGTCCAGCATGGCCCTGAATACAGGAGCGTACTTCGTGCCCTTGATGGAGTTAGAGAATGCTGCAATATCATCTTCAACGCCGGGAGGAATGCGCCCGCCATTCTCTAGCAGCTCGCCATACATCCGCATTTGATTGGTAACGCCAACTTCCCAATCTCGGGTTCTGGCTTCCTTTGCGCTCTTCAGTTCGCGGATGCGGGTTTGTACGTAGTCGCGGTAGCGTACTCGATTGTCCCCTAGTTCTGGCAGATATCCGTCATCAGACAGCCGTGCTTCTTCTGCCTTCAGGTCGCCCATGCTTTCATTCTGGCCAGCCCAGTTTAGTTTGCTGTTCGTGTAAAACGCCTGAGTGTCTTTCTGGACGGCTGCCGCTATCTTCGCCTGATCCCATCCGGCTTTAGGGCCGATGTTGCTGTAAACCTGTGCAATACCAGTGGATGCGCCAGCCGGATCACTAAGCGCAAGCTGCTCAAACGATCCGCGCGCGCTAACCATTTCTGCCTCAAAGCCGTCGCGCACCTTCGCTTGTGCAGCATCGAATACACCAATCTCCGAGACCTTAAACATATTCGCCATAGGGTCGGCCACTAGCTGACGCAAACTGTCGTCCTGCCCATCTAGCAGCCGCTCTTGCAGTGCGGCGTACCCGGCCTGGTACTCGCTCATCATGTCTTCTGGCTTAACCTCGCCTCGGTTAACGCGATCCGTCAGCCCCACCTGCAGCTCATGCGCCTTCACGCGCGCATCAGCAAGTAACGTCCCGCCTCGGGCTTTGTTTAGTTCTGCCTTCTCAGCCTCTAGCTGCTGCGATAGATTGCCGACCATCTTACCAATGTTGCTAATTGCCGCGCCTACCGATGGCTGCTGTACCGGCCTTGTTGCATCGGGCCGCTGGACTTCAAGGTTCCCAAAGTTGCCAAGGTTAATCATTTGCTTGCCCCAAATGCTGCCAAGCCTGCGCCGGCAAATGTCGTTACGATGCCAAGATTGCGGCCCTTGCGCGCTGCGCTGCGTATCTCCCTAGCTTGTCGCCTCATGCTGCCTGCTGCTAACTGCCCAGACAGAACCGCATTCATGGCATCGCTGGCCACGTTCTTGACGATCTCGTCTTTGATCTCTACAGATTGCGCAGAGTCGTAGCGAAAACCGCTAGTAGCAAGGCCGACTTGCGCAGCACCTAGCACTGACTCCCCTTGCTTCTTGATGCTCTTGAACATCAGCCGACCTTCGCGCTCTGCGTTGTCGGCATTCCACTCGAGCGCGGCAGCATCTTGCTTTGCCTGCTTATAGCTCTCTTGGCCCTGCAGCAGGTTGCCACCAAGCTGAAGCCCTACTGATGCGAGTGCGAGTGCTGGCAGCATTTAATTCACCTGCATGGTTCTTTTGATGGCGGAAATATGGAAGGCGAGCGGCTGTGTTCGGGTGATAGTGATTTCCTTCTGGTTCTCTTCCCATCCCATTTGGCCAATTACCTTGTCCCCTGTGAATGGAAGCGTAGGAGCATCAAGAATAGGCTCGTCTAGCTGTCGGTATAGAACCTGCTCGCCATTCACTGAAAGCCCTCGCGTCCGTACTAGCCTCAGCATAACAGAGGATAGCTGTGCTTTCTCTCCCATAATGCTGCCGTCTTGTGCGGCAAATTCAGCAGGTAGTAGCGTTATCGTGGAAGTGAACGGCAGCCCGATCTCAACGGATGACGCATTGCGTGGGAGAGTTACATTGCCTGATGTAACAGCCTCCTGATTCATTGGCACGCCGTCGGCTAAGATGTCGACCGTCTCTGTGTCTAGGTGCGCGACCGGCCAAGTTGCGCTCGAAACTCCGACATAAGTTATCAGCTTGATCTCGATGTAATCCCCTGCCGTTGCGCTGTTGTCGTTCGCGGCAAGGTACGGACAAAACTTATCGGTTGCGCCTACGGTCGTTTGGCCGGCAGGGAATGCCCATCCTATCGAGGATGTAGAGCCATTCTTTTTTGCCGATACCGTGCCGTCTGGCGCTACTTCGATTTGAGAAAGTCCGCCAGTTATTGTGTCCACTGATCCGGCATTAACCAATACCCCTCCAGCGTCTGTGATGAGGATGCAGACAAAACCGCGCATCACGCCGCCGGTATTCGTAACCTCTGCGGCCTCATACCCAATCGGCGCAGCGCCTCGGCTAAATCGCGCAGTGGTCAGCGCCCCTGCCGATAGCAGGATGTGTGCATGGTTTCCGCCGTCTGATGTGAGGCCGAGCGTCTGCCCATCACCAATGGCGGGGCCTGCTGTCATGTAGCCGAATGAGGCGGCTAAAGTGCCGTCGTCATCGAGCGGGTAATTGATAGGCGAGTCGTCTTTTATCCCGCAATGCGTGCTGTACTGATAGTCAACTCGCTCGACCATGTACTTATCTGCGCCAGCGATGTTGCGCTTAACGAACAAGTACACGCTATCCCCGCTAGACTCAGGGAGGCTTGCCGCATCAAGAATCACGCCGTCTGTTTTGAACGTCGACCATGCATAGGTGCCTGATGGCCTATCTACACACATCAATGCAGCAGACCCGTCTGCTAGGACTGCCCACATAATCTGGTATGGCGCGTCTGAATACACCAGACTAACAACACCAGCGCCCGTGATGGTTGGATGGCGTACTGTGAAGTCAGGGGCCTCGAAATCGTCTTGACTGAATTGGTACGAGTAGCCGCGCACTCGCTGCCCAATGCGCTGCACTATCACAACGTCCTTACCTGCGCGCACTGGCTGCACTGTTGGACTAGACCCATAGCTTGTGTAGGCGCGGGCAATAACACTAAGCGGTGTTACAGGGCCATTATCGCTACCTGACACCGCATATTCGGCGGCATAGGTGAATACGTACAGCCGGTTAGACGGCACAACGTGAAGGATCTGGTCATAGCCATCTAGGTCGCGGCTGATTGCGTCGTTATCGTTAACGCCGGTGGCAAAGTTGAGGTATTCCCCAGATGCCGACATGGTAAGGCGGTTCGGATATTGAGATGTGCCGCCCAATACGAGCCGGCCCTCGAACGAGCAGCCAGCCTTAAAGTGGTCGACTATCTTGCCGGGGCCGGGTGTTGCGGCATACGCCAGTAATATTAATGACTGCTTGATGCTCCACGAGCCTGCGAATGCATTCGCCAATCCTGTCATTGTTTTGCGAACTACCCCGACGACGACAGTGCTGGATGTAACTGATGTGATCTCGATAATGCCGCTATTGATCTCGACGAACATTCCGATATGACTCATCTGGGCTGTGTTTTTAAATGCAGCAGCCGTGGCAGTCAGCGTGATTGTCCCGCCTACGGTGACATCACCTGTCGGGGTTATCTTGGTTTGTGGGCTGTCGAGCAGGACGAAGTCAGTGGAATACGCGCTGGCTATTGTGCCGGACGTTGGTGCGGACAAGACCGATACAGTTACCTTTGTGCTAGATGTGAACCCAGTGATCTGCAGCAAGCCGTCGTTCAGCTTAATCTGGCGCCCCACATCTGCCGTCTCAAATGCGGCTGTCGCAGCGTCTAGCGTTGTGCCAGTTAGGATGAATGTCGTGTTAAATCGCGTCTCTCCCACTTCGTCGATCGGAGGAACCTGAAACGATACCGGCGACAGCGTAAATAGAATAGGGGTCAGCTTGCTCAATCGGTAAATGCCAGCGCCATCTGTGCGCCATAGCAATAGGAAGTTATCCTGCTGCACGAATACTAGCTTGCTGGCGTCACCCTTCAGCCCGTTCGGCATAGATAGGACGACTGGTACGCCAGCGTCTTTTACGATCTCGCCATTTTGAAGAAAGCGGATCTGGGTGTTCGATACCTCTAGCACATAGGCCGAAGTGGTTGAATAAATGAAGGGGATGAGCCGATTAGCGGATGTCTGCGTTGCCGTCTCTCCGATGTACATGGTGCCAGGCGCGGATACAATTCCGCCCTGCACGACCGTGTGGCAGTTCTCTGCCTTCTTCACGCTGTTCACGTAGAAGGGTAGGTCGACGCGGCCAAATAACTCGGGGCCGATCTCGCCGCCAGTAAATGCAGTCTGCGCAATCTTAACCTTCATCCGATGGCCCTCGTCGTGATTAGGCTGGATTCAGGCATTGGCGGAAATGGGTATTCTTGGGCATTGACCGCCTTGGCTTGGTTAATAACCTGCTGGTACTTGCCTTCCATTGACTGCATTAGAGCTGCGCTGCCGGGGATTGCATAGCCAAGCCTAGCCGCGATAGCCCACGATAATGCAGACACCAGAAGTGCGTCGTATGATGCTGGCTCGTCATTCTGCCAGATGTACGACAAGTACAGGGCCGCAACATTCGCGAGCAGCTTGCCCGACTCGATGCGGTAGTCTGCCTGTTCGCCGTTCTGAGTTATGGATAGCACTCGCAAGCAATCAGCAGGGAGAGTGAACTGGTACGCAAAACCGAAGGCAGGAGCTGCTACGTCTGGCGAGACAATGGCGCGCTTTCTTGCGCAGGACCATGTGTGCTCACGCAGAACCGAATCGCGCACATCGTCGTAAATATTGGCGCATTGCTTGGCTCGGGTGGTGGTTTCTGTTGGCGGGAATGCTGCGATGGGCGTATCGCCCAAGGCAATCAGCGCCGTGTTGCAAATACTTATCTTGCTGGCCATTCCGAAGCCTCCAAAAACAAAGGGGAGCCGAAGCTCCCCCCTATTCTACATCACGCGCATCAGTCGTGCACGTATGCAAGGTGCAAGGTGATTACCTGGCTGGCCTTGATTCCCGCGCCTGCAACAGTAGAGGTGATCATCTGATCGCCACTGGCTGTGCCGGTGATGTACGTGCCGCCACTAGCTGCCGCAGCCTCACACACAGCGGATCCTGCAGTGGCGATTGCTGTTGCTGCCAAGTACCGGGCAGCAGATGCGCCATCGCCTACGGTCAGCGTCGAGGACGCTGTGCCGGTAGCGAAGTACAGCTTAGTGAGGTGAGGGATAACGCGCGCGCCATTTGGAAGAGCAGGAACCCAAACCAATACATCGCCAATCTGCGGCATTCCTGTCGCTGGCGCTGTGTATTTCATGGTAGCAAAGCGAACCTTGCCCCCTAGGTCATAGGATTCCACGCGGTTCTGCGGGGCCGCAGCCGTTGGGCTTAGACCGTCGTTCACGTATACAGTAGCCATTTCGCATTACTCCTTATGATTCAACGCAATCGAGACGGATCACGCCAGCATCTTCAGAGCGGCCTGCGCCAACAGAAGCCTTGGCCAGAATCTGCCATGCGTCTTTGTGTGCGAGGTAGTCAACAGATACAGTAGTGTCCAAGCCGATTCCGTAGTTGATTGCACGCGGAGCGAATGCAAACGCATAACGGTCAGTGCCAACCTTCGGCAACAGAGAGTCAGCCACGCGAATGATCTTGAAGCCCATGTACGTATTCAGCGAACCAGTCACCAGCGCCTTCACGCTGTTGTAGTCCACATCGCGCACAGTGCTGTCATTCAGGAGGTTCTGAATCTGCTGATTGCCAATTACGAGCACGTACGACGGATCATTGCTGAGGCCGTAGGGGTCGTTCTGGTTGGCATTCTGGCCGGTACGACGGAAGAAATCGCTGTCATCCATCTCGGCACCATCAAGCAAGCCTTTCGCTTGGATGATTTTGGCGAGCGTCAAGCCTGTGGCAGACGGAGCGATAATGCTGCTGGCTGGCAAAGCTGACGTGCCGGAGGCGGTGCGCACTGGATTAAGAGCGGCATCAATGATGGCCTTGTCCTTCTGACGGTTAACAGCGCCGATCAACTGGCGGCTGTAAGCATTCATAGGATCGGCCAGCAGCTTCAGCTTATCCATCGAGTCAACGAGTTCAGCCTTATCCAAATTACGCATGTCGGCATAACGTCGAACGTGCGCCATATTGGCATAGGTCAAATCGGAGTGACGCGGACGGTTAACGTCGGCTTCAGTGGTGCCAAGGGTTTCAATGGTGAAGGCTTCACCGACGATGTTACCGGGGCGGCGATTCACCAGCATCTCAAGACGGGAGACTGTCTGCGATGCTAAGAGATGGAAGTCCTCCGCGAACTTGGTAACAAACGCCTGATCTACAGAGTAGCTCATGGTCGTATTCCTTTTGGTTTAAGAAAATTTACCCATCTCAAACTGTCAAAGGTTGTCGCCGCGTTGCGGAGGCCCATGTATCAGTTATTAGCAAGGCGCTGGCGGGTTAATTCCATCACCTTGTCTTGCAGAATCTTATACCGTGGCGAATGCGGGTTAGTGTAATCAGGGTCGGCTCTCAACTGAGCCATACTCTCATTCACTGCCTGACCATGCGCTGGGCTTCGATCCTCGCCCAACTCGGCTCCTATCTTGGCGAGCAGCCGGAGGGCTGCAGGGTTGTTGCCAATAGTCGCCTTGTCGTCATCGCTACCATACCGCTGGAATGCCTTAATGGCAAGCCCCAGGTTCTGGTCGTATTCTTTGCCCCATGCCTCTTTAAGGGCTGTCTCTGTCTTCTCTCGCGACGGCTCAATGGATGAGCGTATTTCGTCTGCGAGCGAGTACAGGTCAGAGGTGTACTCATCGAATTGTGCTTGAGTCAGTCCAAGCTCATGGGCACGTGCTTTGTGTTGCTCAACCTCTGCCTTAATGGCATCGGTCATCTCAACGCCTTCTGGCAGCTTTACGTCGTACTTATCAGCGGCCTCTGGTGGCGCGTCGCCTGCGCGCATCTTTGTCTCAAGATGCCGGTATGATTTAACCAAGTTAAGATGGTCAACCTCGCCATCTTTGATGAACTTGGCTGGCACTTCATCGCGCCAATCCCCGAACGAGGCTGGCGTTGCTGTGCTAAGTAGGCTATCTGGTGCGGCTGGTGCTGGTACAGGTGCGGCCACTGGATCAGTGGTTGTCGCTACTGGCTCAGTCATGGGTATTTACTCCGTGGGTTGGGAAATCATTCTAATGATGTAGCCAATGCAGGCGCGGCGTCCCGCCTTGTATGCGGTCTCTGTCACGCCGTCCTGACCCGAGACAAAGACTTCGCAGTCATAAAAAAGCGCCGATAAATCCTCTAGTACGCGCACGCCATCCGGATTATGCAGGAAGACTTGCTTGTAGAGCTCCTGCCTTGCCTCTGGCGTCATCATTGTTTTGTCATCATCGCTGGCGCTGCCTTTGTCATCATCTCAGCTTCTTGTGCCTGCGCCTGTGCTTGCTCTTGCTGCTGAGCTCTTTGCGTGCGCATCGCCTTAACTTTTGTCTCCGAGATCAGGAACTTCTGAGGCACACCGAGGTTCCAGGATTTCTCACGCTGTGCCCCATCCCAGTCGTAAATATCCATCAACTCTGGCTTAACCTCTGCGTATGCAGCAAGTCCAGCCTCGAATCTGTCCATTGCTTGCACCTCGCCAACACGCTGAGACCGTGCCAATGGCGACACATAACGGATGGTAATGACTGCGTCGCTCAGTTCTTCTGGTGGTGGCTGTAGCAGACCAGCCCGAGACAGTAGGCCGAAGCAACGGGTGATTAGTGGAGTGAGGAAATCAGCCTGTAGTCGGCCAAACATCGGCGCCATCTGGTTGCGCAGCAGTTCCATGCGAACGCTAACCTCGGTAGCAGTCATGTTTGGCTGTTGCGGTACTGCGAGCCGGTCAGCCTTCA
>ERZ724511.754-NODE-754-length-10771-cov-4.013998_pt1 | contig 10771 bp, 10 predicted proteins | sample MGYA00376044_ERZ724511 | MGnify/ENA primary metagenome ERZ724511 (study PRJEB28724, sample SAMN07190887) | wastewater metagenome | isolation source: effluent of sewage treatment plant in Hong Hong | place: USA: Christiansburg, Virginia | collected 2016-03-01 ...
ACGAATGCCGGTTCAGGCTAAAAACCCCTTCCGTGACGGCCGTATCGACCGCTTCGCCGTAGGTCGCGCCCAAAACGCCACCAATGGCTTTGCCGCGCAGGTCAGAGAGCTTTTCAAAAGCAAAGGCCTTGGCTTTGTGCACGACGATCTGCACGTCGTCCTTGAAGACCGGGTCAGAGTAGTCAAACTTCTCCAGGCGTTCCGGCGTTTTGGATATCCCCACTATTGCGCCTTCGCCTTGGCGGGCCAGCTCATACGCCCGGTTCCAGGGCGAGAGACGAAAGTGGTAGTCATCACCCGTGCGGGCACTGATGCGTTTGAGCAAATCCACCAGCAGTCCAGCGGGTTTGCCGTTGTCCAGGTAGATCACCGGGTAATACTTGTCGTCCCCAAGCACCACCAGGGTCTCGCTGTGGGCACGCTGCATCAGCCCTGTGCCGAACAAAGCGATGCAGAGGAAGCCGCGCAGCAGCACATGGATTCGCATGAAGTCCGCCTTGGTATGAGTGTAAGCAGTTGTAACCAGAACATACACGCAACCCAATACCAATACAGATTGCTAAGGTATTGCCCGGCGACGGCGGGCAGACGATGCTTCTAAGCCTGCATCACCATCTGGAAGCCGCCATAAATCATGCGCTTGCCATCAAAGGGCATGGGGCTGGTGGATGAGTCCATGCGCGGGTCGGCCATGACTTTTTCCCAGGCCGCGTCGCGAACAGCGCGTGACGGCCAGGTGATCCAACTGAACACCACGGCCTCGTCGGCCTCGCGCTTCACCGCCATGGTGAACGAGGTGAGCTTGCCTTCGGGCACGTCATCGCCCCAGCATTCGACCACGCTCACAGCGCCAAACTCCTTGAAAACCACGGCCATCTTTTCAGCATGCTCAATATAGGCAGCTCGATTGGCCGTGGGAACGGCTGCAACAAATCCGTCGATGTAGTTCATGTGATGTCTCCTATGGGAATGCCAAGCGCCGACGGCGCCCGTTGAAATGGAATTTATCGACCCTGTGCTTCATGGTCAAGCACAGGTGACAGGCGGCGACGCCTGCCCCCGCTATGCTGCTGAACATGATCGAAAAAAGCACGCTGTCGCGGACACAAACCTTCTCGATACTGGCGGGTGCGGCCGTCATGCTGAGCCTGGCCATGGGCATGCGCCAGAGCTTTGGGCTGCTGCAGACCAGCATGGTGCGCGATGTGGGCATTACCGCTGCCCAGTTTTCGCTGGCCATTGCCATTCAGAACATTGTTTGGGGGCTGACCCAGCCTTTTGTGGGCGCGTTGGCAGACAAACACGGCGTGCGACCCGTGGCCGTCCTGGGCGTCGCGGTCTATGGCGTGGGCTTGCTGTTGATGCGCTATGCCGATGCGGCCTGGATGCTTACCTTGGGCATGGGCTTGTGCGTGGGCCTGGCGCTGTCCTGCACGGCGTCCAACATCGCCATGAATGTCACCGCCCGCACGGTCACTCTGCAGCAGCGCAGCGTGGCGATGGGCGCGGTTTCGGCGGCAGGCTCATTGGGGCTCACCCTGGCCTCGCCTTTGGCCCAGGGCCTGATGCAAAGCGGCGGTTGGCGTCTGGCCATCGTGGGTTTCCTGGCCCTGGCCTGCGTCATGATCCCAGCGGCGCTGATGGCGGGCAAAGCAGACCGCATCGTACGGGAAGCCGTGGTGGGTCTGCCGCAATCGGTGATGGAGGCCGTGCGCGAAGCCCTGGCCCACAAAGGCTACCGGGTGCTGGCAATTGCGTTTTTTGTTTGCGGTCTTCAACTCGTCTTCATCACCACCCATTTGCCTACCTATCTGGACATTTGCGGCATTGATGCCTCGGTGGGGAGCACCGCGCTGGCGCTGGTGGGGCTGTTCAACGTGCTGGGCTCGTACCTGTTTGGCTGGCTGGGTGGGCTGTATTCCAAACGAGCGCTGCTGGGCGGCATCTACCTGCTGCGTTCGCTGTGCATTGCGGTGTACTTCTCTCAGCCGCCAACACCTACCAGCACGCTGGTGTTTGCCGCCGCCATGGGCACCCTGTGGCTGGGCGTGGTGCCGCTTGTGTCGGGGCTGGTTGCGCATTTGTTTGGCCTGCGCTACATGGCTACGCTGTCGGGCATCGCCTTCTTCAGCCACCAGGTCGGCTCGTTTCTGGGCGCATGGGGCGCAGGCCTGCTGTACGGACACTACCAGAACTACGATCTGGCCTGGCAGTTGGCCGTGGCCATTGGTGTAGCGGCGGGGCTCTTCCAGATGACGATGAACGTGCGGCCGTCTGCACGCATGCTAGCGGTCAGCCAAACCTAGGGCCATGCAACACCTGAACCTTGCCCGCTTCGACCTGATCAGCATCCGCCTGGCCGTCGCCTGCCTGCAAACCGGTAGCTTGAGCGCCGCCGCGCGCGAGATCCCCCTGGCCCTGGCAGCCGCCAGCCGCCGCCTGCGTGAGCTTGAAGACGCGGTGGGCGACGCCCTGTTTGATCGCAACGCGCGCGGACTCACCCCCACCGGTGCGGGGCGGGTCTTTGTCAAACATGGTTTGGCCTTGCTGCAGACCATGGAGACCATGCACGCCGAGTTGGCCGATCAGCGCCAGGGCGTTGCGCGGCATCTGCGCCTGTGCGCTGGAACCGCGGCAATCAACCAGTTCTTACCTGCATTACTGGCCGATTACGCCCGGCTTCAGCCACAGATTCGCGTCGAACTGGACGAACAAGTCTCCGAATCCGTCGTTCGCGCCCTGCGCGAGGGGCGCGCAGATGTCGGCGTTTTTGTGGCCGGGCCATCCACGCAAGGCCTGCAAGTGGCGCCCTTTCGGCAGGACGAGCTGGTACTGGTGATGCCACGCGGACACCCGTTGAGCACCGAGCGCCACGCGATCGATTTTTCGGCCTGTTTGGGCGAGGACTGGATCAGCCTAACCTCAGGGGCCGCCATGCTGCAAACCCAGCAACAGGCAGCACTGGCGAGCCAGCGCCCTTTGCGCCTGCGCATGCAGGTACGCAGTTTTGATGCGGTGTGCCATTTGGTGGCCGCTGGCCTGGGTGTGGCCTTGCTGCCGAAAGGCGCACTGAAGCACTATGGCAAATCTTTGCCCCTGCGGTCCCGGCCCTTGACCGACGCCTGGGCGCGGCGCCAGTTGCTGGTAGCCGTTGCCAGCCAGGATGAGGCCGCCCTGAACTTGATGCGCTTTTTAGTCAAGCCTTCGCGAAACGCGAAGGCTGACCTGTCAAAGCAGCAATAGACCCTGTAGCAGGCGCACGGCATACTGCGTGCCCATGAACACTCCCAAACCCTTCGAGCCCGCTACCGGGCCTTTGGCTGGACTCAAAGTCATCGAACTAGGCCAGTTGATTGCAGGCCCTTTTGCCGCCAAGACCCTGGGCGACTTCGGCGCGGATGTGATCAAAATCGAACCCCCCGGCCTGGGCGACCCCTTGCGCAAGTGGCGATTGCTGAAGGACGGCACATCGGTCTGGTGGCAGGTGCAGTCGCGCAACAAACAGTCCTTGGCGCTGGACCTGAAGCGCAAAGAAGCGCAAGACATCGTCCACAAACTGGTGGCCGAGAGCGATGTGCTGATTGAGAACTTTCGCCCTGGTGCCATGGAGGGATGGGGTCTGGGGCCAGACGCGCTGTTGGCCATCAACCCGCGCCTGATCATGTTGCGCGTCAGTGGCTATGGCCAGACCGGCCCCTACCGCGACCGCCCTGGTTTTGGCGTGGTGGGCGAAGCCATGGGTGGTATCCGGCACCTGACCGCAGAGCCCGGCCGCGTGCCTGTGCGCGTGGGCATCAGCCTGGGCGACACCCTGGCCGCTCTGCATGGCGTGATCGGTATCTTGCTGGCGCTACAAGAACGTCACCAATCTGGCAAAGGCCAGGTGATTGATGTGGCGCTGTACGAGGCCATGTTTAATTGCATGGAGAGCCTGCTGCCCGAATACAGTGCCTTTGGCGCGGTGCGCGGCCCAGCAGGCAGCGCGCTGCCAGGCATTGCGCCCAGCAACGCGTACTTGTGCAAAGACGGCGGCTACGCGCTGATCGCGGGCAATGGGGACAGCATTTTCAAGCGCTTAATGACCGTCATTTCGCGCGAAGACCTGGGCAACGATCCCGCGTTGGCTGACAACACGGGTCGCGTCGCTCGCGTGGCCGAAATTGATGCCGCCATCGGGACTTGGGCAGTGCGCTTAAGCGTTGATGAAGTCTTGGCCGCATTGGACAGCGCCAGCGTGCCAGCAGGCCGCATCTACACCGTGGCCGACATCGCCGCCGACCCGCACTACCAAGCGCGCGGCATGCTGCAGCAGGTGCAGATGGACGATGGCAGCAAGCTGATGGTGCCCGGCATCGTGCCCAAACTCTCGCGCACACCGGGCAGCCATCGGCGCAATGCGCCCGGCATTGGGCAGGACAGCGATCAGGTGCTGGCGGGCATGGGCCTCACCACCGAACAAATTCAAACCCTCAAAGCACAAGGCATCGTGGCATGACACAACGCATAAATATGAGCGACGCTGGGCCGCCCCAAGGCGCGAAGGCCCCCACGGGGGGCAGCGCAGCACACGCAGTGGCAAGCGTGGGGGCAATCCGTTTCAACGAAGTCGCCACGCGCGACGGCTTTCAGATTGAGCCGAATTTCATCCCGACAGACGACAAGATCGCCTTGATCGACGCCTTGAGCCTGTGCGGTTACGCCAAGATTGAAGTGACATCCTTCACCAGCCCCAAGGCGATTCCCATGCTGCGCGATGCGGAGGAAGTGATGGGTCGCATACAGCGTGTGGCGGGCGTCGAATACACCGTGCTGGTGCCCAATGTGCGCGGTGCTGAGCGTGCGATGGAGTCGCGCGCCGACGAGCTTAACCTGGTGATGTCGGTGTCTGAAACTCACAACCTGGCCAATCTGCGCATGCCGCGTGAGAAGAGCTTCTCCAGCTTGGCTGAGGTCATCCGGTTGGTGGACGGGCGCACGCCGATCAATGTGTCGCTGTCCTGCTGCTTTGGCTGCCCCATGGAGGGTGATGTTCCTTTGGCCACCGTGCTATCTTTTGCGGAGCGCTTCGTGGGCTTAGGTGTGCGCGGGCTGACGATTTGCGATACCACTGGCATGGCCCATCCAGCCCAAGTGAAAGCAGTGGTCGATGCGTTGCATCAGCGCTTTGCAAACAGCGCTGATGCACCGCAACTGACGCTGCATTTCCACAACACGCGAGGCATGGGCCTGGCCAATGTGCTGGCCGCTGTGCAAAACGGGATCGTCCGCTTTGATGGCTCACTCGGCGGATTGGGTGGTTGCCCTTACGCGCCAGGTGCCAGCGGCAACATCAGCAGCGAAGACGCCATCCACATGCTGGACGCCATGGGTTACGACACAGGTATTGACTTGAACCGTTTGCTCACCATCGCACGCCAAATGCCACAGATCGTCGGCCATGAAGTACCGGGACAAGTGGCAAAAGCAGGGCGCATTCTGGACCTGCATCCGGCACCTGCCTATGTGGCTGATTTGAGAGGAGTTTGACAATGATTGATCACTTGGACCACCTGGTACTGACCACCCATAACGAAAGTGCCTGCGTCGACTTTTATACCCGCGTGATGGGTATGGCGTTGGAGAGCTTTGTTGGCGGCACCCCCCCTGTTGAACGCAAGGCTTTCAAGTTTGGCAATCAAAAGATCAACCTACACGTCCGTGGCAAAGAGTTCGAGCCCAAGGCCCATCTGCCTGTGCCGGGTGCGCTGGACTTGTGCTTTATCGCCAGCATCCCGTTGGATGAAGTCATTACCCGCCTGAACACGGCGCAGTGGCCGATTGTGGAAGGGCCTGTGATGCGCACTGGCGCTACGCAGAAAATCCGGTCCGTTTATGTGCGGGACCCGGATTTGAATTTGATTGAGATTTCTGAATTGGCTTAGGTTAGACGAATGCCGGAGACAAACATGCTGCGCAGACATTTGATTGCCGCAGGCTTCAGCGCCTTAACTGCGCCTCATCTGATGGCGCAAGGCAAATATCCACAACGTCCCATCACCTTGGTTGTTCCAACCGCGCCCGGGGGATCGACGGATTTCACTGCACGCTTGATTGTTGAGCCTTTGTCACGTGCACTGGGGCAACCCGTGGTGGTGGACAACCGACCTGGCGCCTCGGGCAATATCGGCAATCAGATGGTCGCCCGCGCTAAGCCGGATGGCTACACCCTGTTAGTGTCCTACAGCGGATACCACGTTGGCAATCCGCATCTCTTCAAGCAGGCGGGCTGGGACCCCATCAAAGATTTTTCCCCCGTGGCCATGATGACGCGTGCGCCGCAGGTGATAACACTCAGCCCTAAGGTACCCGCCAGCAACTTGCAAGAATTGATCGACTACTGCAAAGCCAACCCCGGCAAACTAAATTACGCGTCCAGTGGCAACGGCAGCATCCAACACATTGCAGGTGAACTGTTCAAGCAACTCACGGGCACATTCATCACACACATTCCTTACCGTGGCTCAGGTCCGGCAGTTCAGGACTTGATGGGTGGGCAAGTGGACATGTTCATCACCACCCCCGCAGGGGTGGTCAGCCAAATTCAGGCAGGCAAGCTCAAGGGCATTGCCGTGACCAGCAAGAAGCGCTTGTCGTCATTGCCCAACGTGCCGACGGCAACTGAGTCAGGACTGAAGGCGTATGAACTGGACTCTTGGTTTGCCTTGTACGCACCAACAGGCACACCTGCCGACATCGTTCAGCTATTGAATACTGAAATCAACAAGATTCTGAGCACTGCCGAAACGCGTAAGAAAGCCGAGGATTCAGGCACCGATGTTGAACAGATGAGCCCGCAGCAACTGACCGACTTTACTCGCAAGGAACTGGACTACTGGGGCAAGGTCATCACAGGCGCGAAGATCACGCTGGAATAATGGGTCGCAGAGGTCTGCCGATTCGTGAGTCTGCAGTTCGCCAGACCTTACACCGGCACATTGACCGGGTCGTAGTCAAGCAGGCCTCGGTCCTGAGCCGTGCGACGTTTCTTCGTGGGATCTTGCAATGTCTGACCTTCCTCGCGTGAGGAAAGTTGAACAAGCGTACCGCGTGGTCGCCGCGCATCTTCATAGCGCTTCAAGGCTTCCGAGACAGTGGATGAAGCCGCAAACGCCCGCCCCAGGAGAAGCGCATCTTCAATGGCCATGCAGGCGCCTTGCCCTAGGAACGGTGTCATCGGATGGGCGGCATCACCCAGCATGGTGACTCGACCAACAGTCCATGTTTCCAGCGGTTCACGGTCACGCAAGCCCCACTTGAAGACATCGCCATCGGGGATGTTGTGAATCAAGCTGATCAGGTCAGGCTCATACCCCTCGAAAGCCTTGGCAAACTCTTCTTTGGTCGCTGGTATCGACCATCCTTCTGCCTCCCAGGTATTCGACTGAACCAGTCCCACCAAATTGACAATCTTCCCGCCCCGCAAAGGGTAGCAAAGCAAATAGCGTCCAGGACCTGCGCTCATCACCGAGACACGGCTCTGAATGCTTGCTGGCACCACCGCCGCAGGAATCAGCGAACGGAACGCAACCTGCCCCGCAAATTTCGGCGCCTCCTGCGGAAACAAGAAGGACCGAACCGCAGATACGTTGCCGTCAGCCCCGACCAACACGTCGGCCCGGGCTGACGTGCCATTCGCAAACTTGACGGTGACACCCGCGTCGTCCTGTGCAAGGCTGACGAACTCACAATTGGCGTGCAGGCAGCCAGGATCGTTTGCAAGCACAGCCTCCATCAACAGCGTGTGCATATCGGCCCTGTGTACGCCCATGGAGGCATAGCCAACCTTGGCCCGAATATCTTCATTTTTCACGGCGCGCAGCACTTCGCCCGTTGCGTAGTGGCAGGTGTGAAAAACAGAGAATGAACTGGAAAGTGCTTCCAGCTTTTCATCGATGCCAAGATCGTGCAGTGCGTGACGCGCATTTGCGGTGATGATGACACCTGCACCAAGCTCGCGAATCTGCTTGGCCTTCTCATAGACGGTAACGCTGAAGCCTCGTCGTTGAAGTGCGAGGGCCGCCGCCAGGCCACCAATGCCTGCACCAATGATCATTACCTTTGCTTCAATTTTTCCGGTCATGTTGTCTCCTGGATGTCGTGAGGACTGCTGGGTAGCTATCGCTTGGTCTTAGGCGGCTCAATCCACCTTGATATTTGCGTTGCGAATCACCTTGGCCCACTTTTGGGTTTCGGTACGGATATAGAGATCAAATGTGTCGATGCTTGTCGGAACAGGTTCCATGCCCAAATTTCGCATGGTCACCTTGATAGACTCATCGTTCAGCGCTTGCGTGAATTCAAGATTGAGTCGAGAAAGAATCGCAGCGGGCGTGCCAGCAGGTGCCACCAAACCAAACCAGCCTGTGGAGTCATAGCCGGTCAAACCCGACTCAGCGACCGTTGGGACTTCTGCAAGCATGGCCAATCGCTGCGGACTGGTCACACCGTAGGCGATGAGTTTCCCGGCTTTGTTGTGTTGATGGCTTGAGGGCAAGTCCACCAAAGCCAGTTGCACTTGCCCTGCCAGGACATCTTGTGCTGCAGGACCAGAGCCTCGGTATGGCACCTGCAGCAGCTTGATGTCGGCCATCTGCTCAAAAAGCGCTGTCGACAAATGCATGGCTGTTCCGTTGCCGCCGTGTGCGATGGAGATCTTTCCAGGTTGGGTCTTGGCGTAGGCAATGAGTTGGGGCAAGGTTTTTGGCCCCATGGTTGGCGAACCAACGATGACAAAAGGTATGGCCGCCAACATGGTGATTGGCCGCAAATCCTTTTGCGTGTCATAAGGCATTTGAGGGTACAGACTGACGTTGGCCGTTAATCCGCCCGCAGCCCCAACACCCAAGGTGTAGCCATCAGCCGCGGCCTTTGCGACCATCGTGAGTCCGATGTTGCCTCCTGCGCCTGGACGGTTGTCCACCACAATTTGCTGTCCCAGTTTCTCGTTCAGACGCGGGGCGAGCAATCGAACCATGGCGTCCGAGCTGCCGCCCGGTGGGAAAGTCACCACAAGATGAATGGGCTTGGTGGGATAGTCCTGGCCTTGCGCATGGGCAGGCAACGCAACGCACAGGGACAAGCAACTCAGCAACCCAGCCCAGATCGAGATTAAGTTCATCATCGCTCCTCAGTAGTCACGCCATGCAGAAGGGCGCCGGTTAATCAACGGTGGCCCCAGAGGCCGAAATCACCTGGCCCCAACGGACTGTTTCGCTGCGGATATACGCTGCCAGTTCTTTTGGCGACATCGTTTCAGGTTCGAAGCCATCCGCGGCCAGTCGCGCACGCAGTTCACGCTGATGCATGACTTTGGCCAGTGCATCGGCATACTTCGTCACCAAATCGGCAGGCAGACCCGTGGGTGCCACCAAGCTCTGCCATGCGGTGCCTTTGAAGTTCACGGTCCCCGGCGCACCGGACTCACCAACGGTTGGCACGTCCAGCAGCGTCGGTTGACGTCGAGCAGAAGTCACGGCAAGCGCCCGCAGGCGACCTGAGCGGATGTGGGGCATGGCTGGCGGGATGTCACTGAACATGACGTCGATTTGACCGCCAAGCAAATCTGTCACCGCTGGCCCGCTGCCCTTGTAAGGCACATGCGTGAGCTGTGCGCCCGTCGCGACCTTGAACAGCTCAGCAACCAGATGCTGCGGACTGCCGCTGCCTGCCGAGCCGTAGTTAAGGCCGCCGGGCTTGGTCTTGGAAATTGCAATCAATTCGGCAATGGAAGTGATCTGTTGGGCAGCATTCACCACCACACACAAAGGCACTGCGCCTATCATGCCGATAGGGGTGAAGTCCTTGATGGGGTCATAGGCGAGTTTCTTGTACAACCAAGGGTTGATCGCCAGCGTGGAGCTGGTGGCAATTAACAGTGTGTTGCCATCGGCGGGTGCGCGTGCCACCGCAGATGCCCCCAACCCGCTGCCTGCGCCTGGCTTGTTGTCGACGATGATCCGGCGCCCAAGCAATGGCGCCATCTCTCTGGCCAGCGTGCGGCCTAGCATGTCAGTTGTGCCACCCGGCGCATAAGGAACCACGATGGTGATCGGGTTGTCAGACTGCGCCAACAGCGGGTCTGAGACAAGGGCACCCATCGCTGACCCAGCCAGGTATGTCAAGTAATTGCGTCGCTTCACTGTATTTATTCCTCTGGCGGTAGGTGTGGCACTGCACCACGGTCAAATCAAACAATCAATCAATCCGCTTTTGCCCCTGAGGCCTTCACCGCCACGCCCCACATTTCAATCTGGCTGCGAAAGTAAGCGGCTGTTTCCGCTGGCGTCATCTCCACCGGGTCGGCGCCCAAGGCCTCTAGGCGCTCGCGGATGGCAGGGCGCTTCATGGCGGCGTTGAGCTCAGTGTTTAATTTGCCCACGATGGTCTTGGGCGTGCCAGCGGGGGCCAAAAAGGCGGCCCAGCTGATCGCATCAAAGCCGGGCACACCGGCTTCGGCGACAGAGGGCACATTGGGCAGCACGGGCGAGCGGCGCTGACTGCCCACGGCAATCACCTTCAGCTTACCAGTACGGATGTGGGGAATCACGGCGGGACCGGATTCAAACATCATGTCGATCTCACCCGCGATCAAGCCAGTCAACGCGGCCGCCGCCCCCTTGTAAGGCACGTGCGTGATGGCCAGGCCCGCCTTGGCTTTGAGCAGTTCCATGGTCAGGTGATTGGTCAGGCCACTGCCGCCGGATGCAAAGTTTGCCTTGCCGGGGTTGGCTTT
>ERZ724511.763-NODE-763-length-10699-cov-3.907648_pt1 | contig 10699 bp, 10 predicted proteins | sample MGYA00376044_ERZ724511 | MGnify/ENA primary metagenome ERZ724511 (study PRJEB28724, sample SAMN07190887) | wastewater metagenome | isolation source: effluent of sewage treatment plant in Hong Hong | place: USA: Christiansburg, Virginia | collected 2016-03-01 ...
TTTACTGCGTGATCAATTTAGTGTGCGCTTAAGATGATCTGAATGTTATCTGGAGTTTTGATGCGCATCTCAGCATCGCCGATAGCGGGGGGGAGTGTGCCGTTGGCAAGATCACTCATTGAGCCGCCCAACACAATACGCTCCATTGCGATATGCAGATTGTCGACGCCCTTACCAAGGTCGACTCGGATGGCGTCATTTTCAAAGAAAACGCTGGTATTCACCATGGCCAAATTGCTGATGGTAAAGCGGCCAATATGGATCCCTTCTTTGGAGCTGCCATCGAGCAAGGCAATATTGCCCAGTGACATGCGTGAAATACTGCCATTGATACGAACCAGCGGAGTATTGGTTGCCGTATCAGGATTTGATAAGACAGTTTCCAGTGGCCCATTCAGTCGAATGTTAAGAACGGAATCAGCACCAAATGCCATGAAGTTGTTCGCAGGCCCAATATCCCAGCCTGTTCCGTTGCGAGTGGCACTGGCAACACCCAGCTGCGTATTGGACAGATCGACCACTATGTCGCTCTTGGTGTCTAGTTGCATGCGGATGCCAGTATTACCGGTGGCACTTGGAATGGCCCACAGGTTGGCATTGATGGTGCCAGTAGTAATGTTAAGTGGATCGATCACGAAGGCGCCAGAAGCGGGCGTATTGGGATTAGCTGACGAAATCCAGCCATCGCTGTCGACAACCGCCGCACGAACGCGCGCTTGGGTGGAGAACGCCAGACCAATACCATTGTTATCAATGAAAGAGGGGTTAGCATTAACGATCGAGTAGTAATTGCCACCGGTTTCCCAAACAAAATTACCGCCAAAGAAAGGCGACACATTGTTGAACAGAAGCTGCTGGAAGGCAAAGCCGTCAAGATTGAGTGCCAGTGCGTCAGCACCCAGTCGATCGTCGATCAGCGTCAGTGGGTTGATCATGGTATTTGGATCAATGCTTAAACGGATCTTTGAGTTGCGTGTATCAACAAGCAGGCCACCGAGTGCATCAATAAAGGTGACAGAGGCTAGGTCGCTTGCCTCAACCGGCTGCATGGGAAAGCTGCGGAATGTCGTGCGGGTGCTCGCAGGGTCAATATAGGTTGGATTGAGGCCATCACGGGCTAGGCTGATGGCTTCTTCAAGGGTGTCGGCAGAAGGATTGCTGCTGTCGTTAGCAGAATCTACTTTACTGCCTGACGTGCTACTTGAGCTGGTACTAAGGCTGCTGCCATCAAGGTCATCTAAATCATCAAGATTATCGAGGCTGTCGAGATCCAGATTAACGCCAGAAGTCGTCACGCCATCTCCAGAACCGGATGTGCCGTCCCTAACTTCGCCAGTAATTCGTTTTGGCGCGCATGGATTATTTTTGTTCAGTGGCTTGCCATCCGGGCCCACTTCCTCGTCCTTGCACTCACGCTCAGGGGGAGTGGGAGAAGGGGGGGCGCCGTCATTTTTGGCGTAGTCGACCACGGCCTGCAGGAAGTCAGTGTAGGAGGCGTAATTCTTCAGTTGGGGACGCTCGGTGGTCGCCTGCACGCCACTGCTGATTAGCAGCGCAAGCAAGGCGATCACTCCTAGCGGGCCTTTCATGATGTTCATCCTCTACCCCTCTTCTGATGACGCGTCAGGCGCATCATCCTTTTTTAATTGTTATAGCAGCCTTATAGCGCGGCGCTTATTTTCGTTGCTGCAATCGCCACCTTTAATAGGTGGTCTCAATCGTGATGTGCATGGGTTGCTGTAAGGTAACGCCGGCATAAGTACTTGGTGCACTATTAATGGCAGGCTCGCCAGGCTTTAACTTGCTATCTGTAGGGCCTAGGTTAGACGCAGTTGCGTCGCCGTCATCAGCAGAGTGTTCCACCGTTAGTGAATTCGCGATACTGGCCTGACTCATGTCGCTCCCATCAATGGCTTGTAGCGGGAAGCTCAGGTGCGTAGTTCTGTTATAGCGGATACGGGCCTTGTAGTCCGGGTGCGAAATATCCTTAGCCAGATTGACGGCAACATCCAAATCTTCCGGCCCGGTGATGGCCAGTGGTGGCGGTGCTGATTCGCTGGTTGGATCGACGCCATCAGGCACGGGGATTGGTTGAGTAGAAGGTGCTTTGCTGGCTTGCGTTGAGGCTGATGGCCGCATAGGCGCTTTCGGCTCAGGCGCAGGACGAACTTCCCATGCAATCAAGGCCTTCATGAATTCATCGTAGGAGGAAAACTGCTCAAGCCGGGGCCGTTTGTCATCTGTAGAGGCGTGCAGAGGCGCTGACGCAAAGGTCAGGGCGATTACAGCCAGCATAAGAAGAGACGAAAGCGGTTTCATGGCGCCCGATTTCCTGCCTGTTGTTGTAGTTTTGATACAGGTCATCCTTGATGGTAACGGAAAATCCCTACGACCAACAACTACCAAAATCATCATATCGGTCGGCCTGACAGGCGGCTTCCCTTGTTGCGGGGAAGGGATTCGCGTAAACTTCGCCCCCCTTTGCCATCCTGCAAAAGGGCGCCACCGGATTCCGGAGGTGACCTCCTTGCTCTTGCTGCGTAATAACGGCAGGGGCTGTGCAACCCGTAAGGAGCAAAACATGCGTCATTACGAAGTCGTGTTCCTGGTACACCCCGATCAGAGCGAGCAAGTGCCCGCCATGGTCGAGCGTTATACCGGAGCCATCAAGGAAGCTGGTGGAACCATTCACCGCCTTGAAGACTGGGGCCGCCGTCAGTTGGCCTACCCGATCAACAAAATTCACAAGGCTCACTACGTACTCATGAACATCGAGTGCGGCCAGAAGTCTCTGGACGAGCTGGAAGAAGCTTTCCGCTACAACGACGCGGTCATTCGCAATCTCATCATTCGTCGCGACGAAGCCATTACCGAGGAATCGATTATGGCCAAGGGCGCGGAAGAGAAGCGCAGCCGTAAAGCCGCCCGTTCTGACGAAGGCACTGATGAAGTGACCTCCGAGGAAGCTGGCGAGTAAGCGGTTACTTACTGCGTGGAAGTTAATGCCGTTCGGATCACAGGTCTTATTAAGGAGCTCAAGGCTTCTCGGACCAGCCCGGCCGGTGTGGTACATCGTGAACTGATACTGGAACACCGCTCTGTTCAGACTCTGGATGGGCAGCTGCGCGAGGTACGCGCCCTAGTGACCGTAAAGGTGACAGGGGACATCTTGGCGCAACAGGTGACCGGTCTGGTACCGGGAAACCGGATCACGGTGAGCGGGATGCTGGCGCAGGCCAGTCACCGAGACACGCAGCAGTTACTGATTCACGCGCAAGCAATTGAGAGATTCGAATAGGAGAGCAAACGTCATGGCACGTTTCTACCGTCGTCGCAAGTTCTGCCGCTTCACCGCGGAAGCTACCAAGTATATCGATTACAAAGACACTGAAACCCTGAAGCAGTATGTTTCTGAGACAGGAAAGATTGTCCCTAGCCGTATCACTGGCACGAAGGCCCGTTACCAGCGTCAGCTGGGACTGGCTATCAAGCAGGCCCGTTTCTTGGCTCTGCTGCCTTACACCGATAACCACCTGTAATCTAGGAGACGAGTGATGGAAATCATTCTACTTGAGAAGATCAAGAACCTAGGTGCTCTCGGTGCCAAGGTTGTTGTTAAGTCCGGTTATGGCCGTAATTTCCTGATTCCTCAAGGAAAGGCTGTTCCTGCTACTGAAAAAAACGTCGCCGAGTTTGAAGCTCGCCGTGCCGAACTGGAAGCCAAGGCCAATACCGTTTTGGCTGATGCTCAGGCCCGTGGCGAGCGCATTAGTGCGCTGGCTGTGGTCATTGCTGCTAAGGCAGGCGATGAAGGCAAGTTGTTCGGCTCCGTGGGTACCCGTGACATCGCTGAAGCCATCTCTGGCCTCGGTGAAACGGTCGACAAGAGCGAAGTGCGTCTGCCTAATGGCGCACTGCGCAATACCGGTGACTATGATGTAGACGTGCAGCTGCACGCCGAAGTCACGGTTCCGGTTAAGGTCACCGTCGTTACTGCCTGATCGGTAGGCACAAATCACCCTCTCTTCGGGGCGGGTGATACACAAGAGGCGCCTTAGGGCGCCTTTTGTTTTTGTGATGAAAGGGCAAGTGGCCTGTAATGCCAGCTGCCTTTGCCACCTGACTCGGGTAATCTTTGCGCTTCACTAAAGAGTCTGCCATGAGCGATATTCCTTCCGCTATTGTCCCTTCCAGTGCTGCCGACGACTCGGTGGCTAACCTCAAGCTGCCTCCTCATTCCCTGGAAGCAGAGCAGTCCGTGCTGGGCGGTCTTATGCTGGAAGAAACGGCATGGGATCGGGCGGCTGAAATTGTTTCTGAGAACGATTTTTATCGGCGCGATCATCGCCTTATCTTTAAGGCTATCTCCATTCTGGCGGACGAAAGTAAGCCGCGAGATGCACTGACGGTGTCGGCAATGTTGGGCCATCGTGGAGAGCTGGAGGAGGCGGGTGGCATGGCCTACCTTGGCGAGATCGTCAAGAACACCGCGTCGGCGGCCAATATCGGTGCGTATGCCGAGATCGTGCGAGAGCGCTCAGTGTTGCGTCAGCTAATCCGAGTGTCTTATGAGGTGTCGGACTCTGCCTACCAGCCGCAAGGGTCAACCTCGCGCGAAATTCTGGATGCCGCCGAGCGTAAGATATTCGCTATTGCCGAGCAGCATCAGAAGGGCACAGGGCCTCAGCCAATCCGCCCGCTACTGGCGCAAACAGTTGATCGTATTGAGCGGCTTTATAGCTCTAACACGCCTTTTACCGGCCTTTCTACAGGCTTTGACAAGCTCGACGAAATGACATCGGGCCTGCAAAAAGGGGATCTGGTAATTGTGGCGGCACGTCCGTCCATGGGTAAAACCACGTTTGCCATGAATCTGGTAGAGAACGTGCTATTGGGCGGCGCACCGGTACTCGTGTTCTCTATGGAAATGCCGGCGGAATCGCTGGTGATGCGTTCGCTGTCGTCGTTGGGGCGTATTGACCAAAATCGTGTGCGTTCGGGTAAGTTGGAAGAAGAGGATTGGCCGCGTCTGACATCGACCATGGCCATGCTCAATGAGCAAAAGCTGTTTATTGACGATACTGGTGGTTTATCGCCAACCGAAGTCCGTGCCCGAGCTCGCCGAGTGGCGCGGGAGTGCGGCGGCGCGCTGGGCCTGATCATGGTCGACTATTTGCAGTTGATGCGTGTGCCCGGTTTGGAAACTAATCGTGTTAATGAAATTTCAGAAATTTCTCGCTCATTGAAGGGCTTGGCAAAAGAAATGAATTGTCCGGTGATTGCGCTGTCGCAGCTCAATCGCTCTTTGGAGCAGCGCCCTAACAAGCGGCCGGTAATGTCTGATCTACGTGAGTCCGGCGCTATTGAGCAAGACGCCGACGTCATCATGTTTATCTATCGTGACGAGGTTTATAACCCAGAGTCTGAAGACAAGGGCACGGCCGAGATCATTATCGGGAAGCAGCGTAACGGCCCCATCGGTAAAGTCCACTTGGCTTTCTTGGGCAAGTACCTGCGTTTTGAAGATTTGGCGCCGGAGTACTATCGTGAGCGTCGTCAGGACGATGATTAATGCGTGAGACGGTTCTGTGTATCAGTCGCGCGGCGCTGCAGCATAATCTGCGGCGAGTGCGGGAGTGCATGCCAAGTGCTTATGTGATGGCCATGATCAAAGCCGATGCCTATGGTCATGGGGCACTAGTGGTGGCCGATGCGTTGTCCGAAGCGGATGGCTTTGGCGTGGCATTTTTGCAAGAGGCGCAGGCGTTGCGGGCGGCCGGTATTTCTCATCCTGTCACCATTCTGGAAGGCGTATTTACCCCAACAGAAATGGCCGAGGTGGTGCGGCTGGGGTTCGCCACAGTGGTGCATCAAGAGTCTCAGCTACATCTGCTAAAGGCAGTGCCCGCGGCAACGCCAGTGGATGTCTGGCTTAAGATTGATACCGGTATGCATCGGCTTGGTTTTGCACCAGAGCAAGTGCTTGCGGCATGGCGTTGTTTGCAGGCGTTGCCGGGAGTACGTTCGGTTGGTCTGGTGACGCATTTTGCCCAAGCCGATGAGCCAGATGCGCAGCAGACAGCACAGCAGATTGAGGTTTTTCGTTCGTTGCAGCAGGCCTTACAGAAAGAGGCAGGCCTTGTGATTCCCGATAGTTTGGCCAACTCTGCAGGCATTCTGGCATGGCCGACAGCACAGGGCCGTTGGGTGCGTCCTGGCATCATGCTGTATGGCAGTTCACCATTTAGGGATCGTTCTGCCGCCGAGCTGGATCTAAGGCCGGTAATGACACTGCGCTCACGCTTGATTGCCATTCGTGAGCTTAAGGCGGGCGAGCCAGTGGGTTATGGCGGCACCTGGGTAGCATCACGCGACACTCGCATAGGGGTGGTTGGTATTGGTTACGGAGATGGCTATCCACGCCATGCCGCTAATGGCACGCCGGTATTGCTCAATGGCGTGCGCGTACCGCTAGCGGGCAGGGTGTCGATGGACATGATTACGGTAGATTTGGGTGATACCCCCGCCGCCATCGGAGACGCTTGTGTGTTGTGGGGTGAAGGATTGCCGGCAGATGAAGTAGCGGCAATGGCCGGTACCATCAGCTATGAGCTGTTCTGCAAAGTAACGCCGCGTGTGCAGCGCTTTTTGATTTAATCCAGTCGAACCTGATTTAGTCGAATCAGAGTTGAGATAAGACTGACATTCCATGTGGCAAATCTGTCTAACGCTGTCGCAGGTTCGGGCTATGCTTGTAATAGGAAGCTACCAGGGAGGTACTTCATGCGTACTCTGTATTATTTGATGGAAAAAATGGATTCTGCGAAGGCAGTAGTGACTACGCTGGCCTCCATAGGCATCGATAGCGATAGTTTTCGCATCGTCTCCCGTAATCGTGACGGCGAGCATCGCGACTCACCGCATGATGTGGCCATCAAGCAAAAAAGCGAATTTTTACAGTTAAGTGAAAGAGGGGCGCTGATAGGTGGACTGGCGGGCTTGCTGTTTACCGTGTGGGTCGCCATAGCACAGCCGCTCGGGCTAGTCATGAGCCTGAGTGCTTTTCTGTTTGTATCAGCCGCGCTTGGAAGCTTTGGTGCGTGGATAGGCGGCATGCTGAGCATCAGTCATGACCACGAAGCATTAAAGCACCTTGAGCAGGGTGGTGCGGATGGTCAGCACTTGATGGTGATCACGCCTCGTGATTCTGCAACCGCACGCCGTATCAAGAATGCCATGCAGCACCAGCATCCTGGGGTGCAGCTCAAAACGGAAAGGCATGTTGGCATGGGCATCTTGCCAGCAAAGCCAAAGATTCGTCAGCATTAATCTTGAGTTAGTAAGACAGGGTTATGCCGGTGAAGGAGCGGTGAACTCCGCGTGATGGTCCGCGTTCAGCCACGGACCCAGCCCCGCCTCTTGGCGGGGTTTTTTATGCCCGTCTGTAGGGTACTCCTGCAGACGGGCATCGGTGCCCTATTAGAGAAGCGGATGCATCAGCAAGCCACCAACGGTAATGCTCTGCGTTGAACCAAAAGTAGGACTCATTTCGGTGTCGTTCAAGATGAACTGCACAAAGTTGCCGTTGTTGCTGATAGTAATGCCTTCGCAAGGTGTGGTGCCGACCGCATTACAGCCAAAAGCATACGCATCATTTTCAATAACAGCGCTTTCTACCGTGCTGTCATCTGCGCTGAGATTAAATTTGACCCAAGTGACACCGTGGGCTCCAGTCGCAGAAGTGAACTGATAGTAGTGGGGTACGCCATTTGTAGCAGAGGCACTGCGAGTGAAGCCACAGAAGTCAGTAGGGCTATTAGTGAACGCGAGCTTGTCATCAGCGGTCGTGCAGATTTCAGCAGGAGCAACAGGTGGAGGCACAAAAATCTTACCCTTTAGCGCAGCGAAGCCTTCGCTATTAGGCAGAAAGCCAGAAGGGCTAACGTACAGCTCACCGGTACTGGGCTTGTAGGTGATGTAAAGCTCAAGCCATGCATTAGTATCTTTGGTGCGATAACGTAACTGGTTTTCGGTGTCAGCCGCACCGATAAAGTCCTGATTATAGTCTACTGCTTTGTAGGTGATGGCCTTGCCGACGGCATCAATAGTCACGTCTCCATTAGTCTTCAGATGAACGACGCGCGAGCTGTTCAGCGGGAAGAGTGTGGCAGCGGCACTGGAAACACCTTCGCTGGCGACGTCGGTCACGGTTAGCGTGTAATCACCGGCAAACGTGCTAAAGAAATTTGAAAAAGAAGTGGCCCCAGCATGAGCGGGAGGCGGGGCAGGTAATGAGGGGGCGGTGGGATTACTGGCAACATCAGCAAGTAGATCATCCAAAGTATCACCGCTGGTGGCCAGTGCGATTTGGAGCTGATCCAGCAATTGATCATAGTTATTGCCCGTTTGGCCCGCGACAGCGGCAGTGAGCAATGAGCTAAACGGATTGAAGTTGGCCGGCAAGGCATAAGCAGCCAGCGCATTATTTAATGCGGTGATGGCCGCGCTAAGCGCAGACGTTAGTGTCTGAAGACTGCCATCGTTAAGGCCCGTGAACCATGAATCGTTTGGCACTACACCAGTAGCTGCCAGAGCCAAAGACGTTAATGGTGAGATATTCACGGTCTGCGTGCCAGGGGTTGTGGTGGTGGCAGAAAATTGGCTTGTTGTGTTGGCAACGCCCAAGACGGTACCGCCGGACACAGAGACGGCGCAGGGTAAGTTGGCATTAGGAACACTGCTTGACCATTGGCCATTGGCATTAGTGGGAATGCCAATTTTCACCAAACTATTAAGGCAAGATAGCTTAACGTCGCCACCTACAATCGGTGCACCAGTGGCAGCTGTTCCGCTGAGTACCGTATTGGTGCTTGCGCTGCTGTTATCGTCACTGCCACAAGCATTAAGCAGCAACCCCATACCGATCACTATTCCAGTGGTCAGTATTTTCCCTGCATGCAGGTGCTTTATTGTGTGCTCTATCATTTCTGACTCTTTATGGATGTTGCCAGCATTGGCGTTAGCAACGATGTGCTGATTATGAAAACTGGCTACGCAATGGGAACCCCTCCGATGGGGGGTAATGTGCCGTAACAGATAAAATGTATGTAAACGATGCTGGATGGCGGTTGAAAAAATCGTAGCGCAGGCACCATTCTGGTGCGAGGTGTCATTTCGGTAGGGCAGGGCCTACAATTCACGCAGTATTTTTTGATAGCGGATGTCATGAGCAAGAACAAGAATTTATATGCCTGCGCGTCGTGCGGTGCAGAGTCACCTAAGTGGGCAGGGCAATGCGGCGAGTGTGGCGAGTGGAATACGCTCACGGAAATGATCCGTGAAGCCGCCCCCAAGGGGCCGCGTGCGGGCGGTTATGCGGGGCAGGTGGGTAAAGTCACCGTATTGTCTGACGTTAAGGTGGACTCCGAATCTCGTGTGCCGTCAGGCCTGTCTGAACTGGACCGCGTACTGGGTGGTGGATTGGTGGCGGGATCGGTTGTGCTTATCGGCGGGGACCCAGGTATTGGCAAGTCCACTATTTTGTTGCAAACACTGACGCACCTCGCTGAAAGCATGCCCGCGCTGTATGTCACCGGCGAAGAATCGCTGGGGCAGGTTGCCATGCGTGCCCGCCGACTGGAGTTGCCGATGGGTAATCTCAAGTTGATGGCCGAAACCTGTGTTGAGAATATTATTGCGACAGCGCGAGAGCAGAAGCCTCGTGTGCTGGTAGTAGACTCCATTCAAACTATTTTTACTGAGGCCTTACAGTCAGCGCCTGGTGGTGTATCACAAATTCGTGAATCCGCCGCATTGTTGACGCGGTTTGCAAAGCATTCGGGCTGTGCTCTTTTTCTGGTGGGCCATGTTACCAAAGAAGGCGCATTGGCCGGGCCGCGTGTGCTAGAGCACATGGTGGACTGTGTATTGTATTTTGAAGGCGAGGCGGACTCACGCTTTCGCGTTATTCGTGCAGTGAAGAATCGCTTTGGCGCTGTTAATGAGCTTGGCGTGTTTGCCATGACAGACCGAGGCTTGCGTGAAGTGAGTAACCCTTCGGCCATTTTCTTGTCACGGCACAGTGAATCAATTCCCGGTGCCATTGTGATGGTCACGCGTGAAGGTACGCGCCCTTTATTGGTCGAAGTGCAAGCGCTGGTGGATGAGTCTTATGGTAATCCGCGACGTGTAGCAGTGGGCTTGGATCAAAATCGTCTTGCCATGCTGCTGGCCGTGCTGCATCGCCATGGTGGCATTGCCACAGTGGGGCAGGATGTCTTTGTGAACGTGGTGGGCGGTGTTCGTGTCATGGAGACTGGCTCTGATTTGGCGCTGTTATTGGCGGTGACATCAAGCCTGCGCGGACAGGCGCTGCCCAATGACTTGGTCGCATTTGGAGAGGTAGGTTTGTCTGGTGAGATTCGCCCAGTGACCAATGGTCAAGAACGACTAAAAGAAGCCGCCAAGCATGGATTCAAACGCGCCATCGTTCCTAAAGGCAATGTCCCCAAGCAGGCGATTGAAGGCTTAGAAGTAGTGGGCGTGGGGCGACTGCATGAGGCGCTGGAAGCTGTCTAATTTATCGGGAATGCTCATGCGTCACAGTATCGTTACACTTGTCTGCACGATGGTCTTTATGCTGCCTGTATTTGCCAAAGCAGATGATGCGGGGAGCAGCGAAGCAGAGGGTAAGGCCCGG
>ERZ724511.764-NODE-764-length-10693-cov-6.862944_pt1 | contig 10693 bp, 8 predicted proteins | sample MGYA00376044_ERZ724511 | MGnify/ENA primary metagenome ERZ724511 (study PRJEB28724, sample SAMN07190887) | wastewater metagenome | isolation source: effluent of sewage treatment plant in Hong Hong | place: USA: Christiansburg, Virginia | collected 2016-03-01 ...
CGGCTACTGAAGACCTGGGAAAGTTCGCTCGCGCAGGCGACAAGGCCGAGACATCGACCAACAAGATAGAAGCCGCGTTCAAGAAACAGCAGGCCGCTGCGGAGGAGTTCGGGCGCTCAGTCGGTAAGGCGGTTGTGGCGGTCGGTGCCATCGCAGTCGGAAGCGCCATTGCTCTAGATCGGCTCATCAAGTCTGTGGGGGACTTTCAAGACCTCGCAGATCAGACCGGCTCCGATCCTGCGGGGCTTGCTTCGTTCAAGACGGCTGCGGACATCGCTGGCATTGGCATCGAGTCCATCGCCACGGCAAGCGTGCGTCTTTCTTCAAGACTTGCCAAGGTAGGCGACGACAGCAAAGGCGCAGGCCGAGCACTCGCAGCCATCGGCATCGAAGTTGAGAAGTTCAAGACGCTGCGACCTGATGAGCAATATCGAGCAATCGCTGTTGCCTTGGATGGCTACGCGGATGGCGCTGGGAAAGTCGCGGTTGCCACCGAGCTATTCGGACAAGGCGGGGCAAAGCAACTCAAGGCGCTCAAGGAAATTGCCGGGCAGACCGAGCAGAACAACGGGCTGACGAACGAACAGATTGCGCTCGCTGATGAGTACGCGGACGCATCTGCTCGGCTTCAGTCTCAACTCGGGCTGTTGGCACAGAAAGCAGCCATCGAAGCGGCTCCGGCGTTGCTTGCGCTACAGACCGCGCTGATTGAGTCCATCTCTGAAGTCATCGGGCTGGACAAGGCAACCGGCAACCTCGCAACGAATAGCGGTGTCGCTGACTTCGCAGAGGCGGCGGTTCGTGCGCTCGGCTTCGTGGTCGATGCCGGTGACGGTGTCGCTCGTGTGTTCCGTGTCGTCGGGACCACCATCGGCGGTGTCGCAGCGGCTGCGGCTGCTCTTGCGTCTGGAAATCTTCGCCAGGCTCAGTCGATCTCCGCTGATCTGTCCCGACAGGTGGACAGCATCCTCAGTGCCGAGCAGTTCAGCGCACGACTCGACCGAGCCATAGCAGCTGGGAAGAAGAACAAACCATCGGCAGCGGTCAAGCCTGCCGTCGATACATCGAAGTTCGTCAACACACCACGCGGCAGAACGGCAAAGGCGGGTCGCGCAGACAATACGGAAGCGGCACAACTCGCAGCCGATGTCGATGCAATCAAGTCGGCTTACGAACAGCAGGCGAACGCATTCAAGAATGCGGAATCTGTGCTTGAGGCGCTTCGTTCGTCTGGACTGGTTCAGGACCGCGAATACTTCGCAGCCAAGCGGCAATTCATCGAGCGCAATGCCGATGCTCAGATCGCTGAACTGGACGCAGAAAACCAGCGGTTTGCGGCTTCAACTGCGACCGGCTCGGAACGCATCCGCCTGGACAAGCAGATTGCCGATAACAAGTCGAAGATCGCCATCATCGAGGCGGACACGTCTGCCAAGGTGACCGTCCTGACGATTCAGCAGGCCGACGCACTGACGAAGGTTGCCCGCGCATATGAGCAGGCGGAAGCGGCGGCACAGGGTTACCTCGACAGCCTGAAGCAAGCGCAGGAGCGCGAACTGTCCGGGTTCGGTCAAGGCAACAAAGAGCGCGAGCGGCAAGCCGGGTTGCAGCAGATTCAAGACAAGTATCAGCAGCAGCGGCAGGACCTCGAAGCGCAACGCCGGGCGGGTCAAGTCAGTGACGAGCAGTACACGCAGGAACTCGACCGCATTCAGCGATTCCAGTCTGAGGCGCTCGGTTCGTATGACTCGTTCTATCAGCGGCGCGAGGAACTGAGAAAGCGTGCCGACCTCGGGGCAAATGAGGCGCTCAAAAACTACTTCGATTCGACGCAGGACACCTACGGGCAGATTCAGGATGTCGTGACGAACGCTTTCCAAGGCGCAGAAGATGCGCTTGTTAAGTTCGCGCAGACCGGCAAGCTCTCATTCAGCGACCTTGCTAATTCCATTCTGTCCGACCTCGCACGCATCGCCATCCGTCAGTCGATCACCGGGCCTCTATCGAATGCGCTGTTTGGTGGTGGCGGGTTCAGTTCGATCCTCGGCAGCGTGTTCGGAGCAGGCAAGGCAAGCGGCGGAACGGTCTCTGCGGGTGGCCTGTACCCGATCAACGAACGCGGCGCTGAAATCCTTTCTATCGGAAGCAAGGATTACCTGACAGTTGGCAGTCAAGGCGGGAAGGTCACGCCAATCACCAATAGCAGCGGCGGGCAGGCAATGAACGTCTACAACAACTTCACGATTGCCGGAACGGTTGACCGCAGCACACAGGCGCAGATTTCAGCGCGTGCTGGCGAAGGTGTTCAACGTGCAATGTCGAGGAACACCTGATGGCCTTTCTTGAGCAACGATTAGACGCTCGCATCGAGCAGGGCGCATCGGGCGGGCCTACCGTTCCGGGACGAACCAAGACCTATCTTCCCAACGGCAAATTGATGCAGGGGTTTTCTGCCTCGGCCCCAATCCATCGATTCGACATATCGCATGGCATGAGGGGCAATGCGGATCACCAGCTTGTTCTCGACACGTTCTACGTTGTGATGTTCACGCCGTATGCCGGGTTTCGGTTCAGGTATTGGGCCGACTACCGGGCAACGCAGACAAACAGCACGCTCACGCTCATCACCGGCAGCGACTACCAACTACAGCGCATCCACACGTTCGGCGGCGTGAACGTGCTGCGGAACATCTACAAGCCCGTATCGGGAACGGTCATCGTGTATCGGACGCGGGCATCTGTCGTGACCACGGCCACGGCGACCATCGACCACACAACCGGCATTGCAACGATCTCGGGTCACGTCGGTGGAGACACCTACACATGGGAAGGTCAATTCGACATCCCTGTGACGTTCTCCGATGATGAATGGATCAGCCAGCTACAGGCCACGATGACGAACATTGCCGTCATCCCTCCGTCAATCCGCCTTGAGGAAATCCGGCTTTGAAGACGATCCCGGTTGACCTCGCAGCGCATTACGCCGGGACTGCTCATACGGTCGCGTTCGGTCTTCGCATCGAGAGAACAGACGGCGAAATATTCGGGTTCACGAGTCACGACCGCAGCGTCACCATATCGGCGCAGGTCTATGACGCGGACCCCGGCGTGGCTGTCAGTCAGTTGGTCACTTCAGCAGGCTTTGCGGTTGACAACCTCGAACTGACAACGCTTGATGATGGGTCCGTGTTCACTCGTGACGATGTCCTGTCAAAGCGATGGGACAACGCAGCGTTCTATCTGTTCAAGTTCAACTGGGCAGACGTTACCGATGGCATCGAGCCTTGCATGTCGGGCACGTTCGGCATGGTCACGCTCAAGAAGCAATCCGTAGTCGTTGAGCTTCGAGGGCTTCAACAGTATTTCCAGCAGCCGGTAGGAAACCCCTCCACCAAGACTTGCCGCGCTCACTTCGCAGACTTCCCGACGCAGAACGGAAACAACCGCTGCGGGCTGGTGGCAGCGACGTTCACGACGACCGGGACCATCACGAGTGTCGTGAGCAATCAGGACTTCACTGCATCGGCACTGGCAGGCGCGACGGACTACTACACAGAAGGCGTGCTGACATGGACGGCTGGCAACAACATTGGGCTGCGTCAGAAGATCAAGACGCACACGACAGGAGGAGTTCTTTCCCTGTCGCTTCCGATGGTGCTGACCGTTCAGGTGGGCGACACGTTCTCGATCATCGCCGGATGCCGCAAGCGCATGAATGAGGACTGTTCGACCAAGTTCTCGAATCAGTTGAACTTTCAGGGCGAACCACATCGCCCAACGACTGACGACCTTACCAAGAACCCGCAGACCAGCGTATGAAGACACGCATGGATGTGGTCACGCAGGCGCGTGAATGGATCGGCACGCCGTTTCAACACCAGCAGAGAACCAAGGGTGTCGCCGTCGATTGCGCTGGGCTGGTCATCGGCGTTGCGCGTGAATTGGGCTTAGTCGCTCCCGAGTTCGACGTGTCGGGTTATGCAAGACAACCCGATGGCGTCAGCCTGCTTCGCTGGTGCGATGAGTACATGGACCGCGTGAAACAAGACGACATGCAACCCGGCCATGTGGTTGTGGTTGCTTATGACAAGGCACCGGGGCACATGGGCATTCTGGGCAACTACGCACACGGGGGGTTGTCGATCATTCACGCACTCATCAAACCGGCCAACGAAGTGGTCGAGACGCGGCTGATGTTCTCCCGCGCCATGCGGTTCGTCGGGGCGTACAACTTGCGCGGGGTTGACTGATGGCACAGCTAGTCATTGCCGCTGCGGGGGCTGCGATTGGCTTCGCTATTGGCGGACCAACAGGCGCACAGATCGGGTTCACGATTGGTTCGGCCATCGGTGCGCCGACTCAGAAGACCAAAGGCCCTCGTCTCGAAGACCTGAAAGTTTCGGGCACAGAGTACGGGCAGACGATCCCGTACTGCGAGGGGGTCATCAGGACTGCCGGACAGGTCGTGTGGGCATCCGACCGGCGCGAGATTGCGACCACTACCGAGCAGGGCGGCAAGGGTGGCGGCGTTGAGTCCACGACGTACACCTACGAGGTGGACCTTCTCTATCTGCTGACGGACAACACGATCAGCGGCGTGCTGCGCGTGTGGAACAACGGCAAGCTGATCTTCACGAACCTCGACGGGGCCGACTTCGACTCGGTCGAGGCCAGCAACGATTCGGAGTTGTGGACCCGCTTCACGGTCTACACCGGCGACGTCACGCAGATGCCGGACCCGACCTATGAGGCGGCTGTCACGACGGCCTACGCCAGCGCGTATCGCGGGCGCGGCTCGGTGTTCATCGAGTCCTTCCAACTCGGCGGCAACGGGCAGATCCCGAACTTGACCTTCGAGGTTGCGAACGGTGATGGGACTGTGTCCTACGTGATGCAGGCCGATGAAACTGCGCTGTGGGAAGTGGACAACCCGAGCGCAGCGGGCTATGCGCCTTCCTACGGTGAAGGCGAGTTCACGATCATCTTCAACTCGGGGGTCACCGCCAATACGTACATCGCAGATGGCGACACGCTGATTCTTCAATCGTCAGGCCCTTTACCAACGGCAGAAAGCCCGGCTGCAATCGTGTCACTGGGCAACAGCGATCAATCGTGCCTGTGCGTGACGCAGCCGATTGGAAGTCTGTCAAATGTTCTACGGTTCAGCGATCCGACGCAGTCGATCTCATACACCTACGCCAGCACCGCAGCGCGTCCGTATTGCTATGCCGTGCGCGGAAGCAACGTCGTGTTCAGCAACCGCGTCACGTTCAATCTGGATCGGTTTGCCAGAACCGGCGGCTACCCATTGGCGACGACGGTAGCTGGCACCTACATCATCAAGCAGATCGCACTGACCGACACGAAGTGCTACGCGCTCGCGGCCGACGACACCATCGTTTACGAGTTCCTGCTGTCGGATATGTCGCTGGTCGATTCATTCCCCGGCCCGGATGCAGCGCAGGGCGGCAATGACCTGATCCAATCCATCGTCACCAACGAGGACGGCGAGTTGTGGGGGGTCAACAACGACCGGATGTATCAGTACGACGGCACGGAATTCATCTTCGTTGCCGACATGACGGCGGCGATGGAAGTGCAGGGCGGCGGATCGTTCTCGCTGCCTTCGATGGTCGGGCGCTCCTACTACAACATGGACGCCAGCGGCGCGACGGACACACTCTACAAGGCCGACTTCCGCAACGTGGCGACGGCGGCAGTCCCGACATTGCAGGCGGTGGTCGAGCGGCTGCTGATCCGCTGCGGCCTCGATGCTTCGCAGTACGACGCGAGTGATCTGGCGTCCATCACGACGCCGGTTCGCTCGATGGCGATCAGCCAGGTCACGACGATTCGCAACGTGCTGGAAACGCTGGCGTCGGCGTACTTCTTCTCGTGCGTGCTGTCCGACAAACTCTACTTTTACCCGGACGGCGGAACGTCTGTTGCAACGCTGGCTTATGCGGATTTAGGCGCGGGCGAGAACCAAGCCAAGGAAGAACCGCTAGAACTTCGGCTGGCGAATGAATTGGAGATTCCCGCACAGGTGGCGCTGAGTTACTCCAACGTGACGAACGATTACAACATCGCCACGGAGTACAGCGACCGGCTGCTGACCGCTCAAGGCAGCACATCGACGGTCGGCGTTCCGTTGGGGTTCCAGCCGTCCGAAGCGAAAGCGATTGCAGAGAAGTCGATTCAGAAAGCGGCGGCGGAAATATTCACGACGACGCTCGATCTGCTTGGTCAATACGCGAAGCTGGAACCGACCGACATCGTCACCGTCACCGACGACGACGGATCGACCTATCGCCTGCGACTGGTCAAGAAGACAGAGGCGGCGGGCGTGCTGTCATTCGACGCGGTGGTGGACAACGCCAGCGTTCTCGTGGCGACAGGAACGACGACCGACTACACCGAATCGAACACGGTGCTCGGGCTTCCGGACACTGACATCGAGATCATCGATGGCCCGATCCTGCGGGACGCGGACAACAACTCCCCCGGCGTTTATGTCTCGGCAAAGGGGAAGAAAGCAGGCTGGCCTGGGTGTCTGATTCAGCGCAGCTATGACGGCGTGTTGTATGACGACCAGGGCAACATTTCTGCCAGCGGTGTGATTGGCAGATGCACAACGACTCTTGCTGATTGGGCGGGTGGAAATCGCTTTGATGAGACGAGCACGGTCACGGTGAGCGTCGGGCTCGGCGTGTTGTCCAGCGTCACCCGCGATCAAGTCCTCGACAGTGACGCGAATGCCTGCAAGATCGGTGACGAGGTTTTGCAGTTCAAGACGGCAACCTTCGTCTCGACGGGCATCTACACGCTGTCGGGCTTGCTTCGTGGGCGCAGAGGTACCGAGTGGGCGATGACGGGCCACGCGGCAGCGGAGCGGTTCGTCCTGCTTTCTCCCGACAGTCTGCGGCGCGTCAACTTCACGGTGAGCGATCTTGATGCAACGCGGTATTTCCGAGGCATCACTCTAGGACGAAGGGCATCGACGGCCACGGCGGAATCACTGACATACACCGGGGTTGACTTGAAACCGTTCGCCCCGGTCGATGTCCGCATCGTGAAGACAGGCGAGAGCGATCCGCTATATGCGTCGGTGGCTTTGCTGGTGCGCGGCAATGGCGCGAACGGATCAACGACGTTCTATGACATCAGTCCGCTCGCACATACGGTCACGGCTGCGGGCAATGCGGCGGTCAGCACGTTGCAGGCTCAATACAACGGCTCGTCCATCCTGCTCGATGGAACTGGCGACTATCTGACCGTGACTCGGCAGGCTGGGGACTTCGATTTCGGCTCATCGGATTTCTGCGTCGAAGCATGGGTCTACAAGTCGGAGGCGGGCAGGCAACAGACCGTCATGACAACCCGCGCATCGGTGGGCGCTGATCCGGGCTTTCTGCTTGCCGTCACATCGACGAACTTTCTCTCCGCTCAGTGCTGGGGACCATCTACAGGCACGTCTCTCGGCTCCATCACCGGGGCAACGACAGTCACCCTAAGCACTTGGCATCACGTTGCATACACGCGCAACGGATCGACGTTCACGCTGTGGCTCGATGGCGTGTCTCAAGGAACCGCATCAAGTGCTAGCGCGGTGGTCGCATCGACAAACAACCTGCGGATCGGGCGTGATAACTCGGTCACGACACGCGACTGGAATGGACACATTCAAGAGTGTCGAATCACGAAGGGGTCAGGAACCTACCGTTATTCGGCAGGCTTCACTCCGTCAGGTCCGTGGCCGACCACATCGAGCACAGACGGCGTTTCGTTCACATGGTCGCGGCGCACGAGGCTGGATAAGAACTTCACGACTGGCGTGACCCCATTGGGTGAATCGACCGAGTCTTACGAAATCGACGTGTATGACGACGGCACGTTCACGACTGTCGTTCGGACGCTGACCAGCACTACAGAAACGGTCAACTACAGCGAAGCGCAACAGGTCATCGACTTCGGTGCTGTTCAGTCTTCATTCTTTATCGACGTGTATCAAGTGTCTGCGACGCTTGGACGCGGTTACCCGGCGCGAGGATCGTTCTAATGGCTGACTCAACTACACCGCTGTTCACGCTTTCGGCGTCACAGAACAACCAAGAGGCACGCATCAATGAACTGTTCGATGCCGCTTCACCGGGCACCTACTTCGGTCGAAATGCGGACACATCGACTGGACTAACCTGGGGCTACTTTGCGGCGAAGGTGCTGATCAACGGCACGCCGACCAACGTAGCAAGCGGCACGAAGACGCTGACGGCCAGCGCGACGAACTACATCAGCGTGAGTCAAGCGGGTGTCGTGTCGGTCGGCACCACGCGCCTGGCGAACGAGTGCCCGCTGTACTCCATCGTCACCGGAACAGCCACGGTCACGACGTACACCGACGAGCGCGAACCAAAGGCGATGGCGCGATTCTTCGCAGGGTCGGCAACGCAGGCGATGGCCGACGCGAACCAGACCATCACCCAAGCCATGAGCCTGTGCGAAACGCTGGTGACGACGGGCGCACTGACGGCAACGCGCAACCTCGTGGTTCCGCTCAGACGTGCGACATGGATCGTGCGAAACGACTGCACGGGCGGATCGATTCAGGTGATCGGCGCAACGGGAACGGGCATCACGATTGCCACCATCAAGACGGCCATTGTCAGTTGCGACGGCACAAACGTTGTGCGAGTTACGGCAGACGCCTAATGCGCTCCAACTGCCTCGCGTTCGCGCTGGCGCTGTATCGGCGCAGACGGCGGAAAGGACGCGAAGGCTACCTACTCATGAGGCGCTCTAGGTGGGGTCCGTTCCCCCACATTCTTTACGCGGAAAAGAGAGCAAACGGGACGCTGCGTGTCATCAGCTACACCCCCAACTCCCCGCGTCGCAAACCTATCCCGCCTGTCGTGTTCCGTGGGCACAGTCATTGGGGTGACCTTTGAAGGACGGTATGAATCTCGAACAGGCTTTCCTCGTGTTGTTGGGCGTTGTCTGTACCGGCCTCGGCTGGTTTGCCAATCAACTCTTTCATGCCGTTGAATCGCTCAAACAGGACTTGAACGATCTGGAAGTGAGGATCGTTTCCGACTTCGTCAGATATGACCGCTTGCAGGAAATGTTGAAGCCCATTGCATCGGGCATCGAGGAAATCAAAGAGTCGCTCAAGCACAAGGCCGACAAATGACACGCGACGACTTACGCGCAGCACTCAAGTCCGAGAACGTCAAAGCGTTTCTCCATGTCATCCGCGTCGGCGAAGGCACACCCGATCCCGAAGGCTATCGGCGCATGTTCGGCGGCAAGTTGTTCTTCGGATATGCCGACCATCCGCGCGATCCGCAGACGGCGAAGTCGGGATCGAAAGAGATCACCAGCAGCGCAGCGGGCGCGTATCAATTCCTGAGCAAGACATGGGACGGACTCGTTAAGACGTGGGGCTTCGGGGACTTTTCGCCTACCTCACAAGACGAAGCCGCAGTTGCCCTGATCGTCGGACGGAAGGCCCTCGATGACGTGCTCGCCGGTCGCATTCAGTCTGCGATCAGGAAGTGCGCCGATGAATGGGCATCGCTTCCCGGCTCGCCATACGGACAACCTACCAAGACTCTGCAACAAGCCCTGTCCACCTACAAGGCGGCGGGCGGCATCCTCGAAGGAGAACCCGTGAGCCCTTTCATCGTTCCCGCAATTGACGCCATCTTAGGCGTAGTTCCCGGCCTCCTGAATATCTGGAAGGGCACCGGCTCCGAAGTCGCTCAGAGGAATCAAGCTGCGGCAACCGTGGTTGTGGAAGCGGTCAAATCGGCTGTAGGCGCTCGCAATGAGCAGGAGTTAGTCGAGACGATCAAGGAAGGAACGCCGGAGACTGTCGCGGCTGTAAACGCGGCGGTGAAGTCGGTTTGGTACGAGATCAGCACGGACTCAAGCGGCATCGGCGCTGCTCGGGAATTCAATCTCGCGCAGTCCAGCATCCCGCCGAAGCGAAACATGGCGCTGTTGGTGACGATCATGTTGTTGCCGCTCGTGTATCTCGTTGTCTCGGCTGTCCTGTTCAAAGACGGTTTCAGCGATGACGTGCGGGCGATGACTGTCGCGGCGGTGATCTCTGGCGTGCTCGGGGCGATCACCGGGTACTGGATGGGAACCTCATTCAGCAGCGCCAAGAAAGACGAACGCCTGTCAGAGCGCGATTGATGTTCGAGCTCATCACAGCCGTCATTCTGGCGGCACAACTTGCCCTTCTCGGGCTCACCTTTGAAAGACTAGGAAAAATCATGACCGATCAAACCACCCTCGCATCCGATCTGGCTGCAATCAAGGATCAACTGACCAAGGCAGCAGGCGAGATTGTCGCCAAGGTTGCCGCACTCGAAGCCGCTGTTTCTGCGTCGGGCGGAACCACGCCGGAAGTCGATGCGGCGGTGGCTGAATTGAGGGCAGTCGCGCAGGCATTGGATGACCTGAACCCAGACCCGGTGTAATCATCGGCGGGCTGGAGTCGGCCCGCTCAGTGATTACATCTCGGCTGGATACTACGAGTCGGCCCACTTCAGCAAGACAGCGGCAAGAGCACGCGCCTAATCCTTTGCCAGCACTGCGGCGGTGGCGTAGGCGTGCATTTGGTCGGCGGAATACCACTTCCGAAAACCTGTTCCGACATCCATGCAAAGTCCGGGTAAAGGCAGCGGCG
>ERZ724511.768-NODE-768-length-10641-cov-4.807671_pt1 | contig 10641 bp, 9 predicted proteins | sample MGYA00376044_ERZ724511 | MGnify/ENA primary metagenome ERZ724511 (study PRJEB28724, sample SAMN07190887) | wastewater metagenome | isolation source: effluent of sewage treatment plant in Hong Hong | place: USA: Christiansburg, Virginia | collected 2016-03-01 ...
AAAAGATTGAATTAATTTTTCTGGAACCTTCCACAAAAAACCAGCTAAAACAATAAAATTTATTTCACTTTTTTTAAGCTGTTCAACATAGGCATCGCCTCTAAAAAATTGTTCTTTATCTATTAACAAGCTAGGAATGGCATATTTATTTGCAATATTTAAAACCCCTGCATTGGGTTTGTTAGAAACAATTAATGCAATTTGTACTATTGACGATGTACTAAAATATTCAATAATTTTTGCTGCATTGCTACCTGCTCCACTTGCAAAAATGGCAACTCTTTTCACTATTCTAATCCTCCTTTAATTTTACTCCACATTCTTTTTAAATAGTTGCTAAAAAATTTAAATTGCCCTAGGGGAATACTAATAATTAATACACAAATGGGCCATAATAGGGTAACTAATGGAACATAAATAATCCAATACAACACACTTTTTTCAGTAACAACATAACTAAGTAGCCAACTACCTAATCTAGCACAAGCACTACCACCTAATGCAAATGTGCAAAAAATAAGCACAAATTGTAACCAACCAACCTGCCATTTTTGTTTTAGTTTTCCAAACATAAATCGAAGATGAAGTATTTTTTTTAGTTACACTTACGCTAAAATGAAAATTATTTTTTTAGGCTTTTCCTTTACAAAAAAATGACAAAAGTCAGGTGACTAAATGACAAAAACGCTGAAACCCTTACCACACATAGTTAAAAATTTTTTTTTAACATTGTGTTTTTATCATTGCGGTGTCATATTTTTGCAACCGTTCAAGGATATTTTTCCACACTTAGAACCACAGTTTGTGAATATGATTAGTCACAGAAGTATAGCCAAAACTCTTTTTATTAGTACACTCATTTTTTTGAGTGCTTCTTTCGGTAATAATGCAATTGCTCAAGACGGCAAAACATTATTTAATGCCAATTGTGCAAGTTGCCACAAAATGGATCAGAAACTTGCTGGTCCAGCTTTGATGGGAGTTGAAGAACGTTGGAACGGAGACCGTAAGAAATTAACAGCATGGATTAAAAACTCATCTGCGTTTTTAAAAACAGGCGACAAATATGCCAACGATTTGTATCTAGAGTATAATAAAATAGCGATGAATTCTTATGAAGGAGTTTTAGATGATGCTCAAATTGCATCTATTTTAGATTACATTAGAGATTGGAAGCCTGTAGTTGCAGCAATTCCCGGTAGTGGTGGTACACAAACGGCAAATGCTGGTGGTGATAATACACTATTGTTTGGTATTCTTACCCTAATTCTTGCATTGGTTGCACTTACTTTATTACAAGTAAATAGCAACTTGAGAAAAATTTCTAACGAAAAAACTGGTATCCCAACCTCAGAGCCTATTCCTTTTTGGAAGAACAAATCTTACATTGCCATGCTAACGGTAATTTTATTTGTTATGGGTGGATATTTAACTACTAAAGGAGCAATTGGTTTAGGAAGAAACAAAGATTATCAGCCCGATCAACCCATTTATTATTCTCATAAAGTACATGCTGGTACCAATCAAATTAACTGTTTGTACTGTCATGGTGGTGCCGAGCAAGGAAAACATGCCAATATTCCATCGGTAAATGTTTGTATGAATTGTCATAAAGCAGTTAATGAATACAAAGGCGAAAAATTATATACAGAGGAAGGAAAAGAAGTTGACGGAACTGCAGAAATTCATAAATTATATGAGTATGCAGGTGCCGATAAAGACAACTTAGGAGCTTGGGATCCATCAAAAGCAAAACCTATTGAGTGGGTTAAAATTCACAATTTACCAGATCACGTTTACTTCAATCATAGCCAACACGTAAAAGCTGGTAAAGTACAATGTCAAACTTGCCATGGCGAAATCAACAAAATGGATGAAGTGAAACAATTTACTGATTTAAGTATGGGTTGGTGCGTAAACTGTCATAGAGAAACCAAAGTTCAATTTAAAGAAAATGGTTTCTACAGCATTTACGAAAAGTTCCATGATGAAATGAAAAATGGAAAATTAGATAGCACAAAAGGTATTACTGTTGAAAAAATTGGTGGTACAGAGTGTCAAAAATGTCACTATTAAGCTTTTAATTTTATAAAAATTAAAGGTGGTTGAAATAAAATTATATTCTTAATTTAAAATAATCTCCCCCTTTCGGGGACTGGGGCTTATGGAAAAAAAGTACTGGCAAAGTTTTGGCGAACTGAACAATTCTGAGGCTTTTCAGAAATCAGCAAAAGATGAGTTTCAAGAAGAACTTCCTTTTGAATCTAACGACAAAGGTTTGTTAGATGCAAAAACTCCACGCCGTGATTTTCTTAAATATTTAGGATTTACAACAGCTGCTGCAGCTGTTGCTGCAAGTTGCGAAGTGCCTGTAAAAAAGGCTATTCCTTTTGCAAATAAACCAGAAGATATTGTACCTGGCGTTTCAAACTATTATGCAACTACTTATGTACAAGATGGCGATGCTGTAAGCATTGTAGCTAAAGTACGTGATGGTCGCCCAATAAAAATTGAAGGAAATGAGCTTTGCCCAATAACACAAGGTGGAACAAGTGCAAGAGTACAAGCTAGTGTGTTAGATTTGTATGATGGTGCAAGATTGCGTTTTCCTACAATCGATGGAAAAGAAACAACTTTTGAAGCAATAGATAAAGCCGTTGCAGAAGCCATTACTGGTAAAACTGGAATTGTTTTATTAAGTAGCACAGTTAATTCTCCATCTTCATTAACTGTTATTCAACAGTTTTTAGCAAAATATCCAGGCAGCAAGCATGTAACTTATGATGCAATTTCTTATTCTGGTATTTTGTTGGCTAACGAAGCCAACTATGGTAAAAAAGTAATTCCTTCTTATAAATTCGATAACGCTAAAGTAATTGTTAGTGTTGGTGCCGATTTTTTAGGTACTTGGATCAGTCCAATTGAATTTGCAAAGCAATATGCTACTGGTAGAAAAATCAACGAAGCAAATCCTGAAATGAACAAACACATTCAGTTTGAAAGTGTTGCAAGTTTAACAGGAAGTAATGCCGACGAAAGATTTTTACACCGTCCGTCTGAAACAGGAGCAATTGTTGCTGCATTATTAAGTGCTGTAAATGGTGCTGGTGCAACAGGAATTAACAATGCCGAACTAAAAGCTGGTATTGAAAAAACTGCAAAAACTTTAGTTGAAAATAAAGGAGCATCTTTGGTAGTTTGTGGCAGCAACGATGTAAGTATTCAAATTGCAGTAAATGCAATAAATGAAGCTTTACAAGCTGGTGGAAAAACAATAGATTGGAGTTCGACTTATAATGTTAAAACAGGTGTAGATGCTGATTTTGCTAAATTGGTAGATGAAATGAATGCAGGATCTGTTGGAGCATTGTTGGTTGTTGGTGCTAATCCTGTTTACTCTTGGTTCGATTCGGCTAAACTAAAAGCTGGATTGGAAAAGGTAAGTGTAAAAATTTCGTTTAATTCAAAGCCTGATGAAACTACTCAGGTTTGTAAATATGTAATTCCCGATCATCATTTTTTAGAAAGTTGGGGCGATGCTGAAGCAAAAACGGGTCATTTTTCTTTTATTCAGCCAACAATTTATCCTTTATTCAAAACTCGTCAATGGCAAGATAGCCTATTGAAGTGGAGTGGTGCAACAACTGATTATTTAGGGTTCTTAAAATCTTTTTGGTCTACTAAATTGGTTGGTTCAAATGCATGGGATAAAGCATTGCAAGAAGGTGTTACAGGTACGCCTTCATCTACTTTAATGGCTTCAATTTTTAATGGAGCTGCTGTTCAACCAGCATTAGCAAAAATTTCTGCTATTAAAATCGGAGCTAAAACTGAGTTACAATTATATCAAAAAATAGCTATTGGTGCAGGTCAAGGTGCTTCAAATCCTTGGTTACAAGAAATGCCAGATCCTGTTACTAGAGCAACATGGGATAACTATTTAGTAGTTTCTCCAGCAATGGCAAAAACGCTATTAAATATTGATTTAAACAACAATGGTCAGGCTGATAATTATGAAGTTCAACCACCAAAAAAAGTTGTTGAAATTAAAGTCAATGGAAAAACAATCAAATTACCAGCCTTAATTATTCCAGGTACTCATAAAGATACTGTTGGTATTGCTGTGGGTTATGGTAGAGATAAAAAAGTTGGACGTACAGTTGTAGATGATAATGGACAATTGGTTGGAGCTAATGTGTTTCCTTTTGCAGCAATTGCAGATGGTTCTGTAAGCTTTGATATTACAGAAGTTGATTTAAAGTTAACTGATGAAAAGTATCCAGTTGCATTAACACAAACTCACAATATTTACAATACCGATCAAGGAAATCGTATTGAGGTGATGAAGGAATTAACCTTTGCTCAATACAAAAAAAATCCAAAAGAAGTACTAGAAGAAAGAGAACATGAATTAAAGCCTTATGGTGGGTTAGAAAATTTTAAAGAAGAAGGTACAATTTACAAGCCAATTGATAAGCCTGGTATTAAATGGGGTATGAGCATTGACTTAAATGCTTGTAATGGTTGTGGTGCTTGCGTTGTAGCTTGTACTGCAGAAAACAATGTTGCTGTTGTTGGAAAACCAGAGGTATTGCGTTTTCACGATATGCAATGGTTAAGAATCGATCGTTATTATACCGGCAATTTAGAAAATCCAACAGTAGTTTTTCAACCATTAATGTGTCAACATTGTGATAACGCACCTTGTGAAAACGTTTGTCCTGTTGCTGCAACTAACCATAGTAGTGAGGGTTTAAATCAAATGACCTACAATCGTTGTATTGGTACAAGATATTGTGCTAACAACTGTCCTTATAAAGTAAGAAGATTTAACTGGGCTGATTATAGTGGAGCCGATAGCTTTAAACACAATCAAGACGAATTGAATGACACTGTTCATTACATGAATGATGATTTAACACGTATGGTATTAAATCCAGATGTTACAGTTCGTTCTCGTGGTGTAATTGAAAAATGTTCTTTCTGTGTTCAGCGTTTACAAGAAGGAAAATTGAAAGCTAAGAAAGAGAGTCGTCCTTTAGAAACTGGTGGAGAAGGAAAACAATGGGATTTAAAAGTTGCTTGTCAACAATCTTGCCCAACCAATGCAATTGTATTTGGTAATGCCAATGATAGTAAGAGTGCAGTAAGTGTGCATAGAACTAGCAATAACAATAGAATTTTCTATTCATTAGAGCAATTGCATGTATTACCAAACGTAAGTTACTTAGCTAAAGTAAGAAATTTAGAAGGTGAGCATAAGGTAGCAGATATTAGTAAGAATGTATAATTAGAAGCACGTTCTAATTTAAGAATTGAATATAGATACTTAAAATAAAACCACAGTTTGCAGCAATGTAAACTGCTAAATAACCAAGACCAGATGAGCGTAAAGTACGAATCGCAATTAAGGGAACCGTTGGTGTACGGTAACAAAACTTACCATCAGGTAACTGAAGACATTATACGCCCTATTGAAGCCAAGCCAACTAAGCTATGGTATGTGGGTTTCTTCATTTCTGTATGTTTATTAATGTTTGGTGTTTATAGCGTTTATCGTGAGGTAACTTACGGTATTGGCGAGTGGAACTTAAACAAAACCATTGGTTGGGGTTGGGATATTACCAACTTCGTTTGGTGGGTTGGTATTGGTCATGCTGGTACACTAATTTCTGCCATCTTATTGTTATTTAGACAAGGCTGGAGAACTGGTGTAAACAGAGCTGCAGAGGCAATGACAATTTTTGCTGTAATGTGTGCTGGTCAATTTCCAATATTCCACATGGGTCGTGTTTGGATGGGTTTCTTTGTATTGCCTTATGCAAATAGTCGTGGTCCATTATGGGTTAACTTTAACTCTCCATTGTTGTGGGATGTATTTGCAATTTCTACCTATTTTACAGTATCCTTATTATTCTGGTACAGTGGTTTAATACCAGATTTTGCAACTGTACGTGATAGGGCAAAAACAAAACTACGTAAGCATTTATATGGTGTTGCTTCTTTTGGTTGGACAGGTAGTACCAAGCATTGGCAACGCCACGAAAGTTTATCATTGGTATTGGCAGGCTTGTCTACACCATTGGTACTTTCGGTACATACAATTGTATCTTTTGACTTTGCAACTTCAGTAATTCCTGGTTGGCATACAACCATTTTCCCTCCATACTTCGTTGCTGGTGCCATTTTCTCTGGATTTGCAATGGTACAATCGTTAATGTTGGTAGTAAGAAAAGTATTTGGATTACAAGATTATGTTACGATTGGTCATATTGAAGCAATGAATAAAGTAATTGTACTTACTGGTTCTATTGTAGGTATTGCTTACTTAACAGAATTATTTATGGGCTGGTATTCTGGAAATAAATATGAAGGATACACATTCTGGTACAGTCGTGCAAACTTATTCAGCCCTTATGGATGGAGTTATTGGGGTATGATGGCTTGTAACGTATTAAGTCCGCAAATTTTCTGGTTTAGAAAAATGCGTAGAAATTTATTCGTAACATTCTTTATGAGTGTGTTGGTAAATATTGGTATGTGGTTCGAGCGTTTTGTAATTATTGTAACTTCTGTTTATCGTGATTACTTACCAAGTAGCTGGAGCGTTTATTATAGCCCTTCAACTTGGGAAATTGGTTTCTACTTAGGTACGTTTGGATTGTTTTTTACATGCTTCTTCCTTTTTGCAAAATATTTCCCAACAATTGCTGTTGCAGAAATTAAATATGTATTGAAAACAACTGGAGAAAATTATAAAGAGAACATGGGTGGCATTGAGCAAAAGTCTGTTGAAGAGTTTGCCAATGATCAACATCATCATTAATTGGCCATATCTCTTAGATTAGTAAGAGATATTATTAGAAATACTATTGTTAACTTAAAATTGTTCCCCGTTTGGGGATTGGATATGGCAAAAAAGAAATTTGTAGTAGGCTGTTTTGATAACGAAGATGTTTTATTTCCTGCTGTAAAGAAGGTAAGAACAGCTGGTTATAAAATAAAAGACGTTTATACTCCATTTGCAGTTCATGGATTAGACCATGCATTGGGTATGAGAGAAACCAGTTTGCACACCGCTGGATTTATTTATGGACTAACAGGTCTTACAACTGCAATCAGTTGTATAAGTTGGATTTTTACAAAAGATTGGCCTTTAGATATTGGCGGTAAACCGCATTTTGCATTGCCAGCTTGGATTCCAATTATATTTGAATTAACTGTATTGTTTTCAGCAATTGGTATGGTTCTTACGTTTTGTTACTTATGTCAGTTGGCACCTTTTGTAAAAAAACACCATTTTCATTTAAGAGCAACCGACGATTTATTTGTAATGGTTATTGAGTGTACCAACAATACCAATACTGCTGATTTGGAAGCATTTTTAACCAGCAATGGAGCAATTGAAACTAAAACAGAAATTGCAGAAGATGGTTGGTGGTTTGGTAGATACGATAAAGACGAAATACCATTTGAACAACAAACTGCACTTGCTTAATTTATAGATAAAGAAAAAAGATGAAGAAATTATCCATCATAGCATGTTTAACTCTAGCTGTAGTAATTGTTAGCTGTAGCGATATTAAGCGTAAGCCTAACAGTACTTATATGCCAGATATGGCGTATAGTCGTGCATATGAAACCTATGCAGATCATAGTAATTTAAAAGATTCGGGTATTAACTATAACAATATGCCAGTAGCCGGCACAATTGCTCGTGGCGAAGAGTATCCTTTTCCATATACAATGGATGCAGCTGGAGATACAACCAATTACCATGCTTCTAAATCTGTAGTAAACCCTTTTGATTCATTGTCTGAAGTAGAAACGGTTGAAGCAGAAAGAATTTATTTGGTAAACTGCGGAATTTGCCATGGTAAAAAATTGGATGGAAATGGTCCATTATGGAAAGATGGAAATGGCCCATACCCTGCAGCACCAGCAAATTTAATTGGCAATGCAAAATATGTGAACATGCCGGCAGGTCAAATGTTTTATTCATTAGCATATGGAAAAAATACAATGGGTAGCTATGCTTCTCAAATGACAAGAAAGCAACGCTGGCAGGTTATTGCTTATATAAAAAATAAGCAAAAAAACAAGCAGTAATTCAACAGATATTAATTGTGTTCTAATAAAGAACATTTACTTGATACATTTATTTTATTTACCCGATGTTTTAATTAAAAACTAACGGAAAGAAAAAAGACTAACAATGGCATCTATCAGACAAAGTTTTGAGATTCCCGGTAAAATGAAAACATGGTCTTATGCACTAATTGGCATAGGTTTAATTGCTTTAATTGCAGGATTCATCACTAAGGGCATGAGTAAAGACCACCATGAGCAAGACATATTCTTGGGTACATTAATGTACAATACTATTTATTGGACATTGATTTGTAATGCAGCAATGTTTTTTATATGTGTTACAACAATGGCTTGGGGTGGTTGGCAATTATCTTTTAAAAGAGTATCAGAAGCTATTTCTACAATGGTACCAATTTTTGGAGCCATTACTTTAATTGTATTATTATATGTAGCTTTTTCAGGAAGTCATATTTATCATTGGACTGATACAAAAGCTGTTGAAGCAGACCCTATACTAAAAGGAAAAGCAGGCTTTTTAAATATCAAGTTTTTTACTATCTGGACAGTTTTAGCAATTGGTTTGTGGAGCTTACTGGGCTGGAGAATGAGAAAGTTAAGTGCCGAAGCCGATAAAGAACCAATGGATGCAGCAACTGGACGTAAATTCATTTTGCAAAACACAGTTCGTGCAGCTACTTTCTTGGTTTGGTTTGGTTTAACAGTAGGCTCAACAGTACCTTGGTTATGGATGATGAGTATTGATGCTCATTGGTATAGTACCATGTATAGCTGGTATAACTTTGCTAGTACATTTGTATCTGGTCTTAGTTTAATAGCCCTTTGGGTTATTTATTTAAAAAACAAAGGATATTTAGAATATACCAATCAAGAACATTTACATGATATTGGTAAGTTTATGTTTGCTTTCTCAATATTTTGGACATATTTATGGTTCTCTCAATACATGCTAATTTGGTATTCTAATCAGCCAGAGGAAACAATTTACTTTAAACATAGAGTTCAAGGACCTTATAAAGGACTGTTCTTTTGAAATTTAATTATCAATTTTATCAGCCCTTTGTTAATCTTAAGGAAGCGTGGAGCTAAAAGAAATTACACATTAGTTACATTCATGGCAGTGTTAATTATCTTTGGCCATTGGATTGATTATTACCAACAAATTATGGGAAGCATCAGCAAGGAACACGTTACATTAGGTTGGTTAGATTTTGGAATTTTAAGCTTATTTGTAGGTATGATGATTTTAGGTGTAAGTAAAGCATTGGCAAGTAAACCATTAATTCCTGTACATCATCCATTCTTAAAAGAGAGTATAATACATCATACATAAGATGAGAAAATAAACTCTAATAAAGATTTAGTTTAGGTTTAAATGAAATTGAAGAAAAGAAAATAGTTATATATCATGACAATGTTTTTAACCATAGCAGTAGTAGTCTTAATTTTTATAGTCATCTTTCAAATTTCGAAAGCAAGTGAGTATGTTTCTGTAATTAATGGCAATGATACAGCAAGGAAACAATCTAATAAAATCAATGGGTTTTTAATGCTTGGTTTTATGATTTTTGGCTTAATTGGTGTTTGGTATTGTAATGAATTGTTGTATCATAAAACCTTAATGGCACAACCCGCTGCTAGTAATCATGGCGAAAAGGTGGATGAAATGTTGAAATTAACCGTTGTAATTACTGGTATTGTTTTTATTATAACACAAGTATTGTTATTCTGGTTTTCATATAAGTATCAAGAAAAAGAAGGAAGAAAAGTATTTCATTTTGCACACAGTTCTAAATTAGAAGCAGTATGGACGGCTATTCCTGCAATTGTATTGGCTATTTTGGTAATTATTGGATTAAAAAACTGGTATGCAATAACAGGAGATGCACCTAAAAACGCATTGGAAGTAGAAGTAGTTGGAAAGCAATTTGGTTGGATTTTTAGGTACAAAGGCAACGACAATCAGTTTGGAAAAAAATATTTTAAAATAATTGATAATGCGACCAATCCCTTAGGATTAATTTGGGAAGACAATGAAAAATTGAATTTAAAAAAGGATACCGCTGGTTTTGATGATGTAGTTGTAGAACAAACACTTTACTTAATTAAAGATAGACCAGTAAGATTAATCATTGGTTCTAGAGATGTAATTCATGATGTAGGATTGTCTCATTTTAGAATGAAAATGGATGCAGTTCCCGGTACGCCAACTACAATGTGGTTTACGACGAAGTATACTACTGCTGAAATGAAAGAAATTACTAAAAATCCAAACTTTGTTTACGAAATAAGTTGTGATCAAATGTGTGGTAATGGACATTATTCAATGAAAGGAACTGTTGAAGTTGTAACACAGGCACAATATGATGCTTGGATGGCAAAACAACAATCGGCTTATTCAAAATTATCGCCAAAAGAAGAAGCTAAACCTGCAATTGCAGATACTACAAAACCTGCAACTGTAGCTGTAAGTATAGAAAATAAGCCAATAGCAAAAAATAATTAAAAAAAATTCAACCGAATTATTTAATA
>ERZ724511.794-NODE-794-length-10467-cov-8.680369_pt1 | contig 10467 bp, 4 predicted proteins | sample MGYA00376044_ERZ724511 | MGnify/ENA primary metagenome ERZ724511 (study PRJEB28724, sample SAMN07190887) | wastewater metagenome | isolation source: effluent of sewage treatment plant in Hong Hong | place: USA: Christiansburg, Virginia | collected 2016-03-01 ...
CCTATCGAATCGGTAAAAAAGCATTTTTTATGTATGGATTCGCTAAAAACGAACTCGATAATATTGATGACAAAGAATTAAAGGCATTAAAGCAATTGGCCGCGATTCAACTGGGTTGGAGTGATGAACAACTGACACTCGCGTTGCAACATGGGAAACTATTTGAGGTAACTGATCATGACTAGCCGCCTTATGCAAACGCTGCATGAAACAGCCGAAGATTTTGCCAGCATCGGCCTCATTGACGTACAAACCATGCGCGAATTTGACGCACTGTGCTTGCCGCCTGTAAAAACGTATAGTGCAGAAGAAATTAAAGCCTTGCGCGTAAATTGTTTGGCAAGCCAGCGTGTATTTGCAGCCTATTTGAATACCAGCCCATCGACCGTACAAAAATGGGAGCAAGGGGTAAAACACCCCAATGGCCCATCGCTCAAGCTATTAAACTTGGTTGAACGGAACGGCTTGGACATTTTAGCGTGAGAGTTTGACGTAGCGGTGAGGGTTTAAACGGCTTCGTTTTCTGCTCTATTTCGGCCTAAAAAAGCTCTCTAAATCAGCTCAAATTTCAACCAGAAAACTTATCGCATAACATAAATTATGTTAAATACACCTAAAACAGACAAAAATAGCCCTCCATAATCCCCAAAGCAATAAGCAATGGCTGATGTTCATGGGCTTATTGGTAATTAACTCCATAAAGGCAATGGGAATGAGGAGTCCATAGGGTAGCTCTCTTTCTTAGAGTTCTCTTTTTGGATAGCTATCAATTGTTGGGTGTGCCAAATATACGACCTCTTGTTTCCATGTACTTTGCCCAATTCATTTTTTTGAGAGGCATCTATTTTGTGGGCTACCTTTCTCACAGGTTTTAAATAAATAGGCAATCGTTTAAACCTATTAATCGTGGCTATATATTCAGGCAACTCTTCGGATAAGCTCTCATCAAAACTCAGATTAGCCCACTCTTTCATAATTTCATCACTTAGAATATCGTCACTATCCTGTGACGGACAGAGTTCTTGAGTCACATATTTTGTGAGATTCTCTATATAAGAAGCTTTTTCATCATATTTGAGATGTGAGGGCTTATAAAACGTTGGAACTGGATTATTTCTATATAAAAATAGCTGGATAATGGCTGTTACCAATAAATAACCATCTTTGCTAAACCACGTCTTTTTATTAAAAGGAATTTCTATAATTCCATAGTTTTTATGAAAGATACCAATACCGCATCTAAAATCAAATTCTAAAATAGAAGCTACCAATGATGGACAATCCGTTATCTTGACAAAAAGAGTCGTTTTGGCTTGTTTGTACCAATTTGCAATATCTTTGAGGGAGTTTCTATCAGTGTACGGATGCAATAATCCTTCGCGACTTGATAGGGGAATATCATCAGGAGCAATATTTCTACGAATAGCATCCATCACACCATCTAACTTTCCTAACAACTTGTATTTTTCCAATAATTTGTTATCAATTTCTAGTATGATCTTGCCTGAATCATGCTGACAAGTAACCATTTGCTCAAATAAACTTACTGGTGTCTTTGAGAACTCCCCCTTTGTAATAATATTTTTTTGAAACACACTAAAAATCCCATGAATGTCTGTTCCCATTTTTTTTGCTAACGCAGAACGTGCGTCAACTAAAACAGATGTAAAGTTTATTGAGTCACTATATTTTTCCATAACGTCAAATGCTTCTTTTAGCGTCTTAGTTTTTCTCAATAACTCTTTAAATTGATAAGAAATACTATCCTTATCTTCTGGTAGATATGTGCGGCTAATGCTAAATTGATCTCCAATGTTACGAAATATATATTCAGATACATCATCTTTAGAAAAACCCAACTCAAGTATCTTTCTAAGGACAGACAAAGACTCCGTTAAACTTCTATACATCGCATAATAAGAATAAGGATGCTTATGATGTGTAAATGGCTCTCTAGAAGAAAAAGATATGTGCCGATTTAAAATTTCAGTTAAAAACCCTTTTGCTAAATCTGAAAAATCTTTATTTTCATGAGTATTTGAAATATCCGTCAAATACCCACTAATTTGATTGATATCTTTATATTCTTCTATTTTTTGTAGAATGCCATTTCTCAATTTTTCATATAGCTCTTTGTATTCCTTTATCTCTTCTTCTGATCTTGCTGTCCAAAGCAACTCGACAAGCTTTAGCTTGTTCTCAAAGTTAATTGTTGACTCCACGAAAACAGCATCTTGCTCCATAAGCTGTTGGCGTGTGTAGAGAGAGAGCAATAAAACTTGTTCCCACACCATCCTGTAAACACTATCCGCACTGTCCACACACTCCTTCTCAAAATCCTCAAACTCACTCACACCCATCTTTGAGTACATTTTAGACCCCTACATTTAAAAATATAAAAAATCAAAAAAATTAATAACCCGAAAACCCAGCAACAAAATAGCATAAATCACAAAAAAAGCAATGTTTTTCAAAAAAAGAACCCCCAATAAAAAAAATTCAATGCACAATATTGATTTTAATTATGAGTAGGGCTAGTATGGGCTTGTTCCTTTACAAATAAAGCTTGAGGTAAAACATATGAAAGAGATCTTACTGTTGGTAGTTATTGGTGCTTTGACTGATGTCATCAAAGAAACTTGGGAGGACTGCAATGAGTAGTGAAATTTTTATTAAAATTGTCATTAAAACGACAAAAAAACTATTTGGCTAAAGAGGTTACATCATGACTATATTACCTTTCGTACTTCCTGATAACTGGCCTTGGCCTAAAATTCCGCCAATTTTTAATTGGTAACCACTAAAGGGGAAGGATAAAACCTTCCCCCATTTTTTATCTTTTACAAGAGGTTAAATCATGACAAGTAAAGAGCTGATTAATATCATCGTAAGAAATGGATGGAATATGGTTAGGCAAAAAGGAAGCCATGTTCATTTTAAAAAACTTCAATCTGGAAATTTAGTAACAATCCCTCATCCAGTTTTGGACATACCTATCGGCACGATGAAGAGCATATTAAAAAAGGCAAATATAAGACTAAAACTATAAAAATATAGTTTTATAACTTAGGGTTTGTGTGAGGCGACTAGCTCCGCCAGAGAATTAGCACCCTTCACTGCTCGAATAAAGCTTAGACCTCCAATGCTTAACTTGTTAAGCCTGCCATTTTTCTTAAAATACAAAATACACAAAACAATCAATGACCATAGACGCTAAGCTGCTAAAAAAGTAACATGTTTATATTATTGAAAAATAAAAAACCATATGTATTATCAAGTAATTACTCTCGTAGTTACTTATACCCACTACAGTAATAGATTATTTTTATGGAAAAGCAATGAAAGGATTTTCTAGTATTCGTGATAATCACCACCGTGGTAATGTTGCTAATTTTTTACGGGATAAGATCAGTCAAGGCAGTGAGCTTGCAATTGTCTCAGCATACTTCACCATCTATGCCTACGATGCTTTAGCTAAAGAGCTTGATAGCGTTCAAAAGTTACGGTTTCTGTTTGGTGACCCTCAATTCATCTCTTTATTAGATCCAGATAAAAACGAAAAAAAATCTTTCAAGATTGAAGATGAAGGGCTTGTTTTAGAAAATCGTTTACAACAAAAAGATGTTGCGCGCCGTTGTGCCGACTGGATTGAAGAAAAAGTAGAGATCCGCTCAATTCGGCAATCTAACCTACTACACGCCAAGATGTATCACATTAATGACGGAAAGCGTGAACACGCTATCACTGGAAGCTCAAACTTTACACGACGCGGCCTAGGCTTATCTCAAACAGCCAATATTGAACTTAATATGATTGTTGATAGTGATAGGGACCGAGCCGATCTAAAAGCTTGGTTTGATGATATTTGGGCGGATGAGAAAATCGTCGTAGATGTTAAAGATAAAGTCTTGAACTATCTAGAACAACTCTACGTCAACCATGCTCCAGACTTTATTTACTTCAAAACCTTGTATCATATTTTTGAGCAATACCTTAGCGATCAACAACATGAAACAAGCTTGTTTGAACAATTACCCATTAAATCGACGGAAATATGGAAGCTATTATTTCCATTTCAACGGGACGGGGTTAAAGCAGCTATTCACAAAATAAACCAATTTAACGGCTGCATTTTGGCTGATAGTGTTGGTTTAGGTAAAACATTCTCAGCACTGGCTATCATCAAGTATTTTGAGTTGCGCAATGAACGCATCTTAGTCCTCTGCCCCAAAAAGTTACGCGAAAATTGGGTAACTTATTTGGCTGTTAATAATAGTGAAGCCAATCTCCTACTCAAAGATCGGTTTGCTTACACTGTACTATCACACACCGACTTAACGCGTGAAACGGGTCAAACAGGTGATATTGACTTATCTAGGATCAACTGGGGAAATTATGACCTAGTGGTAATTGATGAGTCGCATAATTTTAGAAATGATGCTTTCGGTAAAAAAGATGACAATGGTAAATCACGTAAAACACGCTATGAAAAACTCATTGAAGATGTGATCAAAACAGGCATTAACACCAAGGTACTGCTACTGTCAGCAACGCCCGTTAACAATGATTTATCCGATTTACGCAACCAAATTTACTTAATGACGGGAGGTAAAGATCATGCGTTTGCTGAGTCACTGGGAATACCCAGCTTAAAAGCATTACTTAAACGCTCTCAAGATGTTTTTACTAAATGGAGTCAGGTTGATGATAGAGATAGTCACGACTTAATAACTAAGCTACCTAGCCAATTTTTCAGTTTACTTGATGGATTAACTATTGCTCGCTCACGTAAGCATATTGAGCGGTACTTTAAAGAATCACTTGATCAAATAGGTCACTTTCCAACGCGTCAAAAACCAATTTCTGTATTTTCTGGCATAGACACACTTGATCGTTTTATCAGCTTCTCTCAGCTAAACACCGAGATTTTGACATTCAAATTATCACTATATAGCCCTTTAACCTACGTTAAAGATGAGTACAAAAACTTATATGAAAAAGATACGACAGTCAATTTCAGCCAAGGGACGCGTGAAAAGTTCTTAATTTATATGATGAAGATCAACTTTCTTAAACGTCTTGAAAGCTCGGTATTTGCCTTTAATCTCACAATGGAGCGTACTGTTGAAAAAATTGGGCTTTTAGAAAAACGCTTACGTGCATTTCAGGAAACACAGTTAAATGATACGGTATCGGTGAATGTTATTGAATCATCTAACGACTCCGATGAAGATGACGATTTACTAAAGGCTGAGGAGCTAGGTAAACGTAAATATCGCTTAGAACACATGAAAATTGAGGAGTGGCTTGGGGACTTAGCGGATGATAAAACTACCCTTGGTAAATTAGCTGACCGCTCAAATATTATCAACTCAAGCCGCGATGCAAAACTCATTCACCTGAGAAAACTGATTGAACAAAAAGTCAAAAATCCAACTACCACCATACAAAACACTGCCAATAAAAAGGTTATCGTATTTTCGGCTTTTGCTGACACAGCACGTTATTTATACGATCAATTACTGGATGATGCCGAATCATGGGGTGTAAATATTGCGTTAGTGTCGGGTGGTAACGGTTGTCACTCCACGTTAGGACGTGCTGAGTTTAATGAGGTCCTCACCCTATTTTCACCTGTTTCTAAAAAACGCCACCTCAATACACATCTACCACAAGATCAGCAAATTGATATTCTGATTGCAACCGACTGTATTTCTGAGGGGCAAAACTTACAGGATTGTGACTATTTAATTAACTATGATATTCATTGGAATCCTGTACGCCTTATCCAACGTTTTGGACGAATAGATCGTATTGGCAGCATTAACAATAGCATTCAAATGGTCAACTTTTGGCCGACCGCCGATTTAAACGAATATATCAATCTTAAAGGCCGTGTTGAAGCAAGGATGGCGTTAGTTGACTTGTCAGCCACCGCCGAAGACAACCTACTTGACGAACAAGAAGCCGAAGCAATTGCCAAACAAGAACTACGCTATCGAGATCATCAATTAGAACGATTTAAAGATGAGGTACCAGATTTAGAAGACTTTAATGAATCGGTGACGCTGAGTGAGTTTAATTTAGATGATTTTCGGATGGATTTAACGGCCTATATTGAAGCCAACCGCACTAAACTTGAAGAAGCTCCTTTGGGTCTATACAGCATTGTGCCAATTAACCCTGACTATCCTGCGATTCGTGAAGGTGTAATTTTTTGCCTACGCCAAAGTGATACCAGCACAGATCGTCGTGACATCAACCCATTACAACCATACTTTTTGGTGTATATCCAAGAAGATGGCACGGTGAAATATAACTTTAGTCAGGCTAAGCAAATATTAGATATGTTTCGCCTACTATGCCAAGGACAGTCTGAACCTCATCAAATGCTGTGTGAGTTGTTTGATGCACAAACTGAACATGGGCAAGATATGAGTTACTACAATAAGCAAATTCAGCAAGCAACAGCAGCTATTGCTCAACAATTCGGTCAAAAAAACCGTCATTCTTTATTTGCTGGCCGTGGTGCAAAATTAATGAAAAGCTCGGAGCAAATCAGCACTGATACCTCGTATGAATTGATCACTTGGCTCATTATTCAGCCAGCAGGGAAATAAATTATTATGTCACGTAGTTCTACTGTTAATCGTTCACTCGACTCCATGCAATCAATTCGTATTTCTATTAGTTCCGTTTTGAACAACTGGCAAGACCAATCCCTGCGAGATGGCAGTTTAAGTTTATTGATGGCTCTTGGCTATAACAGCGACCGTTTAGCCGACTTCCCTACTCAACCAATAGCATTTATTGAAACTCTCAGTAAAGACTCTGGTTATGTAATCAATGCCGACAAAATACAACGTAAGGCGTGGAAAAGTGTCGAACTTCTTTTTCAAATTACCGATGATGAAATTCCAAGCCTAGCAACAGGGCAAAATTCGTTGATTAACGAAACAGCCATTCAATTTAACGCTATTGAATCATTTACCTTTATAGCGATTGAACTAGCTGATCAGGTTTGGTCACGTACCGCACTGACGGGCATTGTACGTGAGCTGAACCGTGCCACTACCATGCCACTGATTGTATTGTTTCGTTATGGCAATCTGTTTTCATTAGCTGTTATTAGTCGCCGTGTACATAAACGCGATTCAGATCGTGATGTACTCGGTAGCAAAATTACCGTCATTAAAGATGTACGCTTAAACTCACCACATGCGGCACATGTACATATTTTATCGTGTTTGCATCTGTCCGTATTACAAGACAAAAATCCGATCAGTAACTTTACGGAACTGTATGCTGCTTGGCTTGATCAGCTATCAATTAAAGCACTCAATGAACGTTTTTATAAAGACTTACAAAGCTGGTATCTGTGGGCGCGCCGTAAGATTACGTTCCCCAAAGGCCAGATAGTTGATGAAGAAGGATTCCCGTCAGTCGCCGTTATTCGCCTACTTACCCGTCTCATTTTCGTTTGGTTTATCAAAGAAAAAGGCTTAGTTCCTGATGACTTTTTTGCCAAACATCGGTTAGCTGAACTACTCAAAGAAGATCCACGCAAACATCCAAAGTCCAGTAACTATTATTTGGCCATTTTACAAAATTTGTTTTTTGCTACGCTCAATGTCGAAATGAACAAAGGCAATAGCAAGCCCCGTAAATGGGCGCAAGCTGAGGATGCTGCATTTCAAGGAAAGCAAAAAGACCGTATGCAGCACTCGGTATATCGCTATCAAGACTTATTTAATGATCCTGAGCAAGCACTACAGGTGTTTGCCAGTGTACCCTTTTTGAATGGTGGTTTATTCGAGTGTTTAGATCGAGAGATTAGTGACGAAGAACTGATGCGCGATGGCAGCCTAAACAATCGTATCACCAAAGAAGGTAAAGGCTGGGTTTTACGAGTGGATGGCTTTAGCCGTAACACTAAAGCTCAGCCTAACGTGCCTAATATTATCTTTTTTGGGCATGGTGAATCGGTTGACCTTAATGAAGAGTTAAACACCAAAGGCAAGCAATACACTGCCGATGGCCTATTGGATATTTTTAGTCGTTATAAATTTACGGTTGATGAAAACACGCCACTGGATGAAGAAGTAGCTTTAGACCCAGAACTGTTGGGTAAAGTGTTTGAAAACCTACTTGCTAGTTATAACGAAGATACTAAAACCACCGCACGTAAGCAATCAGGCTCATTTTATACGCCGCGTGAAGTGGTAGATTACATGGTAGATGAGGCCATTATTGCCTATGTCTTGCCAAAGCTAGAAGATGGCACGCCAGAAGATAATCGTCAAAAACTCCAGTCCTTGTTGAGCTATACCGAGTCAGGCAATCCATTTGATGAAGATTTGACGGCTGGTGTCATTATGACTTTGGCTGAGTTAAAAATTTTAGACCCTGCCTGTGGCTCTGGCGCATTTCCAATGGGGGCATTAAATAAATTAGTATTAATGCTGTCTAAATTGGATGCCAATAATAAGCTTTGGCAACGCCAACATGAACGCCGCTTAAATGAAGATTTGGCTAAAGCTACAAAGGCTAAAAATATCGAAGAAGTCGAGGCGTTAACGGCTGAACTAATACGCCTAAAAACCAACTTCGAGCAACAAACCGCCGAATATACGCGCAAGCTGTATTTAATCGAAAACAGTATTTATGGCGTTGATATTCAGCCGATTGCCGTACAAATTGCCAAGTTACGATTTTTTATTGCCTTAATTGTCAGTCAGCAAGTCGATGCCAAAAAACCTAATCGTGGCATGTTGGCCTTACCCAATCTTGAGACGCGTATTGTCGCTGCTAATGGTTTGCAGCCGTTATCTGATAAAGGGCAAGCGGTCATGGACTCCGATGCGCTGCGAGCATTACGCAAACAGTTAATAGAGCAACAAAGCCATTATTTTAGAGCCAACGACCGTCAAAAGAAAAAAACCGCACAAAATAAAATTGAGCTTTTACAAACAGAAATTCAAAAAGAGTGCTTTTTGCTGGGCTATGGCGATATGTCGGCGCGGTTATTGAGCTTCCACCCCTTTGACCAAAACAGCAGTAGCCAGTTTTTTGAGCCTAACATCATGTTTGGTTTTGACAAATTTAATATGGTGATTGGTAATCCGCCTTACGTTCGTCAAGAATCGATTAAACATCTCAAAGACCAATTCAAGAAGAATTATGCGTGCTTTACGGGTGTTGCCGATTTGTATGTTTATTTTTACGAACGCTCGTTTGATTTGCTCGAGCCGAATGGTTCATTCGCATTTATTACGTCAAACAAATGGTATCGTGCTAATTATGGGGCAAAACTACGGGATTGGATGAAGATCAATACACGTATTCATCAAGTCATTGATTTTGGTGATGAGGCGGTATTTACGGCATTAGCCTACCCGACCATTATAATTGCGACCAAGCGCGAACAGATTAAACAGCCTAACGATCATGAATTAATTAAGGTGCTTAATTGGGATCAATCAACTAACCCCAATATTTTTGACTTTCCACGTATTTTTGCCAAGCATCACTTTAGTGTCCAGCAAGCGAGTTTACAGCCTAAAGGCTGGCAGCTTGAACCACAAGGAAAGCGTGATGTATTGGCAAGATTACGTGCAGCAGGTAAGTCGTTAGGCGAGTATGTCAAAGGTCAATTTTATCGAGGAATTACTACTGGTCTAAATGAAGCCTTTGTTATTGATGGTGCAACCCGTGCGCAACTGATTGAGCAAGATGCAAAGTCTGCTGAGATTATTAAGCCCTTTTTGCGTGGGCGGGACATCAAGCGTTGGGTTATTGATTCACAAGATTTATGGTTGATCTATATACCTTGGCACTTTCCTTTGCACCTAGACCCACAGGTTACAGGTGCTTCAAAAGAAGCAGAGGTAGCATTAAAAAACCAATATCCTGCTATCTATGAGCATTTGATGGGTTTCAAGGATGCGCTTTCGAATAGAAATCAGGCAGAAACTGGTGTGAGATATGAGTGGTATGCGTTGCAGAGATGGGGGGCAGATTATTGGCGAGAGTTTAGTAAAGAAAAGATAGTGTTTCCAGATATAGCTACGTCACCACAATTCACATGGGAAAGTGATGCTGCGTTTCTTGGAAATACAGCTTATTTCATTACTGATGTCTGTCGCAGTATGGTCGCCATTCTAAATAGTCATGTTTCCACGTGGTTCTATGCCCAGATTAGTCCACAAATTCAAAACGGTTATTTTCGATTTATAGCGCAATATGTTGAACAGATTCCAATACCAGAGGCTACTGCTCATCAAAAACATGTGCTTGAAACACTGGTTGATGAAATCATGATCCGTAAGGAACGACCCAAGCTTGAACGCCTAATGAACGCCCTTGTTTATCAGTTATTCTTCCCTGAAGAATTTAAGACGGCTGGTATAGACCTCTTTCAAATTTGCACTCAAATTGGCCTACTCAACTGTAGCGACAATCCCGATT
>ERZ724511.808-NODE-808-length-10416-cov-9.797703_pt1 | contig 10416 bp, 18 predicted proteins | sample MGYA00376044_ERZ724511 | MGnify/ENA primary metagenome ERZ724511 (study PRJEB28724, sample SAMN07190887) | wastewater metagenome | isolation source: effluent of sewage treatment plant in Hong Hong | place: USA: Christiansburg, Virginia | collected 2016-03-01 ...
TCAGCCTCAAGCTCAAGTCCAGTTGGGCGAGTAACGCCCTCGCCAGACTCTTTGCTCACTCGGCCCATGCGTTCGTCAACCGCGCGCTGAAGCTCTTTTTTGTCTTCCTTTTCGCGTTGGTGCTTAGCATAGTTAAGGCGAGCTGCTTCTTGAATTTCTACGATCTGTTCTTTAGTTAATCCCATTGATTACTCCTTGTTAGTTACTAGGCTGTCTTGTGTCGAGCTAGTGCTTTGACCCAGTTAGTATCTACGAATGCGTCATATCGGTGACGGTATTCAAGTAGATCACCAGACAGTCCAGGAGGGTTGTTGTGTAGTGTGTAGTCAATTAGCTTTTCAGGCGCACATACTGCGTCTGGGTGACCAATGATTACGTCAGTGTCTGCTGGCATACGAGTAGAAGGTACGATTACGATTTTTACACCGTCAATCATTCCAGCTACACCGCTCTTACGATCTTTAAGACCTAAGTCAGATGCGTCAAGTGTGCCGCTCTGTTTGAATGCGTTGTAGAATGCTGGGGTAACAGCAGCAACTCGGCCTTCTTCTGGAGCTTCACCGTTTGTAAGTGCAGCAGTTAAGTTAGTGAAGTTTGTGTACGCGTTAGCAGAAGTAGTAGCACCAGTGATAGTGTTAGCTGCGATTGCTCCAGTAGCAATAGCGGTTCCGATTGTAGCGAAGATGTAAGTATCAATTTCCATTGTTCTTCGGTTTAGTTCGTTAGGCTAAACCCGTCCTTGCGGACTGCTAACTGTTACCAGTTAGATGAGACTATATCATTATCCTCTTTACGAGGAAGCACCCATTTCGAGCTACTTAGCTCTACGTCCTTACGGACTAGTCGTTGAACCTCTTATAATACATACTCCCAATGATAACCGTATGCGATTGGCTTCTCGCCTACACAGCACTTGCGAATCTTTCGAGCTAAAGCAGTTTGTTGTTTAGAGTGACCGTATTTGGTCTCGTTTAGCCACATTGCAGCATGTTTACTGCTCGCATGGACTTGTCTTGTCTCTAAACACTTAATTGGCTTTCGTTTGCCGGTATGTCCTAAGACTTCGTGTCTGTGCCATTGATTCTCTTGAGGTGTTACCCATTCAAGGTTATCTACACTGTTGTCTGTCTTAATACCGTTTATGTGATTCACTTGTGGTTTATCATCAGGGTTTGGAATGAACGCTAAGGCTACTAATCTGTGTACGGTACTGGTTTTCTTGATGTTGTCTTTACATAGATCAACAGTAAGATAGCCATTTCGTTTAGGATTTTGCTTTAGTGTTTTCCCCTTCTTTACAACACTTTTATTGTGTCGTATTGCTGAGTTCACTGTTCTGTTAATGCTTCTTACTCTTCCGTGCGACGATATTTCGTATTGCCTCTGGTAGTTGAGTATTGGTTTCCAGATTTCCATTCGAGCCTCCTTGGGTAGTGTCTCTATGTATGTATTATAATTTGGCTGCTGATTGCCCCTGAGGGGTGTCCCAGCAATTAAAGTGCTTTTCTAAAGCGTATTACTACGCTTGTCCCCAAAATAAACTAGGGACTAGTACATTTTTAGTAGCTTGTGCAAGATATTTACCAGCTTGCTTAATCATCATTTTGTCAGCAGAACTCTTTTTGTCGATAGTTTTAGTCCAAGCTCGGTCTCGGCTTAGCGCCCATTCCTGCTCAGTATCTTCAACTTCTGTAGGAGTACCGTAACGTGCCATACCTGATGCTGGGTTATAAGCACCAATAGTAGGGTCAACTAGAGTTGTTACGATGACTGAGTTTACACCAGTCCACTGATAGTTTTGGTTTGTGAAAACTTGTGATTTTCGTTTAGCTACGAGTAAGTCTGAAGTAGCTTTCTCGTATTTCTTAGCAAAGTTAACTGCCATGATGTTAATCCATTTCTGAGACTAGTAGCGGTATGCTTCTTCCTCAAACGCTGATAAGCCTTCGTCTTTCTTGGCTTCTCTAGGCGCACGAGTCGGTACAGATTGAGTACGCGCTTTTGTTTTTGCTTTCGCTGTAGAACTCTGACGCGCACCAACACCTGTAAGCTTCCGTATTTCGTCTGCTTTCTTCTGTAAGTGTTGATATAGGTCGCCACGAACTTCGAGAGGGTTGCCGTACTCATCAGTCGATACATTTGAATTAACAAACTCATCTATGGCGTTTCCTAAAACCTCTTTGACTTCAGGAGAGCCAGTTCTGAATAGATCAATAGAGCCAATAGCTTTATCCATCTGTACTTCTAACTTCTCTGTGTTCATAACTACACGCTCACGTTGCATCATGTGTTGCTGGACTTCTGCCTCTCTGTATTTGAGTTCGGCATCATCGTCTTGAGCTTCCTTGAGGTACTGCTCAATGCGTACATCTTCTTGGGCTTGCTTCACTTGCTGCTCACGTTGCCGTGCTTCACGATCTGCGATACGTTTTCGGGCGTATTCGTCATTACGTGCTTTGACATCAGCTTCCGATTCACTGCCCTGAACATCATCTGCTTCGGCTGGATCGTCTTCTTCCTCTGTCTCACTTGCGTCGTCGCTAGTGTCTACATCTTCCTCAGATTCTTCCTCGTCATCGTCATCCTCATCGGTGGCCGCCGAATCATCTGCTTCAAACGCGGACTCTACTTCCTCACCACCTGATTCGAGACCGTCATCGTCAAACGCGGATTCGAGGTCGTCATCGAGTAGAGCTTCCTCATTAGTTGATGTGTCGTCTGATACCGTAGTATCGACTTGATCTGTAGCTTGTACAGTCATACTCACTCCTTTTTATAATTCACGCATTTATTTTCACAGCTGCGGTTGACTGGTTCGAGTTGGAGGTAACTCTGTTGGATACAGTCTATTTGGGACCGTACCCGACACAATCACCTCGTTTTCCACGCCTCATGGTATTGATGGCCCGCGTTCTCACAGGTCATCTTGGCGCCACGATCTGTCCAGCGATGAACCTGACTAGGTAGCTTATCCATCTCTAAAATGAATCTGTTGCGAGACTCCATAGCCTGCTTGATGTCATCATACTTCTTACCTTGCTGCTCACCTCTAACCTGTTCGGCTTGCTCCTCGGCAGTCTGAGTATCTGGTTTGGTGAAGTTTGGTATATCGTCAAAGTCAGTCATTGGTCTGCTCCTTTTTTTTCGATAGAGGTTTAGCACGAAGCACAATCTTAAGTTTTGATTCAAGCTGCATAATCCAAGTACGGTGCAGTCTTACGGCAGATAGCTTAATCATCACCTCTTCTTCATTGTCATCACCGCTAACAATCGCCAGCAATAGTTCGCCAAGCTCTTCCTTAGCCTTGTTGATCTCGTCAAACACAACAGGAGCGACGCTCAGCAGCTCCGTCTTTTGTGATAACTTCTTCTCGACACGCTCTTGTTGCTTCTGCTTAACATAACTTGCAGAAGTTGAACCTGAATATAGTGCTGCATCATTACGACTACGCATTGACTAACTCCCCTGCACGCTCAACGGCTTTAAGTATTTCTTCTTGATCAAAGCCCTGAGCCTCTGCTTCAAGCATTGCGAGAGCTGTGCCCTGAGATACACCAAAGCCCTGCATTAACGCTTCTATTTCTTCTGATTTATCTTCTTGAGGCTGTTGCTCTACGGGTTGCTCCTGTGGCATCTGTTCGGTCATACCCTGCTCGGCTTGCATTTGTTCAGGTGGCAACTCTCCAGGCTGTTCAGCCATACCTTGTTCAGCCATCGCTTGCTGTTGCATCATCTGCTGGTTATTGGCTTCTTCTTCTTCTGGGGTAATATCTTGGAGTATCTTTTCGTTGTCGGTAGTGAGTGAGATGATACTGCCCATCAGTTCACCGACATTAAGTTTCTTGCCGGCCATCATCAAAGACTGTTCAAGTGTAGGATCAGTAGCTTTCAGCTCTAGTACTTTCATCAAGCCCTCAAGACGCTTTTCATCATCTTTCGCTTTATCGTTATCGGGGTCTATCTCGTAGTCAAAATTAGCTCGGACTTCATCCCATAGAATCTCAAGCTCATTCGTCTCAACGAGTTCACCGTCTTCATCAGTAGGCCATTCCATACCGCCTTTAATCAGCAACTCTCGTTCTTCGTCAGACAGTTTCATAAGGTCGCTACCCTGCATGTTGGCAAAGTCAGTATTGATCATAGACTTCGCAACGGCTGCATATGTCATATCAACATTGTCTTTAAAGTCTTCGTCATCAATAGACAGGTTGGCTTCGGCTAGTTTTACGCCGGCATGAGTTTTACTTGCCAGTGGGTCGCCTGCGCCTGCACTAATAGAGGTGTCACCCATTGGTAGAATGTTATTAAGACTTTGCTTGTACATCTGAATACGAGTAGGGAGTGACTGGTATATCTGGTTGCTAATCTCTTGTCGTTGCACAGTAGCGTTTCCGAGTTCCCAGATAGCATCTTGTTCGTATACGATTGAATCAAGGTCTGCGCCTTCTGAATCGCCACTGACTGCAACTGGAGGCCTAAAGCCCAGCTGTGTCGCAAGTACATCAACCTGCCTAGCATTATCAAGTACGTTCTGTGTACCACCAGCAAGCTTAACGATACCGACACCATAGGGGTTGATGAAGTCTTGGTAGCAATATAAGAAGTGGACGGGTACATCGCCTGTAGGGTCTGGGTTGCTCCACTCACGAACAGTCTTCTTAGTATTCTTGTAGTACATTCTAAACGGAGCATTAACGCCTCGTTGGAATGCGATACAGAACTTATAACCTTTTTGCTTTACGTCTTTACCGTCACGATCTCGGTGGTCATCATCAGGGGAGCGCTCGTCATCAGGTTCGGTAGTCAATATCTCTTTAAGTTCAGCAATAAACCACTTGTTGTATGGTTCAGGTTCATCTTCGTCGAACTCAACGCCGTTTGTTTTAGCTTCGGCCTTGGTTATATCGTACTGTTCTTTTTCTTTCTTGTAGTCTCGATCTTCGTCTTTAGCCTGTTCAATTAAAGCTTCGACTTGGCTCTTGGAGTAGTAGACATCCCAGAAGATAACGTCAGAGTCGTAGTCAGATACTTTGCCAGCTTCAAGCGTTACGTCTTGTGCTTGCGCCACGATAAAATCGGCGCCAGTATAGTTACCGCGTTCAACAAATAGTGTGATCAGTGGTACTGAACCATAGATAGCAGACTTGCGAACAGCGTCTTTCCACTTACGAATGAATGGCGCTTGGCTGTTAGCATTAGGAATAATCTTCTTTTCCCAGCGGATGTTAGCAAGTTCGGTCAACCATGCGTCGTCACGGTCAGTAGCAGTAGCACGACCTTTTATAGATGCTTTGATGATTCTTTTAGGTAGCTTAAAGAGACTGGCAGATAGTGTACCGTCATTAGTCTCGGGGAGAGTAGGGTCTAGGTTTTCGAGCAGACCGTTATCAGCAAGTCGTTCGTACTCGTGATAATCTTCACGCCACTCATCAGACTCACTCTTTGAGCTTGTATATAGCTTGTATAGCTCTTTCTCGTCTGTGATGTAAGCCAACTGTGCCTCTGGTGGAGGGCTTTCGACGAAGTTGGCTCCTTATTACTTATATTATATCAATATTACTGTGGTTTGACTAGACTAGCGTTTCTTAAACTCCTCTTTATAAGTTGTATAACTCTTAACTATCAAACTAGGCTGTCCGAACCCTTTAGCTTTAATATCAAGATGTAACTCGGTAGTCTTACCCTCGGTCATCACCCGAATCGCTTGCATGAGATGATTCAAGAATTGTTCATGATCAGTAGAGATAGTTTCGATACGCTCCTCTTTAATGCTTGCAAGCCGTTCGTGGTAGCTCTCAGTCTTACGTCTGATCGTGCCATCGGGTAGGTCGGTGTAGGTTGTTACTTTTGTGTGTTTTGGTGTGTCGCTCATATTATTTTACCCTCACTTCCATTACATTGAATCCACTATCATAAATGTAGTACCCCTCTATAAACTCATTAAAATCATTTCGCAAGTATTCAAACTGCTTCTTGGTCATCAGTAGCTCATCATACATGCGGTGCTGTATCAACGACTGATCGTCTTTACAGATATCTTTAATCTCTTTGTGCAGCGCCTCGCCTTTGGCCTTGAGTGGTGTGATATCCAGCGTTCGGAGCTTGAGATTGTTATTAAATACTGGTGATTGGTCTAATGCGTCCATGGTACTCCTATATGTGAAACTTAAGTTTTGGTGCGCGCTCTCTGGTTCGTGGTTTCTTGATGGCTGGAGGGGCTTCGGACTGATATAACTGCCAGGCTATGGCCAGAGCCATAATCAGATCATCGTGTGCGCCACTCTCGGCTTGTGCTTTCCAACTAGAGCTTGTTTGTGAGATTATGAAGCTGAACATCTCTGTAACTGTTGGCTTGTCATATATGGTTAGCAGTTTGCTATCTATACACTCTTTGAGCATTTGTAACATAGTAGGTCTAGTAGCAGATGACGTAGTCCAGCCTAACTTTATTGAGTTCTCTACACTCTCGGTCGTTCCTACGTTTCTTTTCTGCTGGTAGATTATATACTTACCCTGTCTATTAAGAGTTGCAAGGCGTTCGATCTCGAAAGTTCCACCGTTATTAGTTTCAGGTGCAATCACTGGCTTAACGCCTGTCATGTCATATATATACTCTAGTTCAGTGTGTAGACTAGGAGTCATCTGTGTTGCAGATACTCTGCTGTGATACACCAATGGTACATCAAGCCTTGTCTTAGAAATGAACTGAGCAGTACAAAAGTCTATCCCACCTGCTGCCGTATCAGCACCTACTACAACGAACTCTCCCTTTTCCCAGTCTCGGTATCTACGCCAGTCTTTGTTCATAAGCTCATCACTTCTGTTGTGTTTTCCATGTACCAACGCATCGCATCTTGATCAAAATATGTTTCGCCCGAAGTCAAAAACGCTTCGAGATCAGTCAAAGGAAACTCCTGCGCCCCAAGCCTACCAAGATCATTACGCTTCTTATCGACATACTCTTTTGAATACTCCCAGTAAGGTGAATAGAATAGTGCCGCATAACCGTTCTCGTTGAGTATCGCGCTATCCCATGTTCGCTTGTAGGTATTGAACCCATTAGCAGTAGTCTCCAGTACCTTGTGAGCCATAGGCAAACACGCTTCACCAACACCTGCCATAAGTTCATCTAAGTCAGCCAGTGATACCTCAGTAAGGTGTAGGTAACTGATATCATCACCACGTCCGAATGACTTGTTGCCGAACGTACCGACTTGTAGAATGTTCTGAAAGTAATCATAGCCACCAGTTGCGTTAGCTTTCTTGCTCTCTAGTGCCATAGTGTTCTTAGAGTTGTACTTGAAGTTCACTTTCATCTGGTTAGCTTCTTCATAACTCTTAATGTAGTACTTAGCGCGAGATAGTTGCTTCTCTGCTGCACCCTGCTCGAACGACATAGATACGCACTTCTCATTCTCACCCATGAGGAACTTAGTAGTAGCTATACCGAGTGCATCTGAACTGAACCCCATCTTACGAGCTTTGAGTATGAGTACATCGAGGTAGTCCTGCATCATTACGTTGAGTGAGTGCTGTGCAGGTTGAACTTGGAATGGTACAGCTTGTTGGTTCTTGTCCACGATCTTGAAGTTATCAAGCATGAAGCGTTCGTAGCTATCTGCTTTGAAGCCTGTGTCTACTTTGACTGGCTTGTTCATTAGGGGGTTAGGGTATTGAGATAGGTCAATCATGGTTCACCGGTATTATCTGGAAGTCATAGCTGTCTAGCAATAATATTGAATTTTTAACACTGGCCTCGAAGCTATATATTCTAATGGTATCTGAGGCAATCCACTCGTAGTCATCCTCTGCAAGTCTTCGACGTAAAAGTTTTAATACTGAAGCTTTCATAAACCATACTTCTCTTTCTGCTCCGCCTGATGAGCATGGAAGTGAACATTAACGCTGCCCTCTTGGTTCTCAAGCCCCAACCACTTACTAGCTATCTGTGACGACTTAATCCTTACGTTGTGATCGGGCGTGATCTCAGCCATAGCACTATCACCATTACCTACAATAGAAACCTTCTCGGCTCTTAGCCCCTCAGCTATTGGTTTAACGACTGATTCGATGTTTATACCCTGTTTAGCAAGCTCTGCCTGTAGTGCCTCCTTGACATTCGGTCTGGCTAGTACTCTACTAGTATTTACTACCATGGCTTTATCAGTAGATGGAGCGTAACCAGCTTCAAGATACGACTCCTTATTACTCTTGCCCTGAGCCTTGGCCTTAACCAGCTTTCTCTCTTTAACCGTGAGTGATTTCTTAGCCAAAATACTACCTTACTATCCTTATAGCAACAAGCAGAAATGCAACCATGACGATCACCATTAGAATCCTTGTATCTACAAACGATTTGTTATTCACGATACCCCTCCTTGATCTCACATTCACCCCATGTATCTCTGAACGAATCTACGAATGAAAGAAACTTATCTATATCTTGAGAGCAGGCAATTTTCGGTAGGTTCAGTATAGGCACTATAATCTTTACTCTGGTTGGTTGAGGGCTTGGCAATACGACATGTTCATCATGCCCTTTTAATTCCTTTACCGTCTGAGTAGTCGTTATGAACACCCCCCACATCTCCTTTTTAAGACTTAGTCTCAACCGTACTGTCTGGGACTAGAGAAAACTTCCGGAAACTCTAGCGGAAAAATCCAGACCGCACGATAGAAACTTCTATGCTTTTTGGCATAAAAAAACAGACCGCTGTAGATCTGTAATTTAATAGTAGCAAAACGCTAGTGATTAGTCAATTGTTTTGTGCGCTATATGTGGTGCAGTCGTAATGACTGCCGTTATCACTGTCCAGCTGGTGCATAGGCTCTTCGCATATATCGCAGTGGTGCAAACTCATTTCTTCGCACTACATTCACACTTACTACCCTTACACCTATATCCCATCTGCTCACGCTCGCACTTCTTGAACAGCACCTCGTATATTATCTGCACTACCCTGAAAGCTGTTGCGACTATCACTAGACCGACTGTACCTAGTATAGTGAGGGCTATGAGGTCAATTAGAGTTTTCATCTGATTCCATTTCTTGAGTTGGGTTTAATAGTTTGGCTATTTCCCACCTTACATGACCCTTTATCACATCTTCTTCGCCACTGCTATACCCACAAACGCAGTGAGCAATATATCCACTATCATAGTTAAATCTGTCGTGCATATACCAATGACCTTTTGATTTAGCTTCTCGTACAACCCTCTCTCGGTCCTTCTCAATCAATGCTAATACTTCGGGCATATTGTCATCATCTACTAACTGATTGATTGCGATACGGAAGTCTTTTAATGTTTCATCGTGGTCTGTGTTTGACGTGTGCATTACTTAAACCTTTCCTGTGAGTGCTGGGGTTGCGTTTCTTAATCTCCAGCTAAGGTTTAGGGCTGTTTGGAATACCGTTCGAGTGTCAAGTGTTCCCTTGTGTATTTGTCGACACCTTTTTAGTGAGGAGAAATGTTGAGCGTCGACTACTCCGTACATCGGTATACTATCCAGCCGCTCCTTCTCAGCCTCATACAACCACTTTGGTATCAAGAAGTAGAACCTGTTTACACGAGATTTTGCACCATACTTAGGTGATTTGTCGTATAGATAGTGCAGGTGTTTACGATATTTGTTATCATTACGTTTGTACTTTTTTGGTTCAGACTCTTGCCATAGCCTCATCTGTTCCATACGCTCTTCGTACGGCACTCTCATATCGGTGAACGTATTGAAAAACGGATCAATATTCTCTTGCTGGTCTTTAATGACAAACTCGATGTAGTCAAGTTCTTTTCGCAAGTCTTGAAGGCTAACTTTAATTTCATATTCACTTACCATAAGGTCGCTACCGATAACTGCTATGTCTGGCTTATACAACCAATTAGTTTCGTAAGCGACCACCTTACTATCAAAGTAAGCTCCACGAGAAAAGCGACTGATGATGTCCTCTGATGTGAACTTCAACTCGTTCATAATTGGTACTTTCCCTTTATAGCTTTGAGAGCCCTCTCTCGGTCTTTAAGTACAGCCTCCCAAACTAATTCGGTACAAACGTCACTACCTTGCGGTTCGGGGTTATTAACATCTAATGACCCGTTTACATAAGCTTGACGTATCCAGGTGTCTATCTCCTCTTTTAGTGTTTCATCGTTCATAGCTCACTCCTTAGTTTTTTAATGCGTTCGAGTGGCACAGCCATGAATGGTCTTTCAACTTCTTTCTCAAGAGATTTACTCCAGTCGTAATATTCAGTTGCTTTTTCCTCAACTCTATCCAGCACCTCATTAACTTTCTTATCAATATGAGCTTGGATAGCCTGTTTAGCCTCCATAATATCGAAGTCTGTCATCACCACACCAGTAGGCTTTCCAGATGGGTTATATGTTTTAGTGTGGTCTGGGTTGTAGAATATGG
>ERZ724511.812-NODE-812-length-10390-cov-5.489308_pt1 | contig 10390 bp, 11 predicted proteins | sample MGYA00376044_ERZ724511 | MGnify/ENA primary metagenome ERZ724511 (study PRJEB28724, sample SAMN07190887) | wastewater metagenome | isolation source: effluent of sewage treatment plant in Hong Hong | place: USA: Christiansburg, Virginia | collected 2016-03-01 ...
ATGTCAGGACACGGATTTCACGTACACGGCCCCCACGACCACGAATTGGAACACGCCCAAAAAGGCGGACACGGGCATGGCGGTGACGATACCAACAAAATTGCGATGTTTACCGCCATCATCGCTACCGTAGGCGCAATTTTTGGTCACATGGGCGGTGTCACGCAGGCGAATGCGGGTATCTACAAAAACAATGCGGCGATTAAAAAAACCGAAGCATCGAACCAATGGAATTATTTTCAAGCGAAAAGCACCAAGCAATCGTTAGCCGAGGTTTCGCGCGATTTGACGAGCGATAAAGAGGAAAAAGCCAAGTACCAAGCCAAAATCGACCGCTACGAAAAAGAAAAAGCGGAAGTCAAAGTCGGAGCCGAAAAGCTAGAGGCCGATGCCACCACATGGGATAAGAAAAGCGATGAACAAATGCACCTGCACCACCGCTGGGCCGAAGCGACTACCGTGCTGCAAGTTTCCATCGCGCTCGCCGCCGTCGCCTTGTTGACCAAAAAACGCTGGCTGGAATGGGTGATGTTCGGTGCCGGCGGCATTGGGCTCGTCGTGGGTGGGATGGCGATGTTGCATATTTGATTTTTTCGGATTAAATATGACTACCGCTTCTATCCGCCGAATCGCTATTTGTACCGGAGGCGGTGACGCGCCCGGGTTGAATGCGGTGATTCGCTCTGTTGTTATTGCAGCGATTAACCGAGGCTGGGAATGCTACGGTATCCGCGATGGATTCAATGGCATTTTGTTCCCCGAACGCTATGTAGAAGGCGGTGTGATTCGCCTCACGCGCGAGAAAGTGCGCGGCATTGGGCATCTGGGCGGCACGATGCTGGGTACGACCAATAAGGGTAATCCGCTGCATTTTCCTACCCATATGCCCGATGGCAGCGTGCGTGAAATCGACCGTTCCGGCGAGATTTTGGAATACTTCGCCAAAAAAGAGTTGGACGCGCTGGTTTCTGTAGGCGGTGATGGTTCGCTCACCATCGCCCACGCCCTGCATCAAAAGGGTCTGCGCGTGGTGGGTGTGCCGAAAACCATCGACAACGATTTGGATAAAACCATCAGCACTTTTGGTTTTGATACCGCCGTCACCTTTGCCACCGAATGTTTGGATCGCCTTCACAGCACCGCCGAAAGCCATCAGCGTGTGATGGTAGTTGAGGTCATGGGGCGCTATGCGGGTTGGATTGCGCTGCACAGCGGCATCGCAGGCAATGCCCACGCTGTTTTGATGCCGGAAATTCCGTTCGATTTGGAACAAGTCGCCAACCACATCCACGCACGGGATGCGGCGGGGCATTTGTATTCCATCGTGGTAGCGGCGGAAGGCGCTGCACCGCGCGATGGGCATATCGAAGTACAAGCTCCGGCGGAAGTGGGTCATGCCGAGCGTTTGGGCGGCATCGGCGAACGTGTCGCCAAAGCCTTGCAACAACGCACGGGCAAAGATGTGCGCGTGGTGGTACTAGGGCATTTGCTGCGCGGTGGCAGTCCCACAGCGTTCGACCGCCTGTCCGCCATGCGCTTTGGTGCGGCGGCGGTGCGTGGTTTGGAACAAGGGCATTCGGGCGTGATGGTATCGCTCGCCTTCCCGAACGTTCAATACATCCCCTTGGCTGAGGTAGCAGGGCGCATGAAAGCCGTTCCCCTTGACGGCGACACCCTGCAAACCGCCCGTGATTTGGGGATTTGTTTGGGGGATTAACGCTTCAGCTTTAATTAAGGCTTCAAAGCATTCTGCAAAATAGTGGTGACGACATCGCGCGTATAGGTTGGGGCGATGCCAAACCACTTGGCGTTGCCCAAAACATTGTCGATGGTGGCGGGTAAATCGGCTTCGGTGATGCCCAGTTGCGATAGACGTGTGGGCGTGCCGATTGCATCAAACCACTGTTCCAACGCTGCGATACCTTGTTCAGCGGTATCGACACGGAAAATAGTACGGGCAAACCGCTGGAACTGCGCAGGGTTGCGGCTGTGATACCACTTCATCCACGCCGGAATAATGACCGATAGCCCCGCACCGTGTGGCACGTTGAAAAGCGCCGATAGCGAATGCTCCATCATGTGGTTCGGGAAACTCATTCCTCCCGTTCCGGCGGTGAGTAAACCATTCAGCGCTTGGGTTGATGCCCATGCAAAATCGGCGCGGGCATGGTAATCGGCGGGGTTTTTCAGCAAAATCTCGGTTGATTCAATCACCGTATTGATAACCGCCTCCACCATACGCGATTGGAATGTGGGCTGTTCGGTCGCGGTGAAATAGCCTTCAATGCAATGCGCGATGATGTCAGCGGCAGAGTACACCAAATAATCGCGCGACACGGTTTGCATGAGTGCCGGATTCACAATCGACACTTTCGGGAAGGTGTGAACCGAGCTGATAGCAAACTTTTCCTTGCTGATCTCATTGGTCACCACCGCGCCGCTGTTCATTTCGCTGCCCGTAGCGGCAAGGGTCAAGATGGAAAAAATCGGTAACGCGGCTTCAATGCTGGCTTTGCGGATAAACAAATCCCACACATCCCCCTGATATACCACGCCCGCAGCAATGGCCTTGGAACTATCCAACACCGAACCGCCGCCCACGCTCACAATCGCATCCACCTGATGGGCGCGTGCCAGTGCAATCCCTTCGCGCACTTTAGAGAGTAGGGGGTTGCTCACAATCCCACTGCATTCCGCCAAGATGATGCCGTTTGCGTGCAGGCTTTCGCTCACCGTGGCAAATAATCCATCGCGTTTAATACGGTCACTGCCATAGCACAGCAACACCTTTTTGATGCCATGCTTTGCCAAAATTGAGCCAATCAACTGCTCTTTGTCCGTGCCAAATTCGATTTGGGTGGGGTTGAAGAAAGTAAAGTTTTTCATGAAAATTCTCTTATAAAGGCCAAGTCGAACCGTGTTCAGGAACCATCGCCCGCCAGCCCAAATCACGTTGAATGCCACAACGCAGGGCATCAGCGGCCGGAAGGTCGCCATGCACCACATACACTTGATCGGGGGCTTTGGGCATGTGGCGTAACCAGTTCAAAATTTGGTGCTGGTCAGCGTGGGCGGAGGCGGATTGCAGTTGAACGATTTCCGCATTTACCATCACATCCCGCCCGTGAATACGCACGGTTCGCGCCCCTTCCGCCAATGTTGCGCCGCGCGTACCGGGGGCTTGGTAGCCTGTCAAAATAATCATATTTTGGTGTTTGCCTGCGTGGTGGGCGATATGGTGCAGCACACGCCCGCCCGTTGCCATGCCGCTCGCCGACAAAATCACCATCGGCCCGTGGCGGGCAGCCAGTGCTTTGGAATCGTCCATGCTATTCACCATCGTCGCGGCGTGTGCCATCGCATGGGTTTGGTGCGTATTCAGGCGGTGTTCACCCTTGTGCGTTTCAAACAAATGCGTGGTGTGTACCGCCATCGGGCTATCCAGAAAAATCGGCAAGGCGTGGGGGATTTTGCCAGCGGCTTTAAGTTCCGCAATTGCCAGCAACACCGCCTGCGCACGTCCGACCGCAAACACGGGCATCACCGCTATGCCACCACGGTGGGCGAGTCGCTGCAAAATGGGTTCTAACTCGTTTTGCAGATTGTCGGGCGGGTGTCGGCGATTGCCGTAGGTGGATTCGATCAACACCGTATCGGCAAAAGGAGGCGGGGCAGGAGGCTGCATCAAGGTATCGTCGGGTCGCCCCAAATCACCCGAAAATAAAATACGCCGACCCGCCACTTCCAGCAAAATGGAACTCGCCCCCAAAATATGGCCAGCATCCTGAAACGTGGCTTTCCAACCCGGAATGGGCTGGCACACCTTGCCCATTTCCACCGCTTTGATGTGGGGGAGGCAATTCAACGCATCCTGACTGGTATACAGCGGCAAGGCGGTTTCGTGTTTGGACGAGCGGTGGCGGTTGCGAAACAGTGCATCTTCTTCCTGAATATGCCCACTATCCGGCAACAAAATTTTGCACAAGGCCTGCGTGCCAGAGCTGGCGTAAACCTTGCCATGAAAACCTTCCTTCACCAGCAAGGGAAGGTAGCCGCTGTGGTCAAGGTGGGCATGGGTGAGCAAAATAGCCTGCACCTTATTCGGCGCAATGGGCAAGGGTGTCCAGTTGCGCAAACGCAGTTGCTTGAAGCCTTGAAACAGACCGCAGTCCACCAACAGACTTTCATCGCCATGCCGAACCAGGTATTTGGAACCGGTCACCGTACCGGCTCCACCTAAAAACGTAATACTGACACCCATTGCAGTCTCCTTCTGTGTTTTTTCTATACAAGCAATAAAAACGCCGCTAGGCTTCTTTATAAACCTAGCGGCGCATGTTCTACCACCTTAAACCAAACCTTGTTCAACTGCTTTGCGTAAAAGTGCATGAACACGGGTTTGCCATCCTTTTCCACTTTCCCGCAACCGTTCCAACACATCTGGGTCCACACGCAAAGACAATGTAGGTCGCCTTGTGGTCTTTGGACGGGTACGCCGTTGAAGATCAGCTTGAATACCTGCTTGCATCTCCTCATGTGTGGCAGGGCGATCATCTTCATCCACACCATCCCACACAAAGTAACCACCAACCGGTGGTTTTTTCATTGCATCCAAAATTTCTTCACGTTCTGTGCGTGGGGTTTGCAAGCCATTCATAATAAAACTCCGATTCTTTTTCACTCGCAGGGCGATAACTTATGATGCGCACTGCATTATCCCTTTTAGTATGCACCACCGTCAGCACACGCAACACGCCCATAACGTAGGCAAATGATTGGGTACGCAATTCACCATTCCGTTGCACCGGAATATCTAACCTGTAACGGGCATCTAAAACTTCCATCGCATCAGAAAAATCCAATCTATGTTTTTTCAAGTTTGATGCGTGTTTTTTTGGGTCGAATTGAAATTCGATTTTGTCCATTTTCTTGACTTTCAAATAGAGATGTATGTAATTTTGTAAAATCAACATACGGGTGTTGAAAAGGGTTTTCAAATTATCTTGAAAAGATACCCAACCCTTTAGCAGGGTATCTTTTTTTATTAACCAGTCAAATCAACTAAAGAATTTCTTCAGCCGATCCGTCCAGCTATCACCGTTGGGCGAATGTTTATTACCACCTTTTTGGAACGATTCGTCCAACTCTTTGAGCAAGCGTTTTTGATGCTCGGTGAGTTTAACGGGCGTTTCCACGGTGATATGGCAATACAAATCGCCCGGGTAACTGCCGCGCACGCCTTTGATGCCCTTGCCACGCAGACGGAATTTTTTGCCCGTTTGCGTGCCTTCAGGAATGTCGATAGAGGCCTTGCCTTCCAACGTCGGCACATCAATTTCGCCACCCAACGCAGCGGTCACCATGCTAATGGGAACGGAGCAGTGCAAGTCATCGCCATCGCGCTCAAAAATATCGTGCTTTTTGAGGCGGATTTCGATGTACAAATCCCCCGGCGGGCCGCCATTGGTTCCGGGTTCACCGTTTCCGGTGCTGCGAATCCGCATACCATCGTCGATGCCCGCAGGGATTTTGACTTCCAGCGTTTTTTGCTTTTTCACCTTGCCTTGCCCGTGGCAAGTGGTGCAGGGTTCGGGAATGATTTTTCCTGTACCGCGACAAGTAGGGCAGGTTTGCTGCACGCTAAAGAAGCCTTGGCGCATTTGCACCGCACCCACGCCGCCGCAGGTTCCGCAGGTTTTGGCTTGCGTTCCGGGTTTCGCTCCGGTTCCGCCGCAGGTGTCGCAGTTATCCCAGCTTGGAATGCGGATTTGTGCATCCTTGCCGGTAGCGGCTTCTTCCAGCGTGATTTCCATGGCGTAGCTTAAATCGCTACCCCGATAGACCTGCCGACCACCCCCGCGCCCGCCGCGTTGTTGCCCGAACATATCGCCGAAAATATCGCCAAAGGCTTCGGCAAAACCACCAAAACCATCGGGGCCTGCACCGCCGCGCATATTCGGATCAACACCCGCAAACCCGTGCTGATCGTAGGCAGCGCGTTTTTGCGGGTCGGATAACATCTCATAGGCTTCTTTGGCTTCCTTGAATTTCTCCTCGGCAGCCTTGTTCGCATCACCCTGATTGCGGTCAGGGTGGTACTTCATCGCTAATTTGCGATAAGCCTTTTTGATGTCGTCGTCCGAGGCGTTTTTAGGAACGCCCAGAACTTCATAAAAGTCACGTTTTGACATTGTGTGAAGTAAGCCTTATCAGCTTGATTAGCCTTTTTTGACTTCTTTAACTTCAGCATCGACCACATTGTCATCGGCGGGTTTAGCCGATGCGCCGCCACCTGCTGCACCTGCGCCACCCGCTTGGGCGGCTCCGGCTGCTGCTTCTTTGGCCTGCATATCCGCGTACATTTTTTCACCCAGTTTTTGGCTGGCGGTCATCAAAGCGGTATTTTTGGTTTCAATCGCTTCTTTGTCGTCGCCTTTGATAGCGGTTTCCAAATCTTGGATGGCGGCTTCAATCGCGGCTTTTTCAGCGGCTTCGAGCTTGTCACCGTACTCGGTCAGGCTTTTCTTCACGCTGTGGATGCTGGCATCGGCTTGGTTTTTGGATTGAACCAGTTCGACCTTTTTCTTGTCGTCCGCTGCGTTCAATTCCGCATCTTTCACCATTTGCTGAATCTCGGCTTCCGACAAACCTGTGTTCGCTTTGATGGTGATCTTGTTTTCTTTGCCCGTGCCTTTGTCTTTTGCGCCCACATGCAAAATGCCGTTGGCATCAATGTCGAAGGACACTTCGATTTGCGGAATGCCGCGTGGTGCGGGTGGAATGCCTTCCAAATTGAACTCACCCAACAGTTTGTTGCCCGCAGCCAATTCGCGCTCGCCTTGGAATACTTTAATCGTCACGGCGGGTTGGTTGTCATCCGCTGTCGAGAAGGTTTGTGCAAACTTGGTGGGGATGGTGGTATTTTTGGTAATCATTTTGGTCATGACACCGCCCATAGTCTCGATACCCAAGGACAAGGGAGTCACATCCAACAACAACACATCTTTACGGTCACCCGACAAAACCTGACCTTGAATCGCAGCACCTACGGCAACGGCTTCATCGGGGTTTACGTCTTTACGGGGTTCTTTGCCGAAGAGTTCTTTGACCTTTTCTTGCACTTTGGGCATACGGGTCATACCGCCAACCAAAATCACGTCATGAATTTGGGAAGCGCTAACGCCCGCATCTTTCATGGCGATACGGCAAGGGGCAATCGTGCGTTCAATCAATTCCTCTACCAAGCTTTCCAACTTGGCGCGGGTCAATTTGATGTTCAAATGTTTAGGGCCAGACGCATCGGCAGTGATGTAAGGCAAATTCACATCGGTTTGCGAGCTGCTGGAGAGTTCGATTTTTGCCTTTTCCGCCGCTTCTTTCAGGCGTTGCAATGCCAGAACGTCTTGTTTCAGATTAACGCCAGATTCTTTCTTGAATTCGTCGATGATGAAATCAATCACGCGCTGGTCAAAATCTTCACCGCCCAAGAAGGTGTCGCCGTTGGTGGACAACACTTCAAATTGTTTTTCGCCATCCACATCCGCGATTTCGATGATGGAAATATCGAATGTACCGCCGCCCAAATCGTACACGGCAATTTTGCGGTCGCCTTTTTCGTTTTTATCCAAACCAAACGCCAGTGCTGCGGCTGTGGGTTCGTTGATGATGCGTTTTACGTCCAAGCCCGCGATACGGCCTGCGTCTTTGGTCGCTTGGCGTTGGGCATCGTTAAAGTACGCAGGAACGGTAATCACCGCTTCGGTCACTTCTTCGCCCAAATAATCTTCGGCGGTTTTTTTCATTTTGCGCAGAATATCGGCGCTGACTTGTTGGGGCGCGAGGCGATTGCCACGCACTTCCACCCACGCATCGCCGTTATCCGCAGCCGCGATTTTGTAGGGCATCAAGTCGATGTCTTTTTGCACTTCTTTTTCAGTGAATTTGCGACCAATCAGGCGCTTCACTGCGTAGAGCGTGTTTTTGGGATTGGTTACCGATTGGCGTTTGGCAGATGCGCCAACCAATACTTCACCGTCTTCTTGGTACGCGATGATGGAGGGCGTGGTGCGTGCGCCTTCGGCATTTTCAATAACCTTGGGGGTGTTGCCTTCCATGATGGCAACGCAGCTATTTGTTGTACCCAAGTCAATACCAATAATTCTTCCCATGATCTACTCCTAATCCTAATACTTCAAAAAATTCAAAAAATTCAAAAAATTGAATCCATTACTTCGGTGCGGAAACCATCACCAAAGCGGGGCGCAATACGCGGTCGGCAATCAAATAACCCTTTTGCAACACGGTGACGATGGTGTTGGGTTCTTGTTCGCTTGGCACGACGCTGATCGCTTGGTGCTGATGCGGATCAAATTTTGCGCCCGCAGCGGGGGCAATGGCGATTACTTTGTTGCGCTCCAACGCGGCAATCAGTTGGCGCAGCGTGGCTTGCGCGCCTTCCTGAATTTGCTCGGAGGTGGCGTTGGCAATGGCTAATCCGGCTTCCAAACTATCGGCAACGGGTAGCAGGCTTTCGGCAAATGCTTCGACCGCGAATTTACGGGCTTTGGCAATTTCTTCATCAGCACGGCGGCGGGCGTTGGCGGCATCGGCATTCGCACGCAAAAACTGATCGGCCAAATCGACATTTTTGGCTTGCAAAGCACCTAATTCGTTTTGCAGTTGCGCAATGCTGTCTTCCAACGTTGCGGGTTCAACCGCTTCGGTTGCGGGTGGGGTGGTGGATGTTGTTGTTTCAGTCATGCCATGAAAAATAGGGCTGTATCGCCCTATTTCAAGAGAGTTCAAAAAAGTTTTGAAAAAAATTTACTTAACCATTCATCCAGAATTTCAAGAATTACTTGATCTCTAGCAATTCCACATCGAACTTCAGGGTTGCGTTGGGGGGAATCACGCCACCCGCACCGCGTGCGCCATAGCCCAAAGCAGCGGGAATGATCAAGGTGCGTGCGCCGCCCACTTTCATCCCAGCTACGCCTTCATCCCAACCGCGAATCACCATGCCGGCACCGAGGTGGAAGGCAAACGGATCATTACGGTCTTTGCTGGAATCAAATTTTTCGCCCTGCACACCACCGTTATAAAGCCATCCGGTGTAATGAACGCGCACAAATTGCCCGGGTTGGGCGGCGGCTCCGGTTCCTTCGATGGTGTCTTCGTATTGCAGACCACTGGCTGTTGTTTGCATGGTTTTCCTTTATTGAATGTTGCGGATATTGTAAGTTTCCGGTGTTTTTATTTGGATGCGTTGCGTTTAGCGAGCGCATTCGCCCACTTGCCAGCAAACGCCTGAATCTCGCCTATGCGCTTGAGAAAATCTGCGCCCAGCTTGGTAACAAAATAACCATCCCCACCGTGATCCAATAAGCCCGCTTCACGCAGTTCTTTAATACGGGTGTTGAGGGTGTTGGGGGTGATACCACCCACGCTGTCTTGCAACAAGCGAAAAGTTTGGGGATGACCATCCCGTAATGCCCACATCACACGCATGGCGTAGCGTGACTCCAGCAGGCTCAACAATTGACCAATAGCCACCGATTCTTTTGCGCTCATGATGTCTCTCTTTCAAAAAATCCCGAATACTTTGATGCCAAAATGCTACAAATTTTATAGCTATTTTAAGCCAGTTTCCGGTTGTCACTCGATTTAGATGTAGCGGACAGCAACTACTTCGTAGGTTTTGACTCCCCCTGGCGCACGCACCTCAACGCTATCACCTTCTTCTTTACCAATCAAGGCACGGGCAATAGGGGAATTGATATTGACAAGCCCCAATTTCAAGTCGGCTTCGTCTTCGCCTACGATTTGGTACGTCACTTTATCGCCGCTTTCTTCTTCTTCCAACTCCACGGTAGAGCCAAACACCACACGCCCTTCGGCATGTAAGCTAGAAGGATCAATCACTTGGGCGGCCGACAATTTGCCTTCCACCTCCTGGATACGGCCTTCAATGAAGCCTTGGCGCTCTTTGGCGGCTTCGTACTCGGCGTTTTCGCTCAAGTCGCCTTGGGCGCGTGCCTCGGAGATCGCAGCAATCACGCTGGGACGCTCGACGGTTTTCAGGCGATGTAATTCGGCTTTCAACAATTCTGCGCCGCGCTTGGTAATAGGGATAGTTGCCATAACAATCAAAAACGATAAGAAAACAACAAAGGACAGTGCAACGCCCATGCGCTGCACTGTCCTCTTCTAAAAACGGAAAAGATGGTGCGGATTATGCCAACTTACGCTCCATTAACCTAGCTGGCTGTGCATTTCCTGCACCGAGATAACCCCTAGTTCCTTACTCAATGAAGTGCAAATACTGCATTCAGATTGGGGGCATCCATGCTGGCATCAAACCATTGTTCGATTTGCTCCAAGGTTCCAGCCT
>ERZ724511.814-NODE-814-length-10383-cov-3.880132_pt1 | contig 10383 bp, 10 predicted proteins | sample MGYA00376044_ERZ724511 | MGnify/ENA primary metagenome ERZ724511 (study PRJEB28724, sample SAMN07190887) | wastewater metagenome | isolation source: effluent of sewage treatment plant in Hong Hong | place: USA: Christiansburg, Virginia | collected 2016-03-01 ...
TAGGCTTAGAGATTGATTTTGTAATTATCATTGTGTATTTTGGCTCTACTGACAATAAATTATCAATCCATTCTTTGCCGTATTCTGTTAGTTCGCCGTCGTTAATTGATACTTTGAAAGTAGTTGCTTTTTCGTATTCTTCACGGCTCATTTGCTGACCAGTCGCGGCGTAATTATTCATATCGTCAATTATAACTCCACGAAAATCCGAACCACCTAATCTTATTGGTATAAATGTAGTACTTGATACGACTGTTAATGATGTTACGTCACTCGGCTTTTCTACATTACTACCATTTCTATATTTTGCCATCACTTCACACGCTCCATTTCTTGGATAGTTTTAGTTGCATCTTGCCACGCTAATTCGGGTGTTTTGCCCGTACCTATTACCCACTGGTTATCAGAAATATCAACAATTACGTACTCACTTTTTCTATCAATGTAGAGTTGCGAAAACGGATATTTACACCGTACAAATTCTTTACCGTTCATTTTTCTTTCTCCATTTCTTCTATTTTGGTTTTCGCGTTTTGCCATGCTTGTTTGAAAGTATTGCCGACCGCAAAAACTCCCCATTCGTCTAATGAACAAGTGATAATATAGTCTTTTACAGCGAACCTATCCGGGTTTATACCTACACATTTCATTCGTTTACTGCTTATAAATTTCGGATACCTCTCCAATACGAACTCTTTAGCGGTTTGCTTAGTCATGGTAGAACCTCTTTTGGCAATTTCCTCTCTATTCGCCAAAGTCTTGACGTGTTCGGTTAGGGGGATACGGTCATTCATAGTATTTGCCCTTTTGCTAATTTGTTGAATTGCTTAACTGCAAGTCTTGGAATATCAGTACTAATTACGCAAACTTTATTATGCCAAACTTCAAAACCACCGCGCAACATTAACCTTAATTCCAATTCGTCATTACCTATATACAAACTTGGATAAACACTATAATTTTGCTCTTTATAATTTACCAAATCTTTTGTTTCAATTCCGTTCATCTCTCTTATTCTCCCTGTAAAGTTGGATTGAGAAGGTTAATAGTAACTTGGTCTATTTCTGTTTCAATTTGAGTTTTAACGTCTCTTTTTATGAGTGAATAAGTGCGCTCTTCGCTTAAATTCAAACACCTTACAAAATAGTCGGTTTTCTTTCTTTTGGTTTTTGTAAATTTGCAAAAGTACAATTCAGCAGCCGAACGCCAACTGCGAAACTTACCCCATTGAACTACTTTACCCTTATATATTATCTCGAATGTTTCCATTTCCCCACTCCTAAAAAGTTATAAAATTGATTGTTGGTTAGTTTTCTACGTAATAGGGAACTTGCATAGATTTATACTTATCGTGATTCCATACAATCCACGCTTAGTTGAGCCGTCACGTTGCGTTACATAATACTTTCCGTTTTTACAATCACTTACTTTTTGCAATTCTAAAAACTCAGCATCAGTAAGATTTCTACCCTCAGTTGGTATTGAATCGTGCAATATTGTGTGTGCCATTTTCTACTCCATTCCCTATTAGTTTCACATTCCCTTACTTAATTTTATGTAAACTTACGGAAAAGTAATTTAATACGCAAGAACTTTTTTTAATAGTGGGGAAAATATTTTTAGAGTAAAGCAGGAACTGTATGAAAATAAACAACTTAGCTTGAATTTCCTTTTTCTGCATAAACAAAGATTTTTTGCAGTACGTTTCAAATCGTAACCAACTGCACATATAGATTTCCTTATTTGCACTTGGAGCGTTTTCTGCGCATATAACTAAAAAACCCGCCTCTTTTCAGATAACGGGTTTTGTCGGGAGTGAGGGACATTACTTCCTGCGCATTTTCAATCTAAATCGAATAGCTGATGTATTTGCCCATGTAACATTTGCCCGTGTTTCCACCGCCACGTAGATAGTACTTGACGATGCAACTGTATTGAAGTCTATAATTTGAGAGCCTAATCCTAAACTGTTATCTAAATTCTTAATTGCTAAAGAATCCGTTGGTGACGTTGGTTGCATATCGGTATAATCTGCGGTTACGATACTTATATACCCCGCCACCAATAAACTATCTGCGGTTGTCCACGAGCGCGCATTATTTTTAGTAACCGCACTTCCTGACGGATTGCCGTTTAGTATCCAAACACGCAAATCTTTCTTTTGCGCAGTTGCGTCCATAAGCTCAATTCCGTATATTTCACCATGTCCAGCCGTTTCGAGAGTGGCGCATGATACTTGAATAGCGTTATCGTGTATCCAGTCCCCGCTTACCATTGCAGTTGCGTCAATCGGATTTGCGCCTACAGTCCAATCCGTGTACTCGGTTTTCGCCACCAGTGAAGTAGAGTAAATTTGTCTTTTATCACAACACATACTTTGTTCCTATCTTAAAATTGTTAATGCTGATTTCCCGTATAGTTAATTGCAATCCATGCTGAAAGTAAATAATTACCGCCGCTTATCCCTGCAATTGCGCCGTCCCGTAAAGCTATTCCTACACTGTCACCTTCCCCTAATTCGATTAAATCACAACCATTAGCCCAGAACTTATTAACAGCACCCACGCCCTGCCAAAGAATGCACGAATAAGGATTTGAAGTAGAACCGCCGTGTCTGTCTTTTCGTATTAAATGTACTTGAAAATTCAAAGTGTCCGCGCCTCCTGTAATGTCGAATAGCATTCCAAAACTTACACGGTACACACCACACTTATTACTCATAAAATACATTTGGTTTTGTTCTTGCTCCATGCCGCCGCCGTTAAAATCCTTGTGTTCAAATATCAACATAGACGTTGCTACGGCTTGTAAAATCCCTGCAATATTTCCGATTGTACCTGAATTATTCGTATATCTCAAATTCACATTATTGTTAATCAACCTACAAAACAAATCATCGTCTTGCTGTTGTGCAAGTTCTGCTATTTCGGTAATTTGCAGGCTTTCTACGGGTGTTGGTATTGCCGATGGGTTATCTTGGATTGCACCGATAACCGCACTTTGGAAAGCCGCGCCGCTATTGCCACCATTCCGATTGTATGTAGTGGCTTGCTCATCTACTGACTTAGCAGGGGTTCTGATAACAGGCATTACGTACCCCTCGAAATAAAATCAATATCAATTGTTCCCTTTTTCCAATCCGCTTGCATTTCAATCATAACCGCTTTTTCGCTCCCTGCGAATCCGTCAATAACTGGTATTGTCGCAATATCCCCACAGTTTTCCGGCATTGTTTCGCCGTCTACCATATACATAGTTACAGGGATTTTATTTTGAGATGTATTAGTAAACCTGCTTAGGTAGAAATTAGATACGGCAACTGGCAAACCGTTATCAACTTGTGTCAATAAAGCCCATGCGCGGCATTCTTGCACCCGTGCCTCACTTTCAAAGGCGTTGGAGCTTGCAGCAAGCTCGGGTAATGCTGTAACATTATCGTATGTTGTTTCTGTAAAGCCGTCGTGAATTTTTACGGATTCATGAACTTTTAACGGGTGTCCGCTTTCGTTGTAATAGAGTTTTCTTAGGTGTATTCTCGGCTCTTTCATTTGCCTATTAGCTTCTATATCTGACGTTGGCAGATTATGATTTAACAGCCGTACGTTAATCCGTTCATCTGACTGATTCCCTCTTATTTCAGCTGTGAAATTTGAAATATCGGGATTCTCTAAATTTGGTAACTCGGTCGCACTTGATGTGTAAACACCTGAACATGGTGTAAAATCAAAATCGCCTTCTTGTGCATCGCCAAACCGCGTGCTTAAATCAATAGCGGTGTTGCTCGGATTGTGGAAAATCCTATCGAAAGAAATAGCGTAAGAAAGCCTGTTAACTGCCAGTGCATCAGGAATAATTAACGGCTTATATGTGAACTTGCAACAATTGCCCTCTGTGAAGTTCTTCAATAAATCCCACATATACGTAAATTCTAAATAGGATTCACCTTTTTCATCGTATATCAGCATTCCCGTATCGGGATATGAAGCTATTTTACCGATAGTTAAAACAGCGTCGTCAGTTAAAGTAGTGCCTTTTGCATGATTAACCGATCCGTTTTGGGCGTAAAATGTAATTGCCACCAACGGTGAGCCGTCAAACGTGCTAATGTATGTACTCGGCGGGTTGCGTGTCCACGCCGCTAAATTTGCCTTAATCGCCCCGGTAAGTCCGTAAGTGAATAAATAAGCGAGTTTGTAGAGGTAACACTGCGTGGTTATACCTGAAAGTCGAAAACGTCCCTCTGTGACTGTTGTTGGTCTATAATCGAATTTAGCTCCTATATTAACGTCCGCGCCTGTAATCCAATCGAACACATTTATATTGTCCAAATAGGATTTCAAATACGTATCTGTTGGGTTTGAAAGAATATAGGTTGCCCAACTTTTCGTACTTGTTTGCTCCAATACTAATTTAAACACGTCCACCGCGTCAATTGTACAACCGTTCGTTATAAACGTTCCCGTTTCTTCATCTTTGCTAATTTTATAGGTATTGGTAAGTGTTAGCTTTTGACCGCCGCAAAACTCTACATATTCAGTCGCGCCCTCTGTGCCTCTATCTGATATTAATACGAAAACATTGGACGTGACAAGCCCTGAGTACCCTTCTGCGGTATGGTCATAGAATGGATTTTTGAGTATTTCTTGTAAGTTAGTGGGCAATAAAGAAAAATCAAAATCGAATGAAATACTTGCAGCCTCCCTACACCCAAAAGGAATATCAGAATCAAAACTCATTTTGTGAGATTTAATTTCGATACCGCCGCTTTCAAACGCTTCATCTGTCAAAGAATCAATATTTGTTAACGGACTGACAAATTCCCCTGCCGGAATAATCTCGAAACGCAAATTCCAATCCCTATCGTTTACCCACTCGGTATAATATTTTTTGGTACGGTCAATGGACATTACGCGGATACCTCGATAAATTTCTTTTCAAAAGTTAAAGTAACCGATTTTTTCCCTTCGTTATCCTCAAAACTAAATTCTGTTAGCTGTACCGGTATAGCCTTTGTAGCATCGTGATACGGACGTGATATTGCAAGTGCTGTACCTATTGCTGTTAATTCAATCCAACCGCACCGCGTTTTCTGTAATTTCAATAGCTTTAACCGTATCAATTCCCAATCTGATAAATCCCAATCCGACGCTTTGTAGGTGAACGGCTGCAATTTTACTGCAAAGCTATTTCGCATTTTACTAATAGGGCGTATGATTTTACCGCCTAAACCTTTTACCGATTCACCTTCAAACGCATAGCCTTCAAAAGCTCCGCGTGTTTTTATTTCGATGCTTGTGTAACCCGTAAAACCCGCTATTGTTGACAACAGGAGTTCATCGTAACGCCCCGTTGTAGTATCCACGTTTGCAATGTGTAATTTGAAAGTGTATGCCATTATTTCCGCGCCCTTTCTAATCGTAATGCTTGTTTCTGTTCGCGTGCGATTACGGCTCTATCTAATTTCAATTCTAAGTCCGTAGAATGATGATGATGCACGTTTCTTGGTGGATTAACTTGAAGTAACGTTTTAATATCAGATAACTCTTTTTGCAATCCCGAAACATCAACATTCACAACATTATGAACAGGTCGGAAATTTGGTTGCTCTAAATTTCTTACATTGTTGCTTACTATTTTACCGTTTGCGGATATTGAATAAGCTGATAAATCAGGGCGTTTGTAAGCACCGAGAATATCTTTAAGTTTTACGCCGCTTTCGAGTAGTTGGAACATTTCGTAATGTTCTTTTACCTGACCATGCACAATAGATTTTTTATACACAAATTCGTCACCGTGTACAACGCCCTTTACTTCTGATTTGCCGCCTTCGCCCGTGTGTCCGCCTTTTTCAAAACCACCTATGGAGCTTTTCGCAACTGCCAGCAAGCCTTCAATTGTCGCTATTGCAGCCAACCCCGCTATGAACCCGAATGGTCCAAGTGACGCAAACGCCGCAAGAATTGCCGGAGCTTGTGCAAGTACTAATTTTGAAATAGTGTCAATGGTTATACCCAGTGCTGCTTTCCCTGCGCTCTCGAGTGTCAATGTGCCGCTTGCTGCCATTTGCCCAAATATACCCGCTATGCTTAGGCTCATATCCTCACCAACGGCAACTACGCTTTTAGAAAAATCTTCCCACTGTTGTTTAGCCACTTCGTCAGTGAATCCTTTTTCTTTTATAGTTTGCGCGTTAGTTTTCGCACTTTTTGCCATTGCGTCAATCGTCGTATTAATAGCAGAATTAGCACTTTTTGCCATTTCTCCAAACGATTTTATAATAAGTAAATTAGCTTTTTCAGTCGCGGTTACATTTGCATTATTACTCTTTTTGTTATTCTCAAAGTTCTGCTTCTGAAATTCAGCAAACGATATTTCATGCTTCTTTAGTGCGTCTATCAGCTCATTTGCTTTTTCCTCTGTGGCTTTTTTATCAACATCTTTTGAGCCTTTTATTTTATTCTCAATGTCCGATGTAAAAGCATCGAATTGAGAGTTCAAATCGTCAAACGTACTACCCATAGATTTGGAAATACCAGTGGCAATACTGATTCCCAAATCCTGAAATGTTTGCGCTGTCTTAATAGCAAGGTTTGTACTCTTACGGTTATAGTCAATATCAGCATCGTATCTATCGAGTAACGCCTTATTATGCGCATCGTTTATTAACCGTTCGTTGCCATGTGCTTTTTCGAGTGCGTCTGCTTCGGTTTTGTCTATTTCAATTAGCTTTAGTTTGCGTTCGCGTTCGGCATCGTCTTTAATAGTTTGCGCCTCTAATACACGCTTTTCAATAGCAAACTTGCGGTCTAAATCTTGTGTTTCCCGTAAGGTGTTCCTATGAATATCCAACACAACCTTATCAGACTTGGAAACTTCATTTTCGATAGCAGTTAAAGCAATTCGTGCGGCGTCCACCCTATCAGTTCCACCCGCCTCTAATTGAGTAGCAAGTGCGGCTTTTAAGGCTTCCTCCGCCTCCAATACCTTACCGTTGGCACGAATAGCAATTTCTATTTTCTGTGCTTCCTGAGCCGTTATAAGTGCGTTCTTTGCACTATTCAAATCAATTAAGTTTTGGAGTTCTTGGTCAGAGTTATTCGCATCTAAACTATTTACCGATTCAATCCGGGCTTTTGCATTATCGAGAGAGGCTTTCAGTAATTCGAGTGCGTTCTTGTTTTCTTCTTTTATTTGAGCGTCTGCGAATTTCTTGTTGATTATCGCGGTATCGGCAACGCCTTTTTCTTGAATTGCCGTTAATAGTTTTGCTGTTTCCTCTGCGAATGCTTTTTTCTGCGCTTTTGATATTTTTTCATCGTTTTGTATATCGTCATTCTTTTGGTTGCGCTTTTGTTGTTCATTAGTAAGTGCGGTATCCAAATCTTGCAATGCCTTCTTTTGTGCAATTTGAGCGTCGCTAAATTGAGTTTTATCGGCTTCTACTAATGTTTGGTTACGTACCTTACGGGCTTCTATTTCGGTGTCTGATATTTCTTTTGCTATATCTTTTAGCTTGGTTTTCTTATCCTTGCCGTCAGCATCCAAAGCGGCAATTGTAGCGGCTTGTTCTTTTTTATCGGCTGCAAGTAAAGTATCAAGCACCTTTGTACGTAATTTAGCGGCTTGTTCAGGCTCTAATAAATGTAACTTTTCCTTATCATTTATTGATTTGATTAACCGTTCTTTTTCAGCATTAAATAATTTTGCATCGGCTTCTTTTTGCTTTGCGTCTTTTGCTAAGTTCGCCTTTTCTTGTAAGGCTGCAAGCCCTGTTAGTGATTTTTCGTATTGACTTAATAACAGTTCGTTTTGCTTCTTTAATTCACTGTCATTCAAAGAGCCTGTAAAAGCGGCTGCAATTGTTTTACCTGAGATTAAGTCTTTTAGCTTATCGAATGAGAAATTGCTTATCAAATCAGTTATACCACCAACAAACGCTTTAAACCCCGCTGTAACGGCTCTTATTATTTCAGGTGCTTGCTTAATGATATTGATGAACGTATCGAAATACTCTGACAGTGAGGCTGTAGTTTTGCCCGTATCGGTTGCCGTTCCCGTTAACTCATTGAGCCAGTTATTAAGGTCAACAACCCACTCAATTACCTTTGCTATCGCTGCACCCGCTAACTGAAAAGGCACTAATAACGCTTGTGCAATAAATCCACCTACTGCGGTTAATATATTCCCTAAATCTGAAATGGTCGTAGTGATAAAAGAAAGGATTTGCTGAAAAGTCTTTAACGGATCAAAACTTTTGGTAACATCGTCAGTAATATTGAAGGCTTTTTTGAATGCCACAATAATCGGCTCGACGGCATCGACAATGCCATCAAATATCGTTACAACGGTCGTGTAAAATGAATTGATTATTTCCCCTATACTTGCAAATATGATGGTAAAATTAGCAAGTAACGAACCCCCAAGAAACGCCAAAATTGGTTTCAATACGGAGCTTATACGGTTAAACACGTTGCTGAACGTACCAACTAATTTATCAAATGTAGGTTTTAACACATCGACAATAACGCCAAACGCCTGTATAATAGCACCTGAAATTTCACTGACAATAGGATTTAATAATTGGAATGTATTAATTGCGAACACTTCTAATTGAGCTTTGCCCCTGCTGATTTGCTCCGACAAAGTACCCATGTTAACAGCCGCTTGTTTTGTAGCATCGGACGTACCTGTAATTTCCTTTGTCCACGCGCCTACTTGGTCTGCACCACTTGCCAAAATCGTAGCAGCCGCGCTGTTTTCAGCCCCAAACAATTGAGTAAAGGCGGTTGCATCTTTCGCGCCCTTACCAAGTTCTTTTAGCCTTGCCTCTAATGGTAACGAAGTATCGGCAACAATTTTCATGTTGATACCTAAACTTTTCATTTTAGCAAGTGCTTCTTTTGGTATAACCTCTTCCCCGGCAATTTTACCTAACACATTTCTAAGAGCCGTGCCAGCCTCCGCTCCAAATTTACCGCCAGCCGCAAGTACCTGAATTGAGGCGTTTCCTTCCTCGAATGATACCTTTGCTTTTTTCATAGCAACGCCCGCCACGGTGATTGCTTCCCCAACTTGTGGTATTTCGGCTGCACCTACGCGCGCTGATGCTGCCATAACATTGATAAACCGCGAACTTTCGGCTGCTAATTCACTACTATTTGAAGTGTTCACTCCAAATTGCAACATAGCACCTGTAAGTGTGTCCATAGCGGCAGCGGCATCAATCCCACCCGCCTTTGCAAGTATGTTAATGTTTTCAGAGACTTTCTGTAAATCGCCAGGCGTTTTAGCTAAGTCCGCTCCGAAACGTGATAAAACCCCCTGGAAACTTGATATTTGAGTAGAGACGTCACCACCAAACGTAATAGCTAAGTTTTTAGCCCTATCTCCAATATCATTAAGAGCGTCACCTGTAAGCCCTGTTATAGCAGACAAACCCGCCAAACCTTGCTCATATTCCTGCCCAACTGTAAATGCCTTAGCTAATCCCGCCGTTACCGCTCCAATTGCAGCCGTTGCAGCCCCCGCAGGTGTTATAAGTTGACCTAATCCACCCGCTAAACTACCAAATATACCACCGCCAGAGTTTGCCGCGTCTTGACCTTCTGCAAAGCTCTTTTTCAATCCATCGAATAGACCTGCACCACCGATATTTTTACCTGCACTGTCTCCAATATCTTTGAATGTTTTATCAGCAATAGCACCAAGATTTTTTATTTCCTTTTCGGCTGCCTTTGTATCTACATTTATAGATTCTTTACCGCTAAATATACCATCGACCATGCTTCCAACTTTACGCACGGCATCAAACGCCTTTTGAGCGTTTATTCCAAATTCACCATTTATAGTAAAATCAGCCATGTTGGTATATATTCGTGCAGCATTTAAAAGCGTATTGCTCCCAAACTTTGCGTAATGCTACGTTGTTGTATAAAAAAATCCCGTCCTGGTATGAAGTCTGCAATGTGGAAATGAGATATTGCGTTTCGTAGTCGCGACCGTCTTTCATTAGATCAGCTATGGTTTGCGCTTCACTCGTATATCCTTCTTCGTCGGTGTCGTCGGCGTCGTCAAGTCTTGAGAAACACCCGAACCCTCTAATGAAGTCGACGGCGTCTCTTTCAATTTCGCAAAGAACAAAAAATCGTTTGCCACCTCCTTAATGGTTTCATAAGGGAATGATTCTGCAATAGCGGTGCTTTCCATCGGCTCTAACCCCATAGCCTTAAAGTCTAAACAACCCGCTATAATATCACAGTAAGCGGACAAACAAATGTCCACATAGTCCGGGTCTTCGCGCTCTAATTCTTTCTCTGATTTTTGCGTTCTCATAAAGTCCGTCATATCCAAGTCCCCCGCCGCGAGTGCTACTTTTACGACAAT
>ERZ724511.826-NODE-826-length-10280-cov-6.259951_pt1 | contig 10280 bp, 10 predicted proteins | sample MGYA00376044_ERZ724511 | MGnify/ENA primary metagenome ERZ724511 (study PRJEB28724, sample SAMN07190887) | wastewater metagenome | isolation source: effluent of sewage treatment plant in Hong Hong | place: USA: Christiansburg, Virginia | collected 2016-03-01 ...
AAAGCCGCTTTATACCTGCGAGGGAAGCCCTGATTTACAATTGGTATTTTCAGTGGATAGTGACACCTATACCCTCGAAGATATTATTGATAGAGACCGCTTTATACAACTTCAGCAGCAGCCTATGGCAGCGGTGTTGGGTTAGGCATGAAGCTACTTCAAGCGCATTCATTTAATGCAGTCAATTGCCGTTCCGAATGGAATGGCTATCAATCCCTTTTGCAAAGCAAGGCCATTCTTTCCGAGCAAAAGGATATTTTGCCTTTTTTCAAAAAGAGTAAAGACCTTTCGTTATTGATTGGCAACTATATTCCGAAAATAAAAACACTTGATTGCTTTGCGCATGAATACCAGCTAGATGGTGATTTTGTTGCTGATAGGAAAAAAAGCGACCCCTGATTGGGCAAGCCGATTTGAGGGAGCGCACTCCCAATTAGTCGATTGGCTTTGGAAGCTCGAAGATAAACGCAGCACCACCGATTTTACCAATACCTTTGGCAGCAGCCGTGCCAATTTTCAAGGACTTATTGTTATTGGAAAAGGTATGAACCTTTCCCAACGTGAAAAAGACCGGCTCAAGTGGCGCACTGATAGAACGATGATTGATTCCAATGCGCTCACTGTCGTATCTTTTGATGAATTAGAGAGTGATTTGAATTTTTGGCTCACCTCTCGTTATCGCGCATAACCTCACCGCCGCCGTGCCGATTGCACCCCATTCAAATTGCCCACCGTTTGCAGCACTTTATTCAAGCGTCCCGAATTACTCACTTCCACCGTGAATAACATGGTTGCAATGCCGCGCTGGGATTCGGTGTGTACACCAATGACGTTCATTTTTTCTTTGGTGAATACTTCCGAAATATCGCGCAATAAACCTTGTCGGTCGATAGCCATCACGGATACATCCACCGGATAAATGGCATCACCCGTATTAGCGACTGCACCCCATTGCACTTCAATCAGCCGCTCCGAACTGCGCGACACCATATTGCGCAGATTCGCACAATCGGCACGGTGAATGCTCACGCCCTTGCCCTTCGCCACAAAGCCGCAAATCGCATCGGGCGGGGCGGGTTTGCAGCATTTGGAAAGCTGGGTCATTAACGAATCCAGCCCCACCACCAAGACACCATCTTTGCTGCGTGATTCGGAAGCGCGTTTTTTGGAGGTGATTTGTTCAATATCATCTTCTTTTGGCTGCTCCGGTGGACGCAACACGGTTTCGATGGCACGTAACGAAAACTCGTCTTTACCGACCACTTCAAACAACGCATCGGCCGACGTAAAGCCCAATCGTGTGGCGAGGTCGTCCAGCTTCAACGCGGTTTTGCCTTCGCGTTGCAATAATTTTTCCACCGCCTCGCGCCCCTTGGCAATCGTGGCACGCATGGCCTGCGCGTTGAACCACGCCCGCACCTTGGTACGCGCCCGATTACTGGCGAGAAAACCGAGTTCAGGATTCAACCAATCGCGCGAAGGGCCGCCTTCTTTGGTGGTGATAATTTCGACGGTTTGCCCGTTTTGAAGCGGCGTATTCAACGGAAGCATCACGCCATCGACCTTCGCACCTCGGCAACGGTGACCCAAACTGGTGTGGACGCTGTAAGCAAAATCAACTGCCGTCGCGCCTTGGGTTAATTCCACAATCGTGGCGTGGGGGGTAAGAACGTAGATGGTGTCGTCTAAAAACCCTTTGCCCAAATGGTCGAGTTCCGAGCCGGATAAATCGCGCTCCCACGCCAAAAGCTGGCGCAGCACGGCGATTTTGGCATCGTATTCCCCTTTGGCGGATACGCCTGCGTAGCCCTTGGTTCCCGCCTCCTTGTACGCCCAGTGCGCTGCCACGCCGGTTTCGGCATGGTCGTGCATGGTTTGGGTGCGGATTTGGATTTCAATCGGTTTACTCTTTCCATCGCGCACCACGGTGTGCAGCGATTGGTAGCCGTTGGATTTAGGGCGAGCGATGTAATCATCGAATTCATCAGGGATAGGGACAAAATTTTCATGCACCCAGCCCAGCGTTGCATAGCAATCGGGAATCGTGGGAACCACAATACGCAGGGCGCTGATGTCGTACACCCGATCGAAACTAAGCGATTTACCGCGCATTTTCTTCACAATGCTGTAAATATGCTTTGGGCGACCCTGCACCGTGGCGGTGATACCGTGTTGCGCCAAATGATCCGCAATACGTTGGCGCAGTGTGCCGACATCGGATTCGCGCTGCGCCCGCTTTTCTTCCAATAAACGGGCGATTTGGCGGTATGTATCGGGTTCTAAAAAGCGGAAGGATAAATCTTCCAGCTCCCATTTAATCTCCCAAATACCCAAGCGATTGGCGAGCGGCGCAAAAACGTGCAACGATTCTTTTGCCAACCCTATTTTGACGGGCAATTTAGCGGCGGCGTAGTAGCGCAGGGTTTGCAAACGCGATGCCAGCCGCAGCATCACCACCCGCAAATCGCGGGAGAAAGCGAGCAGCATTTTGCGGATGCTCTCGGTTTGCGCTGCCGTGGTGAGAGGGTTGGGAAGCATCCCGCTATCAATAGCAGTATCTTGCGCTAGGCGTGCCATGCGTTGCAGCCGCACCAGTTTATTGGTTTGCAAGGCCAGCTCAGCAAAATTTTCACCGAAGGCTTTTCCAATGACCTCGTGGGGTTTGTTGAGGTGGTCGCAGGCGTAGACTAAATAGCTTCCCGCTTGCATGGCCTCCGAGCCGCCGATAGATTTCAAAATCTCAGCCACGGCATCGGCATGGGCGAGCATATTCTCACCCGAATCCAGAGAGTTGGAAGCTAATAAAGGTTCCGAGAAAGCACGAATCGCAGAAATGATGGCGGTCATTGGGGTTCAGAAAATTCAGGAGGAAGTAAGAACTGGCTGACTGCCTCGACCTGATCGGCCGCAATCAGCGTGGGAGCATGACCAACACCCGCAAATTCAACGAGTTTGGCACGCGGGCCGCGCTCGGTCATGGCGTGTGCGGTGGCGGGCGAGAGTAAATCCGAATCCGCCCCGCGCAGCAATAAAGTGGGGACGGTAATACCGTCATACAAGCCCCACAATGCCGCTTCACCCTGCGTTGCCGATTCATAGGTGACGGCTTGAAAGGGCAGCGCAATCGCGGGGTCGTAATGCCACGTCAAATCGGATAAACCTTTGACCATAGGGCGACAGAGCGCCAGCCACTGCTCCTCGGTATGCGTGCCAAAGCTGCTGAACAAATCGCGCATAGTGGCAGCGGCGTGTTCCAACGATTCAAAGGGAACCATTTTTCCCACATATTGCCCGATACGCGCCAATGAACTCCATTCAATGGTAGGGCCTACATCGTTAATCACCATACGGCGCACCGGAAGCGGCAGCGGCACATGCGTTTGTCCGCACAGGCTGATGCCGATGAGTCCGCCCATGCTGGTTCCCACCCAGTCGATGCTTTGCAGGGCGGGTTGTTCCTGCGCCAGATGGGTGAATAGCGCGAAGATATCCGCCGCATACGTGGGAATTTGGTACGCCATAGGGTCATCCAGCCAATCGCTTTGACCGCGCCCCACCACATCGGGGCAGATAATCTGTATCTTGTGACCCAATTCGTGGGATTTTTCCACCAATGCGCGTGCCAGCACATCAAAATCACGGCCTTGGCGCGTCAGCCCATGCACACACAGAACGGCGTGTGCCGCATCGGAATCCCCCCACTGCCAATACGCCATGCGGTGCGGTTCGGCAAAAGGGGTTTCAGGGCACTGTAAATGGTGGAGCGTAGGTTCCATGGTGGTTTAATCCTCGTTTGAACTTTTTTTGAGTTTGTTACTTTTTTGACTTTAACAGGAGATTTTGATGATGCTAAAAGGGAAAACAGCCATTGTGACCGGATCAACCAGCGGTATCGGACTCGGTATTGCCAAAGCGTTGGCAGAACAAGGTGCAAATATCGTGCTCAATGGCTTTGGTGACGTGGAAACACCCCGTGCCGAAGTCGCAACTTTGGGCGTGCAAGTGGGCTATCACGGTGCGGATATGAGCAAGCCCGCTGATATTGAAGCGATGATTGAATACACCAATCAAACCTTTGGCGGTGTCGATATTTTGGTGAACAACGCTGGCATTCAGCACGTTGCACGGGTCGAAAACTTCCCCGTGGATCGTTGGGATGCCATTATTGCCATCAATTTGAGCAGCGCTTTCCACGCCACCCGCCTCGTATTGCCTGCCATGCGTGCCAAAAACTGGGGACGCATTATTAACGTGGCCTCCATTCACGGCTTGGTCGCATCGGCAGAAAAATCGGCTTACGTGGCAGCGAAACACGGCGTAGTAGGATTAACCAAAGTTACCGCGCTGGAAAATGCAACGACCGGAGTCACCTGCAACGCTATCTGCCCGGGCTGGGTTCTCACGCCGCTGGTGCAAAAACAGGTGGATGCCAAAGCCGCCGCCTTGGGCATCAGCAACGAGGAAGCGATCAAACTCCTGCTGGGTGAAAAAGAGCCTTCCATGCAATTCACCACCCCCGAAGAACTGGGCGCGTTGGCCGTATTCTTCTGCTCGCCCGCTGGTAACAATGTGCGCGGCGTGGCGTGGAATATGGATGGCGGCTGGGTCGCGCAATAATTTTGATTGATTGCACGCTATGAACTATCCACGCACACTATGGGCATTCTTGCTAATGACGATTGTGGGGTTCATGGCGTTGCTGCTGCAAAATCCGCTGCTGGTAGAAGGCCTGCGGTTGGCGCAATTTGATCAGTTTCAACGCTGGCATCCCCGTCCTTACACCCCTGTCGATGTGCGCGTGGTGGATATTGACGAGGCCAGCTTAAAAGCCTTTGGGCAATGGCCTTGGCCGCGTTCGCGGATTGCGGAAATGGTCGATGTACTTTCCAGCCACGGTGCAAGTGCGATTGTTTTTGACGTATTGTTCTCCGAACCCGATCGCGCTCAATGCAACGGTGATGGCGATTCTCAACTCGCCGCTATGCTGGTCGATAAACCCGTGGTGCTGGGCGCAACGGCATACCCTTTGCCGTTGCAGGATAGCCCATCGCCACAACACCAGCCCCCTTCCACTGCCGCCAAAATGGTGCTGCCCTATCGCATAGTGCAAGTGGGAGCGGCATCGCCTAAAGATTGGCTGCACCAATTTGCCGATGTGGTGCGCCCGCTACCGATACTTGAATCGGCGGCCGCTGGTGTCGGTATGTTGAATCCATCATCCGATTTCGATGGCATCGTGCGTCGCATTCCGTTGCTGGTGCAGCAGGACGATCAGATCATGCCCAGCCTCAGTGCCGAGGCTTTGCGCGTGGTGCAAGGCAAATCGGCACACAATTACCTCCTCAAGACCGTGGAAGGTGGGGTAGAGGAAGTGCGTATCGGCAAATTTTCCGTTCCCACCACCCCCCAAGGTGAAGTATGGCTGCACTTCACCGACTACCAGCCGACCCGCATCCTATCGGCCAGCCATGTGCTGAACCAAACACTGGACTATCGACAAGTCGAAGGCAAAATCGTGCTGATTGGTAGCTCGGCAGCGGGATTGATGGATTTACGTCCGTCACCATTGGGCTACGCCATGCCGGGTGTCGTGCTGCACGCGATGGCGTTGGAGCAGATATTGAATCAACAGCATTTGGAACGCCCACTGTGGGCTGCGGCACTAGAAATACTGGTGCTGGCGGTAGGCTGCGCGGTGGTGGGATGGTTGGGATTGATGCGTCCGGTGCGGCAAACGGGATTGGTTACGGTTGGATTGCTATTGCTGCTCGGCACTGGTGCGTGGTTTGCCTTCTTTTCTGCCCATTGGTTGCTGGATGCCATCAATCCGATGCTGGCGGTGGTGTTGATTTTTGTCCTCACGACCAGCATCCGTTACTGGCTGGTAGAGCGGCAACGGCGTTGGCTGCGCGAAGCCTTTGCACGCTATGTTTCGCCCAACCGCGTGCAGTACCTGATCGATCATCCTGAGCAACTGCACTTGGGCAGCAAGCGCCAAGAATGCAGTTTTGTGTTTACCGATTTAGCGGGTTTTACGCCGCTCATGGAACAAAACGACCCAGCGCAGATTACCGCTTTGCTGAATGAATACCTCGAATCTCTGTTAGTCATCGCTTTCAAATACGATGCCACCTTGGATCGCTTTGTGGGTGATGCGGTTGCTTTGCTCTTTTCCGCCCCCGTCACCCAACCCGACCACCGCCAGCGTGCGTTGAATTGCGCCATCGAGATGGACGCATTCGCCACCGCCTACGCCCACCGCCAGCAAGCCCAAGGCATTCCATGGGGCATGACCCGCATTGGCGTGCATTGTGGCGAGGTACTGGTGGGTAATTTTGGCGGTAAAACCATTTTTGATTACCGCGCATTGGGCGACCCTATCAATGTCACGGCGCGATTGGAATCGGCGAACAAAGCATTGGGAACGCGGATTTGTGTGTCGCAAGCGATTTTGGAGGGGTGCGAACCCATCGCCACCCGCCCCATCGGTTGCTTGCTGCTCAAAGGGAAGAACAACACCCTCCCCGTTTCCACACTCGAATCAACGCTTGACCCGCTGGCGTGCTGTCCCGTTGAAGATTATCAAAACATCATGCAGTGTCTACAGGGCAGCGTTGCCGCCACCCCCAACGAGATCAAGAAAAAATTAGAACGCTTATCACGCCACTATCCGCACGACCCGTTGATTCAACTGCACCATCAGCGCATTCAGCAAGGTGCGTTAGACGATCGGGTTATCCTCAGCGCACCGTGATTTCAACCCGCCGATTGCGTGCTTCAGGAACACCGTCCGGCGTAGGAATGCGTGGCATCCGCTTGCCGTAGGATTCAACCAGCATCGGAATATCGCGGTTCAAACCCTTATCCCATAACTGGCGCACGACTGCACGAGCGCGTTGCAGTGCCAATCGGTCATTCATTTCATCCGCTCCCTGCGCATCGGCGTGCCCGATAACCGACAAATCCACCGCGTTGCGCTTCGTGATATGTTCGATCACATGCGGCAATAGGGCTTGGGATTGGGGGGTTAATTCAGTCCCTTGGCTTTGAAAGTAAATGGTAAAAACCTCGGGCGAGATGGGGCGTGCTTTCATGACCACCCCAAAATCACGCTCCAACACGTCATTGGAAACTGGAGCAGGGGCTTGGCTACCATCCAACAATACACCGTGCTGGGCGACACTCACCACTTGCTTACCCGCCGCGCCTTGTACCACCACTTGACCCACGCTACCGTCGGCATCTGGCAAAAGCACCAAATAAGAGGGGGATGAACACCCGCCGAGAAGCAAGCCCGATACCAGCCCTAAAACGGAGAAAATCCGTAAATGTCTTGTTTTCATTCTTCTACACGCGCTACAAAATGCGTTCCTCGTACACCGATGATGCCCGTTGGGGTCTTAATAGTGACCGATTCGGGTTTCAATTTGGCAATCAAGCCCGACATGTAATTCAGTGTTCCTTTAACCAGATTCATACCCAATCCGAATTGGCTTTGATTGGGCGCGTAGAGATATTCATCCACCACCGATTCGGTCTCCGCGCCAAAGGAAATCACCGTATTGTCAATAAACGCAATACCCAAGCTGCTATTAGCGCCCGTTTTCAACCGGCTACCTTGGAAGATTGCCGTTCCCAGCGCAGCTTTCACCACTTGTCCTTGGGTAGTGATCCAAACATCCCCTGCCGTTGTTTTCACATATCCCACTGCGGTCGCAGTCGCTGTTGCTGCGGCAGAAGAGCTGGCATGAACCATACCATGCCCCCCCCACCAGAGAACAGAAAACAAAGCCAGTATTCTCCACCAATGTAATTTAGGCATAAAAAACTTTCAAAATTAGGGTTGTCGCGATTTTTGCGATTTTTACGATTTTTACGATTGTCTCACGGTCGTTTTATCCGCTTTGCCAATACTTTATCAATTCGCTTGCCTTCTAAAGCGATGACTTGAAATTGCCAATCGGCACAAGGAATGGAATCCCCCGCCACCAACAAGCGTCCCGCCATCGCCATCAGCAAACCGGCCAAGGTGTTGTAATGCCCTTTATTTTCATTAGGTAGATCGGTTTCAATGGCGAGCCGTGCTTTCAATTCGCCCACTGGAATCACGCCATCCAATTCCCAATCGCCATTGGGCAACAAAATCGCCCACGCTACGGACTGGGCATCGGGTTTTAATTCGCCCGTAATGGCTTCTAATAAATCATGCGGGGTCAGCAGCCCTTGCACGATGCCGTATTCATCCACCACAAACACCATGCGCGTGGAATGCTGGCGGAATTGTTCGATTAACTCCATACCATTCAAGGTTTCGGGGATGAAGGCGGCGGGTTCGGCGATTTTTTCGATGGCAACATGGGATTTATCCGCATGTTCAAGCGCCATATTCAAAATGCGCGAGGCACTCACCAGCCCGACGACCTTATCCAGCGAGCCACGGCAGACCGGATACCACGAGTGCATTCCATGCGGCCCCGCATGGCGAATTTGGATCAAACATTCCGCCACCGTTGCCGAGGCCTCCATCCACACAATATCCGAGCGCGGCAGCATAAAAGAGGGCAGCGTGCGATCATCCAATTCAAATACATTGCGCACCATTTGGTGTTCATGCTCCTCGATGATGCCGGCATCCACCCCTTCTTCCAAACTAGCGGAAATTTCTTCCTCGGTCACCGAACGGTTGTCATTGTTGTTGATGCGCAGCAAGCGCAGCATGGCATAAGTGCTAAGGGATAGCAGTTGTACAAACGGTTTTGCACCAATCGCCACCCACGTCATGGGGCGGGAAACCCAGCGCGATACGGCTTCAGGGTACAGTTGTCCGATCCGCTTGGGAACCAATTCACCAAACACAATCGTAATAAACGTGATCGACGTAACGACCACCGCCGTCGCCGAAACTTCCGCCACCTGATCGGCCAGCCCCAAATGCGCCTGCAACCACAGGGTTAACCCTTGACTAAAAGCGGCTTCACCCACGATACCGTTGAGCATCCCAATCGACGTAATACCAACTTGCACCGAGGATAAAAATTGTGTCGGATTCTCCAGTAACGCCAACGCCGCTTGAGCGCCTTTGTCGCCAGACTCTGCCATATTTTGCAAACGCACTTTGCGACTGGCAGTTAAAGCCAACTCTGACATGGCGAATGCCCCATTCAACAATGTCAGAAACACAATCAGAAGAAATTCCATAAAAAATCCAAATCCAAAACCAAAGATAAAATCTTAAACATGGCACTTTACCTGATTGGCGATTTACAAGGCTGCAACGCTGCACTGCAACGCTTGCTTGACAAAATTGATTTTTCCCCCAGCCGCGACACCATTTATTTTTTGGGTGATCTGGTCAATCGGGGCGAAGATTCTGCGGGCGTATTACGCCGTCTCATGGGCTATGGCGCGTCGGCGCAATGCTTATTGGGAAATCATGATTTGAATTTATTGGCCGTGGCTGCTGGTGCGCGGAAAATCCGCCGCAAAGATACGCTGGAGGGCATCCTCACTGCTCCGGATCGAGAGGCCATGCTGTACTGGTTACGCCAGCAAAAAATGGCGATCTTGCTACCACGACCCTACCATGAACCCCTGCTATTGGTTCATGCCGGCGTTTTACCCAGTTGGACGGTATACCAAGCCTTCGCCCTAGCGCAAGAGGTAGAAACGGTACTCCAAAGCCCCAGCGTCAACGAGTTATTGCACCAAATGTACAGCAACACCCCGGCCGCATGGAGCGACCGATTGCGCGGCATCGATCGGCTACGGGTGGTTATCAATGCCCTCACCCGCTTGCGATTTTGCACCGCGCAGGGCGAAATGGAGTTTGAAACCACAGGCGGTATCGATCAAACTCCTGCTGGATACATGCCTTGGTTCAATACACCCAATCGCCAAAGTGCCAATGCCACCATCGCTTTTGGGCATTGGTCTACCGTGGGTTGGCTTCATCGCAGCGATGTCATCGCGCTGGACAGTGGCTGCGTATGGGGTGGTTGCCTCAGCGCCCTGCGTTTCAGTTTGAACAGTTCGGCGCAGGAGCTGATTCAAGTGCGTTGCACTGCTGCAAGCAAGCCCGAATAATGCGGTAGGCATACACGCTAGCAGTCGTTTGGACAAATTCGGAAAAATCGCCGTGCGCAGTGGCATCGGCTCTATCGGATATGGTGCGCATGGCGGCCATTGGCACACCGTAATCGGCACAGACTTGGGCGACGGCAGCACCTTCCATCTCCACCGCCAAGGCATTCAAACCCGCCGCATTCAAGGCTTGGGTGATA
>ERZ724511.828-NODE-828-length-10267-cov-5.262143_pt1 | contig 10267 bp, 11 predicted proteins | sample MGYA00376044_ERZ724511 | MGnify/ENA primary metagenome ERZ724511 (study PRJEB28724, sample SAMN07190887) | wastewater metagenome | isolation source: effluent of sewage treatment plant in Hong Hong | place: USA: Christiansburg, Virginia | collected 2016-03-01 ...
CACATTCACCAACACCTTGGGACGTGCGCCTTGGGGTGAACCGCCTAAGCGCATGAGTTGTTGCAATCGCTCTAATGAAATCGCTGATTCATCATTCTGAACCTGCGCGACTTCATCGGCCAGCATTCGCAACGACAAAACGGCATCGGGCAGTGCATCTTCCTCTGCGGGTTCAAAACGCAACGCACCTATTGCACGATTTCCGACTATCGCCAAACGCTCCAACACCGATACCTGTTGCGGGTTACGTCCTGCGCGTCGCAGCGCCCTGTCCATCAACAACAATCCCCACCCATCGGGCAAGGAATCGGCAATGAAACCGGGTAAATCATGGAATGCGGGATGCCCCCGAAAGGCCACCACCGCCGCCCCTGCGCGTGGCAAGGGATGCAAAATAGGGGAAAGCTGCAAACCGCGTGCAATGGCTTCGGCACTGTACTCGAACAAAATTGCTTTGCCCGTATCCGCCAATACGCCCAAAAGCCATTCTTCTCCCCAGCCTTGGTATAGGACTTTGAGTTTTTTCATGGTCTTTTGGGGATACGTGCGCGTTGGCGCGTGGCCAGTTGCTCGGCTTTTTCGGCCTGTGCAATTGTCAGCACGGGTTCATTGAAAAGACTATCCCATTGATCAACCACTTGCAACGCTTGCGATACCCGCACCAGCAGCAGCAGGGGCGCTTGCCCCCGTGCTTCTAATCGACGGATAGACGACAGCGAACCCAATGTCATATCCGCCAACTGCTGCTGGGTGAGGTTGTGCTGCAAACGCAATCTGCGCACGCGCTCGCCCACCGTGCCGCAGATGGCTTCAGGTGACATAAGGTTAAATGATTGCATAGAGGCTTTTAACTGGATTTTTTGTACTTAATAGTTCTATAAAGAACATTAAATTACAACGGAATGTTCCCGTGCTTGCGCCAAGGATTTTCCAGTTTCTTGTCTTTCAACATCACCAAGCTGCGGCAGATACGCTTGCGGGTTTCAGAAGGCAAAATCACATCGTCGATAAAGCCGCGTGCGCCAGCTACGAACGGATTTGCAAAACGGGCTTTGTATTCGGCTTCTTTTGCAGCGAGTTTTTCTGGGTCGCCTTTGTCTTCACGGAAGATGATTTCCACCGCCCCTTTTGCGCCCATCACAGCGATTTCGGCGTTTGGCCATGCAAAATTCACATCACCGCGCAAGTGTTTGGAAGCCATCACGTCATACGCGCCGCCGTAGGCTTTGCGGGTAATCACGGTAATTTTGGGCACGGTGCATTCGGCGTATGCGTACAGCAATTTCGCGCCGTGTTTGATAATGCCGCCGTATTCTTGCGATGTACCGGGCATGAAACCGGGAACATCCACAAACGTCACCACGGGGATGTTGAACGCATCGCAGAAACGCACAAAACGCGCGGCTTTGATGGAGGATTTAATATCCAAGCAACCCGCCAGCACCAGCGGCTGATTCGCCACAATACCTACGGTTTGACCGTCCATCCGCGCAAAACCGATCAGGATATTTTTCGCGTATTCGGGTTGCAGTTCAAAGAAATCACCATCATCCACGGTTTTGAGGATGAGTTCTTTCATGTCGTAAGGCTTGTTGGGATTCTCAGGAACGAGGGTATCCAAGCTCTTTTCCATGCGGTCGATGGGGTCACCGCTTTGGCGCACAGGCGCTTTTTCGCGGTTGGACAGGGGCAGGTAGTTGTAGAGACGGCGCAGCATCAACAACGCTTCGACATCGTTTTCAAACGCCAAATCTGCCACGCCGCTTTTCGTGGTGTGCGTTACCGCGCCGCCCAGTTCTTCGGCGGTGACTTCTTCGTGCGTCACGGTTTTCACCACTTCGGGGCCAGTCACGAACATATACGAACTGTCTTTCACCATGAAGATGAAATCGGTCATGGCTGGCGAATACACCGCACCACCCGCCGAGGGGCCCATAATCATGCTGATTTGCGGAATCACGCCGCTCGCCATCACATTGCGCTGGAACACGTCCGCATAACCGCCCAACGAGGCAACGCCTTCTTGAATCCGCGCACCGCCGGAATCGTTCAAACCGATCACGGGAGCGCCCACTTTCATGGCTTGATCCATGATTTTGCAGATTTTTTCTGCGTGCGCTTCCGATAACGCGCCACCAAACACGGTGAAATCTTGGCTGAAAACAAACACCAAACGACCGTTAATCATGCCGTAACCCGTGACCACGCCGTCACCCGGGATTTTGTTATCCGCCATACCAAAGTCGGCGCAACGGTGTTCCACGAACATATCCCATTCTTCAAACGTGCCTTCGTCCAGCAGCACTTCAATGCGCTCGCGGGCGGTCAGTTTGCCTTTTTTATGCTGCGCGGCAATGCGCTTTGCTCCGCCACCCATACGGGCGAGTTCGCGTTTGGTTTCCAGTTGCTGGAGAATATCTTGCATGGTTTTTTCTTCCTTACTGTTTTTCGTACTATCAATGCGGTTAATACTATAAATAGTATAGCTATCTATGCAGGCTGGGTCAGCGCTGCAAGCAGATTGCGTGCTGCGGTCGAAGCCGCAAGCGTGCCGTTTTGCACGGCTTGGGTGGTTTCGGGTAAAAGCGTTTGAACCCGTGCGTTTTGCCGAAACGCTTGCTTCAATCCGGCATCAATGCGCTCCCACATCCATGAAAGGGACTGGTGTTGGCGGCGTTGGGCAAACAAGCCATTCGCCATTTGCAACCGTTGAAATTCCAGCACCGCCGCCCAAAAATGATCCACGCCCTGACTTTGCAGAGCGCTAATTTGCAGGGTTTGCGGCTGCCAATGTAGATCGTCGTGCTTGCCAAAAAGCCCCAATAACTGCATAGCGGTTTTGATTTGCAATTGGGCGCGAGTGGCGGCAGTGGGGTTCAAATCGCTTTTGTTGATAACGACCAAATCTGCCAATTCCATCACGCCTTTTTTAATGGCTTGCAAATCATCGCCCGCGTTGGGCAGTTGCAGCAGCACAAACATATCGGTCATGCCCTGCACGGCGGTTTCACTTTGCCCTACGCCTACGGTTTCGACGATGACCACATCGTAGCCCGCTGCCTCGCACACCAGCATGGCATCGCGCGTTTTTTCGGCGACTCCGCCCAATGTGCCGCTGCTCGGGCTGGGGCGGATGTAGGCTTCGGGGCGAATGGAAAGCTGCTCCATGCGCGTTTTATCGCCCAAAATCGAGCCGCCCGACACGCTAGAAGACGGATCAACCGCCAGCACCGCCACGCGCTTGCCCTGTTCAATCAGGTAAATGCCCAGCGCTTCAATGAACGTGGATTTGCCCACGCCCGGCACGCCGCTAATTCCAAGACGCAGCGATTTTCCGGTGTGCGGCAACAAAGCCGTGAGCAATTCATCCGCCTGCGCCCGATGGTCAGCGCGGGTAGATTCCAGCAGGGTAATGGCTTTGGCAATGGCGCGGCGTTGTTGGGCGGCATTGCCTTGGAGGATTAAATCAAGCATGAAGAATTTATGATTTATTTATGATTTTTATTCAACTATAAAGTTGAAACATCCAATATTCTTTATTCTTTGGGGTTGAGGCGCATATCTGAAAATACTCAAACCAACTATATTAAAACTTCTTTTTAGAAATTATTCCAACATCACTGGATTGGATTTTTGGTCGAATAATTACGGTATCCCCAATTTTTTCAATCGTCACTTCTTTGGCATTCAACCGAAAATTATCTGGAAATTGAACTACTTGGTGGTGTTTTTTATTGATAATCTTTGCAATAGCAGGCGTAGTTGGGATAGTCGTCATTAACTTTTCCTTATCGGTTGGTTTGTATCAACATTATCCCAACTACTTTTAGAACCCGCTTGCCAGTTTACGCAGCAAGCGACTTCTTAATTTGCTCCAACACATCCTTCGCGCTGGCGGGGATGGGTGTACCGGGGCCGTAGATGCCTTTTACGCCCGCTGCGTACAACATATCGTAATCTTGACGGGGGATTACGCCGCCGACAAATACCACGATGTCGTCCGAGCCTTGCTTTTTCAGCTCCGCAATAATCGCGGGAACGAGGGTTTTGTGACCCGCTGCCAAGGTCGATACGCCAATCGCGTGAACGTCGTTTTCAATCGCTTGGCGTGCCGCTTCTTCAGGGGTTTGGAAGAGCGAGCCGATGTCCACGTCATAGCCCAAATCGGCAAAGGCGGTCGAAACCACTTTCGCGCCACGGTCGTGACCGTCTTGACCGAGTTTGGCGATCATCACGCGGGGGCGGCGACCTTGTTCGGTTGCAAAGTCGGCGATTTCGGCTTTCAATTTGTCCCAGCCTTCGGCGGAATCGTAAGCGGCGGCGTAAACACCCGTTACTTTTTGCGTATCGGCACGGTGACGACCGAATACTTTTTCCAAGGCATCACTCACTTCGCCCACGGTGGCACGCAAACGCATGGCTTTGACGGTGAGGTCTAACAAGTTGCCATCGCCCTTCTCTGCTGCGGAAGTGATAGCATCCAATGCTTGCTGGACAAGCGCTGCATCGCGTTTGGCTTTGATATTTTGCAGGCGTGTGATTTGCGACTCACGCACCGCCACGTTATCCACATCCAGAATTTCGATGGGGTCTTCTTTGGCCAGTTTGTATTTGTTCACGCCGACGATCACGTCTTTGCCGGAGTCGATACGCGCTTGTTTTTCAGCGGCAGCGGCTTCGATTTTCAGTTTCGCCCATCCGGAATCGACCGCCTTGGTCATGCCGCCCATGCTTTCGACTTCTTCGATGATTTTCCAAGCGGCATCTGCCATATCTTGGGTCAGCTTTTCCATCATGTAGCTGCCCGCCCAAGGGTCAATCACGTTGGTGATGTGGGTTTCTTCTTGGATGATAAGCTGGGTATTGCGGGCGATACGGGCGGAAAATTCGGTGGGCAAGGCAATCGCTTCGTCCAAGGAATTGGTGTGCAAACTTTGCGTACCACCGAATACGGCAGCCATCGCTTCAATGGTTGTGCGCACGACGTTGTTGTACGGGTCTTGCTCGGTCAAGCTCCAGCCGCTGGTTTGGCAGTGGGTGCGCAGCATCAGCGATTTGGGCGATTTGGCGTTGAAACCCTTCATGATGCGGCACCACAGCAAACGCGCCGCCCGCATTTTGGCGATTTCGAGGTAGAAATTCATGCCAATCGCCCAGAAGAACGATAAACGACCCGCGAACGCGTCCACATCCATGCCTTTGGCGATGGCGGTTTTCACGTATTCCTTACCGTCCGCCAAGGTGAACGCCAATTCCAGCGCCTGATTCGCGCCCGCTTCCTGCATGTGGTAGCCGGAAATCGAAATCGAATTGAACTTGGGCATGTTTTTGGCGGTGTATTCGATGATGTCGCCAATAATCCGCATCGAAGGTTCGGGCGGATAAATGTAGGTGTTGCGCACCATGAATTCTTTCAGAATATCGTTCTGAATCGTGCCCGATAATTTATCTTGCGATACGCCTTGCTCTTCGGCGGCAATCACATAGCCCGCCAACACGGGCAACACCGCGCCGTTCATGGTCATGGAAACGGAAACTTTGTCGAATGGAATTTGGTCGAAGAGGATTTTCATATCTTCCACCGAATCAATCGCTACGCCGGCTTTACCGACATCGCCCGTGACGCGGGGATGATCCGAATCGTAGCCGCGATGCGTTGCCAAGTCGAACGCTACCGAAACACCTTGCCCACCCGCAGCCAAGGCTTTGCGGTAGAACGCATTGGAGGCTTCAGCGGTGGAAAAACCCGCGTACTGGCGAATTGTCCAAGGGCGTACCGCATACATAGTGGCTTGCGGGCCGCGCAGGTAGGGTTCAAAACCGGGCAATGTGTCGGCGTAGGCCAAATCTTGCGTATCGGCTCCGGTGTACAGCGGTTTTACGGTGATGCCGTCAGGAGTCACCCAATTCAGGGCATCTACATTGCCGTTGGGGGCAGATTTGGCGGCGGCCTTGTTCCACGCTTCGAGGGTGGCTTGGGCGAATTCGGATTTTTTTTGGGGTTCAGTCATGGCGATTCCGTTAAATTTGGGGCAAACTTAGGGCAATTCAGGAGAATTCAGGGGATGTTGAAAGTTTACATTATTTATAATTATTCATTCAAAATCCTGTAACAATCTTACGCATGACCTCGAAATTGTCGCCCAATGCCCTCTCCCCCCGTGCGCTGTATGAAGAAGTGGCGGAATTGCTGCGCCAGCGTATCTTTAGGCGGGAGATGGAGCCGGGAAGCTGGATTGATGAACTCAAACTCGCCCAAGATTATGGCATTAGCCGCACGCCGTTGCGCGAGGCGTTGAAGGTGTTGGCAGCCGAAGGCTTGGTGACGATGAAGGTACGGCGCGGCGCGTATGTGACCGAGGTTTCGGAACGTGATTTGGCCGATGTCTACCACCTGCTGGGCTTGCTAGAAGCCGATGCAGCCAGCGTAGTCGCCACCACCGCCAGCCATGAAACCCTGCAAGAATTGAAAGCGCTGCACCACAAGCTGGAAGCCGCCGCTGCTGCGAACGATGCCGATCAGTTCTTTGCCATCAACGAACATTTCCATGTACGAATGCTCGAAGTAGCCAATAACCGCTGGCGCGTGCAACTGGTGACCGATTTGCGCAAGGTGATGAAATTAAATCGCCACAATTCGCTGCTGAAATCGGGGCGGATTCAAGAATCCTTGGATGAACATGCCGCAATTCTGAACGCCGTTTTAGCGCGTGATGGTGCGCAATCTATGCAGCGTATGCAGGAACACTTTAAGAATGGGTTGTTGGCGGCGGCTTGAGGCTTTATGATGCGGATAGAAAGGATTTTTGATGCGAACTACTTTAAGTATTGATGATGCAATCATCCATCAAGTGATGACTTTTACCGGTGAAAATAATCCAGTCAATGCCATACGTCATGCACTCCAAGACTATTTGGCACAGCAGCGGAAAATCAAGCTACTGGCATTGCGTGGGCAAGTGCAAATAGAAGATAACTGGGCTGCTTTGCGTCAATTGGATCAGTTGAATACCGCTCCATGTCCCGAAAAATCTTAATCGACACTTGCGCGTGGATTGATTTTCTGCGTGGAAAAGAGGGCGCATTGGGCAATGCCGTAGAGCGTGCGTTGTCCGACGATACGGCACTCATTTGCGGCGTTGTCATGGCTGAGCTGCTACAAGGTGCAAAAGGCAACAAAGAACGTCAGCAACTGGATTTTCTTTTTGCCAATGTACCCTGTTTGAATTTAGAACCCGCTGACTGGATTGCGGCTGGCACTTTTTTGCAAACCCTGCGCGCACGCGGAATCACCCTGCCATTAACCGATGCGGTAATCGCTGCCATTGCACAACGCTGTGGCGTACCGGTGCTAACGATAGATGCCCATTTTCAACATTTGCCCGTAACGGTGCTATAACAAGCTGTAAAAATCAACCGCGCAAACTATTTGCGCCCCAACGCCGCTGAAATCTGTTTCGCGGTTTCTTGTAGTTTGGGCAACCATTCTTCTTGCAATAAACCCGAGGGGGCGGAAATGGATAAGCCGGCGACCAAATGCCCTTGGTCGTCCAAAATGCCGGCGGCCATACAGCGCACACCTAATTCCAATTCTTCGTTATCGCGGGCATAGCGGCATTGGCGCACTTTGTTTAATTCGCGTTCGAGTGCATCCAGTTGGGTGATGCTGTTGCGTGTGCTGCCTCTGAGTTGGGTGCGGTGGGCATAGGCGCGTGTGCCTTGCAAATCGTCATCCGCCAAAAACAATTTACCGACCGACGTTAAATGCAGCGGCGCACGTCCACCGATGGAACGCACCACCTGCATCCCAGAACGCTCGCTGTAGGCGCGTTCAATGTACACAATTTCATCACCTTGGCGCACACTCAAGTTCACGGGTTGCTGAATGAGTTTGTGCAATTCCCGCATGGGGGTCAACGCCACATCACGCACATTCAAGCGACCTTTGACCAAATTACCCAGTTCCAATAAACGCAAACCCAGTTGATAGGTTCCTGATTGGGGTCTATCGACAAAGCGTCCGGTGGCCAAATCATTCAAAATACGGTGGGTGGTGGAAGGGTGTAATCCTGCTTTCTCGCTGATGTCTTTCAGGCTCATGGGTTCTTCTTCGGCTGCCAAAATATCCATCAGCGCAAACATGCGTTCAATTACTTGCACGGTGGGTTTGGAAGACAATTCAGAAGTAGGTTCAAAAGTTATTTTTGTCATAGCACGGTTAGAGCGATTGCAGCGGTGAAAAATGGCGAGTCAATGGAAAAGGTTGCCACTCACCGTTCACCCGTATCTGGGACGGATGAAAGCGCGTTTTGTAGCGCATTTTGGGGCTATCCTCAATCCAGTAACCCAAATAGACATAATCCAGCCCCAGATGCTGGGTTTGGTGAATTTGCCACAACACGTTAAAGGTTCCGAAACTCGCGCTTTCCTCGGGTTCAAAAAAAGTATAAACGGCGGAAAGCCCGTCTTCCAGCACGTCAATAATCGACACCATTTTGAGCGTGCCGTGTGCTGGCTCTCGAAATTCCACCAACCGCGAATCTACATTGCTTTGCAGCAGAAATTGGGTATATTGTTCGATGCTGTCATCGTCCATACCCCCTCCCGGATGGCGATGGCGCTGGTAACGTCGGTACAAATCGTAGTGTTCGTGCGATAGCCCCAATTCTAAAACCCGCACCAACAAATCCGAATGCTGCACCCATGCCCGCCGCTGGCTGCGATTCGGCTTAAAGGTGGTCGCGCACACCCGCAAAGGCGTACACGCTTGGCAAGCACTGCAATGGGGGCGGTAGGCAAACAATCCACTACGGCGAAAGCCATCACGCACCAGCCCCGAATAACTGACACGATTCACCGCATGACTGGGCGTTACCACTTGGGAACGCGCCTGTTGATCGGATAAATAGCTGCATGGATAAGGAGCGGTTATGTAAAACTGCATAAAGGGTTGGGACGGTGCGATTTCCAGTCAAGGGGGGCATGGTGCTGTGCATCGTGAATCCACCGAAGAAATTCATCACGCCCGATCTCTCTGGCACCCATAGATGCCAAGTGTCGCGTATTTTGCTGGCAATCTATGGCAACTACATCGTTTTTATAGCAAAAATCCACTAAAGCCGCTAAAGCGATTTTGGAAGCATCCGGTCTGTGTGCAAACATCGACTCGCCAAACACCGCCCGACCAATCGCCACACAGTACAAACCACCGACTAATTTTCCATCCATCCACGTTTCCACGCTGTGGGCATAGCCTGCTTCGTGCAAACGGCAATAGGCTTCTTGCATGGCAGGCGATATCCACGTACCATTTTGACCATCACGGGGGGTCGTGGCACAGGCGTGGATTACATCAGCAAAAGCGGTATCAAACCGCACAAAGCCGGTATTGTTGGCAAGCAGTTTAGTCACCACCCGCTTCAAAGAACGGTGAAACTTGAAATCTTGCACCCGCAGTACCATGCGCGGGTCTAAACTCCACCACAAAATAGGCTCCCCCTCACTAAACCAAGGGAACATACCTTGGCGATAGGCGTGCAGCAAAGTGGGGACTTCTAAATCGCCACCAATGGCCACGAGGCCGGGAGGATACTCATCATCATCGTTATCGTCGTGCATAAAAAGTAGATTCAAGGAATAGCAAGTAGAAAAGGTGCTAGAATAACGCCTGTCGGGGTGTAGCGCAGCCTGGTAGCGCATCTGCTTTGGGAGCAGAGGGTCGAAGGTTCGAATCCTTTCGCCCCGACCATCTATAAAAAGAAGAAAGACCCGTCAAGGGTCTTTTTGCTTTCTACCTTCTTCATGCCTTTAGACATTGTGCCCGTAGCTCAGTCGGATAGAGCATCAGCCTTCTAAGCTGAGGGTCGGGGGTTCGATCCCCTCCGGGCACACCACCTATTCCATCTGATTTTTGAGCTTATTGCTGGGATGAAACGTGACAACTTGGCGTTTCTCAATGAGTGCCGATTCACCCGTGCGGGGATTGCGTCCCGGTCTTGGAGACTTAGAACGCAGTTGAAAATTGCCAAACCCTTGTATCTTGACTTCTTGTCCTTCAATCAAGGTTTTGGCGATCAGATCAAAAAAAGCATCCACCATTACTTTGGCATCCCGTTTGCTCGCGGGGGTATGCGCAGTCTGCGCCATTTGCCCCATTAACACATGGGCCAAATGCGCCTTGGTCAAGGTGGTGGAATCGCTTTTTTCGGATTTAGCCACGTTGCCGCGCTCCCACTTGGGTTTGCAGTTGTACCACAATCGCTTGCAT
>ERZ724511.839-NODE-839-length-10151-cov-20.622722_pt1 | contig 10151 bp, 17 predicted proteins | sample MGYA00376044_ERZ724511 | MGnify/ENA primary metagenome ERZ724511 (study PRJEB28724, sample SAMN07190887) | wastewater metagenome | isolation source: effluent of sewage treatment plant in Hong Hong | place: USA: Christiansburg, Virginia | collected 2016-03-01 ...
TCGCCGCAGGGCACGGCAACACGGGCCATGGGGCACCACTTGTCGCCGGGGCTGATTTTCTCTTTCATTATTTTTTCCTACAGAGAGGTGAACAGAAATGAAGGGGGGCGCGCGAGCGCACGGGTGCGCTGTGTGCCGCACGGGTATCCGCACGGGTAGGCATACCCGCAACGCCTGTAACGCACGGGCGCACGGGTGCGCACGGGTAGCACGCGCTACGTGTGAGGATGCGCGATGCACACGTAGTTCTGGGCATTGCATGCATGCATGCGTCTGATTGCGTCACGCGCGCCGGGGCGCATATACCCGTGCGCCCGTGCGGTTGCCCATTTGGCAAGGGTTTTACCCGTGCGCCTACTCGTGCGGTCTGCCCGTGCGCCCGTGCGGTCATTGGTCGGCCCCGAGCGATCGGCGGAAGGTGAAAAAACACATGGTCAGCCATTGCGTCGTGGTTTTGGCCGGGTCGTGCCTGAAATCGGCGATGCCGCCGCGCTTTGCAGCCTGGGTGAGCGCGGCATCTGAGGGGATGATGACGCGCTGCCGCTTGGTGATCATGTCGCCGTGAGCGTCTTCCATGGTGACGTCCTTGTGCCCCTTGAACCATCCGTGCAGCTTGATGATGTGGCCGGAGAACTGGTTTTCCGGGCGCGGCATGCGCTCGCCGTTCTGACGGCACCATTGCATGTAGGCGCGGTAGAGGTCGCCGCTGCCGCAGGGGCAGAACGGTTGATCCAGGTCACCGGCCTGCCAGTCAATAAGGAATCGGTCGACGCTGTCTCGCCCGAGGTTAATGAGGTCGCGCTTGGCTTCCGTCATCGGCGGCCGGGTCCAGGGCTTGAAGTCGCCGAGGTCGACTTCGTGCTTAAGGTAGTGGTGCAGCGCTTCGACACCGCCGCTCTCTATTTCGGCCGATAGTTCGTCGTAGAACGACTGCCCGAGCGGCGGGGGGGTCCAGATGACGCAGTAGCGCCTGTCGTCGTTTTCGAGCACCAGCGGCTGTTTTTCGTTGGACAGAAAAACAATGTTGAGGTGGTTCGCTTCCTCGTAAGCGATCAGCCCCTTCGGGTTGATGCGGATGCGCCGCGAGGTGACGAGGTTCTTGAGCTTGTTTTTATGATGGTACATCTCGGCACGGGCCAGCACTTCGTCGGCGAGCACAAACAGCTTGCAGCTTTGCCAGTCGCTGCCGTGCTTGTCTTCGAGCGCGTCCTGGTCGAGATAGACGCCGTACCGCCCGAAAATCGGCATGTAGCTCCACTCGAAAAACCGCCCCTTACCCGTGCCCTGCGGACCGTGCATGATGATTGATGTCTGCATCTTGGTGCCGGGGTGCTGGATCGGGTAAGCCAGCCAACGCTCGACCCATCGGTAAAGATCGTCGGAGACGCCGTCTTCGCCGCTGCACTGGTATCGCAGCAGCTCAAGTTGCAGATCGCACTTGCCTTGCTTCGGCCGCGTTGGCCAGCCGGCCCACATGTTGCAGAGAATGTTGCTGTCGCTGCCGGCAGGATCGAAGCCGATCTGGTCGATGAAGTAGGCGCCGCGCTCCTGCCAGACGGGGTGCTGCTTGATGTCATCACCACGAACTTTCGCCGGCAGCATCGCGGTCATCTGCTTTTGCTTGACGATGCGCCGCGTCCAGGAATCCCATACGTGATCGCCCGTTCCGTCATCTACCGGAGTAAAACGGTCGACAAGCTCATCGAGCGGCATGATTGAGCGCGCGACCTTCTCCGCGCCACCGTCTTTCGCTTTTGCTTCCCCCGCCCCCCCGGATGCGTGCACCCCGCCCGCGCGTGCCTTCGGCGCGGACCAGCCTGCCGAGGCGAGGGCGGCTTCGACCTGGGCACGCACGGCTTGCAGGCCGCCGCCGGGATGGCAGTGGAGGTCGTTGAAATCCGTCGGGCCTTTTTTGTCGACGGGGCGTTCGTCGGGGAACACGGGCCAGACGACGGCGCCACCGACGGCCAGCGCGGCGGTGCCGGCAGCATCGCGGCCGGGGTTCTTGCCGGTCTTGGCGTCGGTGAGGTAGTCGTCATCGGCGCAGATGAGGATCTTCACATCCTTGCGGTGGGCCTTGTGCAGCTCGATGGAGACGGGCGTGAGGTTGCCGGCGTCGAAGGCGACTACGACCGGAAGGCCGGTGGCCTTGCGCAGGCTGGCACCCGTGGCGAAACCTTCGCACAGCAGCACGACACCGCCGCGCTGTACGAGGCCGATCTGGAAGAAGTGGGCCTTCTTGGCCAGGCCGGGCGGGGTGAAATCCTTGTCGCGCCCCTGGCGCGGCCCGGCCGATTTGGTCGGGTAGATCACCTGCAGGCCGTAGATTTTCCCGGCGGCGTCCTGCACCGGCACGGCGAGGTTGCCCTGCGGACTGACCCGTGCGCCAAACAGCTCGCTGGCGGCGAAGCCCTTTTTTGCCATGTAGCCGGATTCGCCGGCATCGGCCAGCTTGCGCCACCAGGCGGTCGCCTGCTGCGCCGCCTTCTCGATCTCGCGGGCGCGTTCGGCATCGGCGCGCTTGGTATCATCGGCCTGCCGCTGCTTTATCGCTGCCAGTTTGTCGGCGGTGAGCTTCTTGCGGTCTTCCTTCGGCAGTTCAATCTTGAATTTCTGCGGGTCGTTCGCCGACCAGATGCCGTAGGCACCAGTGATCAAGTCGTCAAGGCTGAAAAGCTTGTACCAGCCCCGCGCCTCCGCATCGCCGCCCTCGACCTTGCAGCGCACATACTTGTTGCCGGTGTCAATCTGCAGCGGCCCCTTGAGCACCAGCCCAGCCGCCGTGAGCTGGGCGACAACGTCATCGTGGTTGGTGTAGCTCATCGCGCGCTCGCCATGGCCTGATTGAATTGCTTGTCGAATATTCGATTCCAGTTTCGGTCGACCACAGATTCGGCGCGCTCGTGCATTTTTAACAATTTTTTGTGAACACCAGGAGACACAAACATAAGCACCGGTTTTGCCTTGGTTTTTGTGCGCTCCCATATTCCCGGCGGCATTCTTTCGCCAGGCATTACGACGAAATAATTGACCGAGGCGGCCCGCTTTCTGTTCATGCGAGCGCTGTTGATCAGCGCGCCCTTGCCCCCTCCGTTGCGTCCGTAGGTATCCCGCCCGAATCGCGCCACGCCAAATGACCGGAAGTAGGACAAAATCGACACGATCTGGCCCCGACTCATATTCCCGTATGAATCCAACTTTGCTGCGGCGCCAGGAATCGTGTACATCCCCCCCGGCAAGATACCGACCGCCTGCAGCATCATTTCCGACCTCTTCATGCCGCGCCGCCCGCCTGTGATGTTGTGTTTTAGAAAATCGGAAGACGGAACGCCCTCACCGCGTTCATTCAAGCGAATGACGGCCATTAGATTGGACTTTGAGGCTTTTTCGACCTTTAGCGCCCTGACCGTAGCTGGCTTCGGGCGATCCAGATCCTGCGGCATGCCTGCGGTCACGGCGTTTTTAACCATGAATGCGATTTCGTTTAGCGCATTTTTCGACGCGAAATCCACTTGCTTGCTAATCCCAGAAATATGCGCCATCGCCTTGCTAATACCATCGATCCTCGCACCAACTTTTATCATTACCCTGCCTCGTTAGTTGCCTATACCAAGAACCCAAACCCTAGCGGAATCGTGCGCTCGCAATGACCCTCGATCAGAAAGGCCAGGGAGGACCCGTGAAAGGTTGCCGACTGGTTGCGTTGTGGTGCCTGTGGCGGTTGCGTGGTGCAACCGTGCAGGCGCGGGTTGGCTTGTTTCATGGGGTTCGGGGCTTGTGTTATTTGAACGAGGCAGCGCGTTGGCGGCGCTCGTAGTCCTCGCAGCACATGGCATCGCAGAAGCGCATGGACGGGGCTAGTGGTGCGTCGCAGTTGTGGCAGAAGCCTGTGAAGGGCACCACCATCGTTGGCTTACGCGCTGCGGCGATGGCTTGCTCGCGGTCGCGCTCTTCGCGTTCGGTGGCCTGGTCGTAGATGTCCACGGCGTTCTCTCCCTTGTTGTTCTCAGGCGCGGCGCGTTGCGCCCTGGTCTGCCGCTTCGCTTCCCTCGCGACGGGTCAGGCGCTGAATTAAAGTGGCCTTATGGATTTCAGAGAGCGCCCAATCGTGAAGCACTGCCCGCACCACTTCGGCTTTGTCCTTGTTGCACGCCCTCGCGTGAGCCTCCAGCACGTGGTTGCTCTCTTCCGTGATCTTGGCGCGCACGTCGATCAGTTCGGCCACGATGATGATTTCCATGTATTCCCCTTGGTGTTTTTGTTGGGGGTCGAAAAAAAACCCGCGCCAACCGGGGGGAAGGCGCGGGGAACGGAGACACTCACGAGGGAGGAACGTGAGTTCGGGCGGCTAACGTGGGCAGCGGCTAAGGTATCCACACCGGCAGCAATTGAAATGCTGCCCACGTCGGCCATTGACTTGAACATTTCAGGCGGCCTGTTTTTGGTCGGAGGTATCGAACGCATCCGGCCGGACCGCGCGCAGGTACATTTCGCGCGCTTGTGGAATGCCGTTGGTGCGCCATTGCGATACGGCGCCCTTCGAGACCCGGCAAAGCCTTGCCGTTTCTACGGTTCCACCGAGTCGGTCGATTACTTGAGAAGGTTTTGTTTCCATGATGCCGCTTAGTATAGGGCACTATACGAGAGAAAGTAAAGGGGGCTATTCATGTTTTTTTATAGTCTGCTAAACATGAACCAGACACTTGCCGAGCGCGTGGCGCTCATCCTCGACGAAATGAAGATCAGCCAGACCGAACTCGCCCGCCTGGCGGGCGTAACCAAGGGCGCTGTCAATCAATGGATCAAGACGAAGCCGGGCGCGGCCATGAAGCCTGAGCCAGCCTTTACGCTGTCGGATCGCACAAAATACGCAGCCAGGTGGCTGATGATCGGCGAGGGGCCGATAGAGAAATACGGAACAAGCCAGCGCGAAACCGCACTGCTCAACGCCTATCGCGCCACGGATGAGCACGGGAAAATGGCGATACACCGCGTTGCTGAGGCTGAATCAATCTACACCGTGAGCGAAGACGATAAAAAGGACGTTGCCGCATGATCTGATTTCAAGGCAATATTCCCCCACGGCACCAATATGACAAAGGGGATAACGTGGAATCATTGATCTATGTCGTCGTAATTGTTGTTGTCTATTTCATCCCATACGGCCTCGCGAAATCAAGGAAACACCCGAGCACCACCGGGGTCGGCCTGCTCAACCTGTTTCTGGGCTGGAGCGTCATCGGGTGGTTGGTCGCCCTGATCTGGGCGGCATCAGGGAAGCCGGGAGAAGTTGGCCCGACGCCGGACACTCATATCAAATGCCCGGACTGTGCCGAGCTGGTGTTGCGCCAAGCCAAGGTATGCAAGCACTGCGGCTGCAAGTTGATCCCGCAATAATTCAGCGCTCTGCACTGAAAACCGCCATCCGGCGGTTTTTTTTCGCTCCAAGGTATAGACCGCTTGACACTTGTTCGTATAGCCGTCTATACTGGCAGCGAATCAACAAAACGGACTGCTGCCATGACCACCGACACCCAGCATCTGATGAGCGCCTACCGCCGCAGCGGCCTTTCGCTGCTTGGCTACACGTTTGCCGAGGCGTTGGCGGTGCCGGTGATCCGCATTGCGCTTGAGTGCGCGGTGAAGGCGCAGACCAAGGGAAAGCCGGCGCCCGTTCAGCCGGCGCTGATCTAGGGAGACACCATGAGCCACCTGCAAACCCTCCTCCACGAGATCGAGGCCACCGCTGTCAGGGAAAGCGCCGAGGCTTGCGCCAACGCCGCCCTGGTGGAGCTGGCCGGCGACCTCTGCGCACGCATCAACGCCGCTGCCGAGCTTGATGTGTGCTTTCCCACCTGGCACCTCTCACCAGTCCATTCGCGGCCCTGCGTGACGCTGCAGCGCAACTCAGGGTTCACCGAGGCGGACTTCATCACAGCGCTGGAACTCGCCGGTTTTTCGATTGAGCAGACCCCCGCACGACTTTGCAGCCTGGACCGCCAGCGCGTTTACCTGATGATCGCCCCCGGCGTCGATGTGCTGCTGCACAGCCTGCCGCTGGCGATTTATTCCGACGCCAACATCGAACCACTCCCCGAGGCCGCATGATGACCCCCATCGACAAGCTGGCCGCTGGCCGCTACAACACCACGTTGATTGTGTGCCTGCTCGCCGGCGGCTATCTGCTGGCCAGCACCAACGACTATGACGAAGCCGTGGCCCGTGAAACCGCCACCCGTGAGCACCGCAACTGGGTGGCGCGGAATTGCATCCCTACCGCACCCAACACGCGCGGCGTGATCGAGGTTCGCCACGACGGCCGCACCCAGTGCGCCCGTTACGAAAACGCCGGCAACGGCCGCACGCCCGTGCTCAAGTTCGCCGAGGTGCGCTAATGAGCCGCCTGTTCCTCGAAATGCCGGTGACCGCCGACACCCTGGTAGTCGGCATCAGCCTCCCCGCCCGTTGGAGCCACGGCATCAACCGCGCCGCCGAGATCCTGCGCCAGCGGCACCCGAAGGCCGACGACGACGAGATCATGCGGATGATGCTGATTCAAGGGATGGTTGGGGTAATCGACGGCGAGAACAACAGCCGATTCCCGCGTGATGAGGATGACGACACGCTTTGCGCGATTGCGGAGGCGGTGCTGTGATCGACGAAGCCGAGAGCCAGAAGGTGCCGGAAGGGTTTGTGCTTGTGCCTATCGAAACGATTGAGAAAGTGCGTGTTGGATTGAGGGATTGGGAATTGCCGGACAACCGCTATGCTGCACTAGACGCGATAAATTCTGATTTCGCCGCAGCACCGAAGCCTGAGAAGGCCGAGCCGCTACAAGGCTTATCCGAAACCAGTGAAGAACTGGGTGGATACACGCCAGACTTCTGCGACGCTAACTGCACTTGGCGCGATCATCACCCGGAGTGTGAGAGAGCAGACCATTCCGAGCAACACCTCGAAATGGTGGAGCCTGCCGCGCAGGAGCCGATTAGCTACACGCCGGGAAGGTGGTTCCAAGCTCGTAGCATCGACGAAATGCAAGCCAAGACCCACACCGAGCAGATCGAATGGTTCCGGCCAGCAGACCAACTGCCGGATGATGACACCACCGTGCTTTTCATCGAAGCCGGAGAGTTTGATGTATTCATGGGCTACCTTGACGCCGACCAGTGGCGCGCCGAACTGCATGGCGAACCGATTGGCGCAGTTGCCTGGTGGGCGCACCTGCCTGAAGGGCCGGCGCAATGACCGCCCTCGCCCTATTCGCCAGCACCCTGATGCTCGTCATGGCGCTCGGTGCGCAGTCGCTGCTCGTCAATAACGGACGCTACCTGCCTGCCGCGCTCAACAGCTTTGCCATCGGCACCGGCAACCTGATCCTGTTCAAGCTGGCGCCAGAGGCCAGCGGACTGGAGATCGCCGGGTTTCTCTGCGGTGGCCCGGTCGGCATTGTGCTCGCCATGTACCTGCTGCGCCACTACCACCGGAGGCCGGCATGAGCGCCCTATTCAAGGCCGAGCTCGACAACCTGCAGCGGCTCGTCGCCATCCATGCCGCAGAGCAAGCGCAGGACACCAACGAACGCGAACGCGCGCGCCTCGGCATCAACCGCCAAAGCCGAACCAAGCATCTGCACACCATCGCTCGGCGCGGCTACGCCATCAATCGAAAAGCCGTGCTGGCCTGGATCAATAAACACACCAGCGTCGACAACACCGCCAGCGCCAACCGAGCCTCGGAAGGCACCGGCATCAACGACGAAACCGTGCGCAAGCACCTGAAGATCATGGCCGACGAAGGGGCGATCATCTGCATCGCGACCCCCGGCAGCAACCGGCTGAAATACCACGCGAAGGGGAAGCTATGAGCACAGCTAAACAATTGGACTACCGCTGCCTCGGCAACTACTGCCTACAAGCAACACAGTGCCTGCGGTTTATGGTGTCGTCACCGAAAACGCTGGTGCCGATGGCTGCGTTTGATGTGCGGGACAAGCCGGAGGGGAAGTGCGATGGGTTTCTGGCGAGGGTGGATAACGCAGAGGTAAGCGGCTGCCTGCGCGCGCCGATGCCCGAAGATGCACCAATGACTGCCGCAGGCAGTCCGTTTGACCGCCCAGTTGGGCCTGTAGCCGGAGCGTGACCATGACCGAATACCTGTTGATTGCTGTCGCCCTGATGGCCGCCATTGCTGCGGCCGTGCGCTGGTGGTTCTGGCGCGAATACAAAGCCAAGCACGCCGACGCACTGCTGTTCTTGACGCACACCCCGCACGCTTACCAGCCCGGCAAGCTGCACGAAGGCAACGTCATCACGCGGCTGGTGCAGGTGGCGCCGACCGCACTGGTGAACGGCGGCCGGGCGCCCTGCTGGGAGGTGTATGGAAGGCCCAACGCTGTAGCTGATTCGCGGCCCGATTAGGGCCGTCGAAATCGAGCGGAATGTTAGAAGGCACAACGGAGGGAACCGAATGACGAAACAAAAGCCAACCGGGTTCATCGCCCGTTGCCCGTGGTGTGGCGTGATAACGGGCGCGATGGATTACACCAGAACGGACAAAAAAGAGGCGGGGGCCATGCTCGGAGTATGGCTGATGACTGGGCATGTGGTGGAGCCGCGATTTAACAGTAACTGGAGCGCAGAGGTTAAAGAGTGCCAATGCGAAACACACGAACAACAAATTCGGCGGCAGTAATTCGGAGAGAGAAATGACTTGCACAAGACTAAGCGGGCGCGGATTTAGCGGGATTGTCTGCACGACGCCAGATTTCAAGCCGGGCGACCAAGCGCCTGAAGGCTACTTGGCTTGGCACGAATGGGCCGAGGTGCAGCACAAGGCAGGGCTGCGGCAGAAGGAGTGCGGGCGCTGCGGCAAGTGGAAATACCCGCAGGAACTGAGCGACCAGATTGACCGGCACGAAGCGAAAAGCCGGAAGGGGCCGGTGACAGTGGAAACCGTTGTGTGCCTGCATTGTGTGACGCCGATGCGCGAGATGGGAGCAATCCCAAATGGTGACGGCTAATGGTGCCTCTAACGCTTAGGTGATGGGCGGCCCGCTTGCGGGACGTCCAGCGCGAAGCGCGACATCGACCGCTGTGTTAGGGCGCGGAAACAAGGACAGATTATGAAACGAGAAAATTTAAAGTGGGCGGTGTGGTGGTCGATCCCTGCGATGTGGGCACTGCAATGGCTCGCACCACAAACAGGGCCGATTGCGGGATGGGTACTAGGCGTGGTGGCCGGAAGTGCTGCCGCATACGGGGCCATCTGTGAGCGATCTAACGCTTAGGTGTGGGGCCTGCGCGGCTTTTCGCGCAGGTCCCACACGACCGACGTGTTCTGCGGCACAGCGCCGCGACTGACAAGGAGAACGACATGGAAGGTTTTGAAGTGGTGGACATGGGCACGACCGAGGGCCGCGCTAAGGTGGCGGCCTACGAAGCGGAGAAGGCCGAGAAGGTGAAGAGCGGGCAGCAGCTTTACGCCAAGATCAAGCGGACGAGCAAGTACTACGGCCAGGGCGAGAAGGGCGCGCTGTTTTCGGTGTTCGTGGAAGCGGGCTACCCGGAGGGCTACATGGTGCAGGGCGGGCCAGGCGGCCAATACCGGCTGAGCGACGTGAACCTCTACGTCGTGGAAGATGGCCGCGAGATGCGGATTTCGTGACGCAGAACGCTGTAGCTCACCGGGAGGCCGCTTGCGGCCGATCCGGTGGAGCGGAATGTTCGACGGCGCAAACCACGGAGAGCGAGAAATGAAAGAAGGAAAGGAACTGTACAAGCCGGGCGATCTTCCGGCAGGGACGCATGTTGAGCCGTGCCCGGTGTGCGGCGCAGACGCGCAACTGTGGCAATACAGCACGGACTTCAAAACTGGCCCAATCGAAAAGGTGCTGATGTGCAGCAACGGCGAGAAGTTCGGCCCGCAGGATGGACTGACAAACGAAGGCTGCTTGCTCTACATGCCGCCGCAGGACTTTTACCGGGGCCGGATCGCCGAGGCGGTGAAGTTCTGGAATGAGTACGCGAAGGCATTGAACGCACAGCGGCGCGACCGGAACTGGAAGCGTGCCAAGGTGCTACGCGAAGTGCCGCCGAACGCAGAAGTCACCGGCTCGCCGGCCTTATCGGCGAGTCCGTGTGGACTGCCGG
>ERZ724511.864-NODE-864-length-10002-cov-7.926511_pt1 | contig 10002 bp, 18 predicted proteins | sample MGYA00376044_ERZ724511 | MGnify/ENA primary metagenome ERZ724511 (study PRJEB28724, sample SAMN07190887) | wastewater metagenome | isolation source: effluent of sewage treatment plant in Hong Hong | place: USA: Christiansburg, Virginia | collected 2016-03-01 ...
CGAGCCACCAGCTTTAATCGAGCCACCAGCTTGAATCGAGCCACCAGCTTTAATCCAGTCACCAGCTTCAATCGATAAGTAACCCTCTACACTGAGCCGTCCTTTAAATATTGCCGTATAGCTAAATTCTGCATTGCCGTCTATTTTGTAGCCGTACTCATCTTTGAACTTATCTAGGTCTTTTTGACTGGTTATTTTATAGGTTTTCATTACTCTACTCCTTCGATTTTCATTCGGGTTATTACTTCGACAATCTTTAGCATGTCGGTTTCGGTTGTCGGCACGTTTTCTTCTTCGGCTATCTGTATGAGGTGTTCCACCATGGTATCTATGTATTCAGATACTACGTTTTCAAAGTCTTTACGGGTCATTTTTAACACTTTCTTATAATTAAATCTGGGTGCTTCCGATGATCTACACCCTCGGAAGCGGTTTGTTTTTTGAGGTACTTGGAATGCATTGCAGACCACACAGACCGCTCGAAGGGGTGGGACACTCCAAACGGTCAGCGCGACCTGCAAGGCGCTCATAGTGAGTCTTTCCTCAAATACTCATCTACAAGTTGCTTGCACTGATCGAAGCCTATAGCAAACGAAGTGAAGTAGCCCCGACCGGCTAGTTTATGCAGCATTTGCTCCTGCTCTTTTAGGTGATCGTTCTTACGTAACGTGCCGTCTTTTTTATAGACGGTTTGACCGTCTTTCTTTATTTCGAGAAACAGCCCTGAGTAATACTCAACCTTGCCATCATTTGAATGAAATAGCGCTGGTACCGCCAGAAAGAAATCTGGGAATCCACGCTCGTTAAGCAGACCGTATAATGTTCGGCTATACCGACTTGTGTTGTTCACACCCGATAAGTCGAAATGATACGGTATATCGGGGTACTGAATATTCATGTATCTTGCTAGTTGCTTGTATACGTCCACCTCACTCATAAAGCCCTCTACTCTCTACTCGTTTATCCAATAGCTCAACCGCTTTTTCTGGTGACGGAGCTATCTCCGCAAGCTCAACACGCTGACCGTCTATGTTCGGTCGTACTTGTGCCACCCAGCCGCGCCGTATTGGTTTTAGCTTGAATGAACGGAATTTACGCATAAGCTTCGCTTTGACTACATCTTTTTCGGTTAATTCGTAGTGCAGTGGGTAGTTCTCAAGTTTGTGAACCATTACGAAGCCTTGCCTCGCCGACTGATACGCCCACCAATTTGACCGACTTTTTGTGCTCGCTTCGGTCCAGTCAGTCCGTCTCTGCCTATTGCAGTTGAGGCAAACCCACCATTTCCGCTTGCTTTACCGCCCAATCGCCCCATCTTCTTATAATGATCAGGGTCTCGTGCTAAATTTTTATCTCTCGCTTTTATTCCACCGCCTCGTGTTGCTGGCATTATTTCACCCTCCATAAAGTTACATAACCGTTGTGTCGTTCTTTTCGTCTGCAAACTACTTGTGTTCGAGTGTTCTCAATAAGACCTGTTCGAGAGTAAGCGGTAAATATTGCGCCTAATGCTCGGTTGTCTCTTGTGAAGATCCCTCTCTCATTAAGCGGAATAATGACATCGTCAGCCGTGAATGTTTCCTTGCTACTCATAATCTCGGTCATTCGTTCGTTGACTGCTTTTCTCCACTCGGAATCAGAGTTCAAATAACTCCTCTCCATCCCTTCGTGTTTCGCTTTTCTCGCTAGATCATAAATCGTTGTCTGAACCATGGTTTACCCTCCTTGGTTTTAATACCCCATTTCAAGTGGTCGTAGCTGATGACCGATCCACCACAGAGTGCCATCAGCTATCACCACTTGAATATGGTGATGAGTCGTGCCGTGGACTATGAACAGGGTGACTCACTTCCTGCTGGCGCTATTACTACATATGCTTTAGATATTTACCGGATTGGTAAACCGACCACGGCCTCCAATCGTTTCCACCAGCTGAAATTTTGTAAGCCCACTCGACATTAGTCGCAGGGTCTTTCAGTTGCTCGCAAGTTGGTCTGCCCTTAAGACTTCTGATCTGGAATGCTCCACATGAGTGAGCGAGTAGTCCATTTATAGGACTTGTGTCACCTACTGCATCTGCTGCGCATCCCGACTCGGCTTGCACTATTGCCTTTGCTATCTGCACATTCCAGTCGTATTGCTCAATCAGTCTCAGAATCGGCTCGCAACCGTTCTGAGATGGTCTGGTAGGTTCAACGACTGGCTCTGGCACTACTTCTTGTAAAGGTACTTCGGCTGGCTTTGATACCGGCAACGCCTCCAGCTTTGGCGTTGCTATGGTTTTGACGTTACGGCCGTTTGAACTGCCTTGATTTGTGAAAGCTCTTTCGCCTCCGCCTTTACCGTCTCGTTCTTGTTTCGCTCGTAGCTGATGCCCTTATTGAAAGCGATGCCTGCTGATACTGCTATGAGTATTGCTGTTACGAGTGTTACAATTGCTGCTGTTTTCACTGATTCGATGTTAAGTTTTTTCATATTCTTTTTCCTTTTTTGTTGTTTTAATTTTGGATCGATATTTTCTACTAACTGATTTGTTGCTTTACCCACGTTACAACTCCTTAGCCTTGCTTCTTAGGTTTTTACTAATCCGATCGAGAAAGTCCTGCGTTTCGTCCAGTAGCTTTCCAGCCTCACGGTTCTGCACATTTGGTAACTCGATAGCATCAATCTGATTTGCAAATTCAATTAGTTTGTTTTTGTCTGGTGCTAGTAGTGCTTCGCGCCTAGCTTCTTCCACATCGGCTTTTTGTTTAGCTTCTAGCGCAATCTTTGCAGCCTGCTCAGCTTCGATTGCTTCACGTTTTTCACGCTCTGCTTTAATCTCAGCATCTTTTTCAGCTTGAATTTTGTCTAGTTTTTCTTGCTCTGCTTTTCTTTCAGCTGCACGTTCGGCTTCGATTGCTTCCGCTTCTTTTTTCAGCTTAATATTTTCAGCTTCAATTTCCGCTTGGCGCTTCTTTTCGGCTTCAGCTGCTGCTAATCGGTCTGACTCGGCTTTCTTTTCTGCTTCAATTGCAGCTTCGTGAGCGGACTTGAGGCTTGCTAGTAGTGAGTCAAACTGCTCCTGGTTCATGGAGTCGATATTGTACAGGCTGATATCATCTGTATAAGCAAGCAACTTCTCAACTCTTTCGGTTTTAAGCTTTGCTTCACGTTCGGCTTGTTTTAGTTCTGCAAACTTTTCTTGCATCTCTAGGTACTTCTCCGCTGGTTCTATAGCATTCTTGACTCGCTTAGCGATTGAGTCGATTGCCTGCCCTGTTCTAAGGCTGTCTGCTTTAAGCTCTTTGCGCTTATTCTCTACAGATGAACGAATCTTTTTTAGTGCTTTTCGTTTGTCTGAAGCTTCGGCCATAAGGTCGAACTGGTCTTCTTGTGTAACTGCTATTGTCTCTTTGGTTGGTATAAGATTGCCGTCATCATCGAAACGGTAATCCTTAAGTATCTCTCCGGCTTCTTCGAACGGCGCGCCGAATGCGCTTAGTAACATCTTCGCGTTTTCTTGAGCAACATTCTGCTCTTCTAAAATAGTTGACAGCTCGCTAGACATTTTTAGCCTCCTTTAGTGTCTTAATGAGTTTTTTCATATCATAGTGGAACTTCGCCACTTCTTTTCGTATCTCAGCGATCATCTTCTCATCACGCTCAACCCTGATTATCTTTATGCGGTGCTGCGCTGGCAGTGTACCTAGTTCTTCATCACCGAAACTAGTCTGTACGAAGTCGCACCAATCACGCTCATAAACATACATCTGGTCTTGTATCTGCTTGATGTACTCAGGCTTAATCTTTTCGGTGGTCAGTAGTCGTATCTGCTCGGCTGGTATAACATTCTTAATCTCTACCAAGCCATTATCGTTTACCAGTCCATCGCTTGATGAACCATGATGCTCGGACTCGATAAAGTGAAAGCCTACCTCACCCACTACATTGCCTGTTATACGTTCATACAGCGCCCTAGATAGCGGTTCACGCTCATTACCAGCATTCATAGCACTGGACTTGAAAGTCTGCACCGGCACGCCTGTAAGCACTTCGCATATCATTCTCGCCATGTAGTTGGCTCTAGTAGCACCTGAGCCTTTGGCCATGATTTTGGCGATGTTGCTCGATGATGTATAGCCGATACGGTCTACCAGCCACTCATAGCTACCCTGTTCGTGTTGGCTAGCTTTGGCTATCACTGGTCAATTCCTTTATCCCAGCGTCAATCTGGCTTTTCTTGTAAGCCTCGGCTATCTCGTCAATATCCTCATCGACTACAGCTTTGACTTCAATCGGCTCTCGTAGGTCGTTCTCTAGCTCTGCGATACCAACAGCTGAACCCATGACTTCTGGTAATTGTGTTTTTAGTATCTCGCTAATAGCACCGTAGCGAAGTTTCAGCTTGCGGTTCTGCCCAGCTTTCCAGCCTATCTTGTATTGACCTCGGCTATCTTTGGTGTAACCAGACTTCTCAGCATCTTCTAATCGGAATGTTGCACGATATTCTTCATCATCACGCTTCACAACAGCTGTTACTTCATCTTCGGTTTCATCTGCATACTCAAGTGTAAAACCATGCTCTCGTAATCTACGAATGGTAGCTTTGCCCCAGACATTTACCGCGCCACGTACCACGTATAGTGAGTTCATAGCTTCCATCGGCTTCATGCCCATCTCAAGACCTGTCTGCAAGCCTACTAGCACCTGTGATGCCGTTTCCCAGCACTGCGGTATAGCTTTAGATGATATGAAGTCATTGGCTAGTATTTTCATCTGCACGTAGACTTCGGGGTTCATCAAGCTAGTTGTGTCGGTGTCCATTATCGTCATTCTTTTTTGAACAGCGACTTCTTGTGTTGTTTCGTTCTCGGCCATACTAAGCTCTCCCCATCTTTAAAATATTTCTAATTGCTGACTGCTTGTGTATGCAAGGAACTTCGCCCTTACCCTTAACGTAGGTATAGTGACCGAACGCTGCACAAACTTTTTCTTCTGACTGTCTGAGCTTTCGCTTGACCTGTATTCTCTTAATCATATTCATAGTTTTCACCTCCTTGAATATTAGTTTTGTTTATCTCATGGGGTAAATCGGAATGGTGAAACACCGTTTAACACTGCCGCTACAAATACGATCAATACTTGATGCGTTTCGACGCTTTCCCGATACACCCCACGAGGGATTTATTGCTAAATTGTTAAATCAGATGATTGCGCTGGTTTTCGCCTTTGCTTGCTCGTTCCATGACGTTCGAGCTAACCTGTCTGATTGAAAGTGCCACTGCTAGTCGATGTATCTATCTACACTTGAGATATGTACTCTTTCGCTGAGGTGTTTTCCGTTCTAGTGTTCAGCGGATTGTCAGAACACCAGAATTAAAAAAGCCCCTCCAGTCGGAAGGGGTATTACAGATGTATTTTTACTCTATCTAGGGGTAAGTCTTATATAAATATAAAACACACCCAGTTGATAGGGTGTGTTTTATACACATATAAAGCCCTAAGCTGGCGAATGTGGAACTTGCTTTTGTAAAGGTTTTGTAGGTAGCAACTGTATGAGTTAATACTAGCAAACAAATAGGCTTATGTCAATACTTAATTGAGTATTTTGTATGAGTCCCTGCAAGTTCGTGCCGCTCGACGTGTATATATAACTGCGTTGTACGTACATCTGAATGACCTAGCAGCTCTTTAATATCGTATATATCAGCTCCGTTACGGTGCAGCATTGAGGCGAATGAATGACGCAGCTCGTGCGGTGTAATTTTATAGCCCTGTTTTGCAAAGTACTTTTGTATCTGACTTCTTGCTCCACCTGTTGTATACCGCTCGTAATGAGCAGAGTCGAGCATTGTACCGTATTCAAAGATACGACCGGTGGTAATGCGGTGCTTGTTGATGTACTGCCATACTTCGTCTATAAGCTCCTGCGGAATAAACGCCGGTCGAGGATCTACACTCTTAGAATCTTGAATGAGCAGTACGGTGCCGTCTATATCTGATGGACGTAACTTTATTGCTTCACCAATACGCAGTCCTCCGAAGAATGTTACCAGTGTGAGCAATCTTACCTTCTCATTGGTAATCGCTCTAGCGACATCGAGTATTTCTTCGGGCTTAATAACCGACCGTGACTTAATACGACATTTCATGTTCGTCATAGAGGCAGGGTCGAATAGTAAGCGATCGCCTGAATTGCGACAGTAACGGAGGAATGCGCGCACTATAGCTCTTTCGGTATTTATAGTAGACGGCGTCTTTTTCCTACCGTGAAAATTAAGTTGATCTCCCTGTATAAACATCCAATCTTGCATAGTAGCGAACTCTAATGTAGAAGCTTCTGCTGAACCGTATAGCTCGCAGAATTTACCGAGTGTATGCTTGTTCGCTTTGACTGTAAGTGGTGAAAGATTTCGGGCAATAGCAATATACTCAAGATATTCTCTCAGTCTATTTGCAAGTACCATAGTAGCTCCTCACTCACTTAAGTTGGTATAAGTTTTGGGTGTGAGCTACCAAAGTGGTAACAGGAGACTATTGGTATAGCCGGTGTGGTGTAAAGCTTGCAGGTGAAACATTATGAGTACCTGTATTGCTATGTAATAGTATAAACTGACTTGGCTATGTTTGTGAATATTGATTTATCTAGATTTCCTTGAATAGATCTGCACGAAAAACCGTGTACATCTGTGCGCCTTTTGGCGGCCACTTGTACAGCCTCCTTAAACGCCTATCGTTGCCTCGGCTCGATTTTATATCTCGGCGCCACTTGCGGTGAACGTATTGTTTTCGCAGATAATCCTTGATCGTATAGGGGTTTGTAATCTCAATCTGATCAGTCATTTTAGTCATATTACAGCTTCTGCAAGCTGCGACTAGATTTCTCAATCTGTTCGTACCACCATATCGAACCGGTATTAAGTGGTCTAGATGACCTGACATATCGATCTCTGTAGCGCAGTAGAAACACAAGTTATGTTGATTCTTGAGCTTCTGCGCCATAACAACGTCCCTGTTCAAAGTTTTTCTTACTTCAATGCGCTCTTCTTTGGTGGTGCTTTTATACAGTCCATGAAAATCTAGGTAATACACTACATATCCCTCTTGCATAAGTAACTAAACAGTCTAGCCGGTTGTCTGCCTTTTTTAGCTGACTCCATATTGCTCCATATTCTCGCCTCAGATAAGCTATACGCCACCTTACAGTAGAAACCTCTGTAAGTTTGATCTACCCCTAATCTTCGTATAATCTCGTCTGCGGTACGCTCAACTCGTTTTGACAATTCGTATTTGTCTTTCTTCACATTATTACCATTGTCATTGTAATTGTCATTGTAATTGCTTGTTCTCACAACAGTTTCAGTTTCATTGTCATTGTTACCAATCGACATCTGTAATACCCTCCATTTTTTGAGCAACTCAAATATACCTCAGCTTAAGGTGTACAGAGCTGCGAGTTTTGTTTGAATCATAGATCACCCGATCGAAGCTAACTATGAGTGTTTGTAATAAGTCTTGGAATTAAAAAGAACACCAAGAAATACTTGTCACTAGACATACCGATGGCTATAAACCTCAATACGAACAGTAACTTTCTGGTGTTCAAATAATCCGCTGAACAATCTAATACTAGCACAAATCAATAGTCTTTACAATACAAAAGAGGTACTGAGTGCTTAGTTCACAGTACCTCTTTCATTCATGGAATCTGCATACATTGTAACAGATTGATCTCTCTGGCGCAACTATACACCCACTATCTCCTAAAATCCAACTTCACCACTCTCGTCTTTTCAATAAACCTATGCTGAGACATAAAATTAGACGCTATACTTTGTGCGTCTCTTGCTTCCTGTGGGCTTCGGCTGGTGTCTGCTACATCTGCGAAGAACTCTATCATTTGTTCAAACTGGTCAAACTCAGTGCCGCCAGTAGCTTCGTTAAACGATATGGCATGTCTGATAAGGTTTAGTGTTGGCTTTCTTGGCGGTCGTATGTGGGCATGGAGGTCGTTGTGGGCTGGAATTAGCATTGGTATCACCATACCAGACATATTGCGGTACAAGCTCTCTGTGCGTGTCGTATAGCTTCTTTTTTGCCAGGCTATATGGTGACGGTTGACGGAGTGTCTACTAACTAATTCTCCGTCAACAGTTTCGTATTCGTATATAGGCTGCTGAGTTGCAAGCTCAAGCCTGTTCACTAATCTTGACTTTCAGCAAACTTTAATAATCTCTCAAGTGCCTCGGCTGGCGTATGACCGTCCCAAGCAACAGCCTTTTCTCTCACCTCGCACTCAAACAAATCCCAATCTTTCAACTCGTAGTGATTCGTAATTTGACCAGTTGGTAATTCTGCTGACACTACAAACCAACCTCCACCAAAGCACAACTCTCCATCATCATGTCGCTTGCTCTTATGAGCACCGAACTTTTCGTTGCGATAATACTCATTAAACAGCAACGCATTATAAGCTTTTCTAAAGTCGTAAAGCTCGTTAAACGTGTGATAACCGTCAGATGTATTTCCCGTTATTTTAGACATTTAATCTTGACTTTCAAAATCAATGACTAGTTGACCGTTGTCTCCCTCATCAGGCTCAAAGGTTATACCTCTATCAGCCAGCTCTACCTCCAGCATACCAAGTTCAGCAGTACCCCGAACAACTCTCGCCATCTGGTAGGCGTGTACGCTTGTCAGCACATCATCTGGTAGGTTGCCTAGTTCCATTTTAAGACCGTTAATTCTTTGTGGCATGACGAACTCCTTTTTGATTATCTACGAACGATGAACACGACTGCTGCGATAATAACTAGCACTAATGCTATTGTCTGTAATTCCATGTTAGACTCCTTTCACGTTAATTGCTGATAGTCCGTTGACTAGTGCTGAAAGACCACTCCACAAGACCATCTCGGGGTCTGAGATAACTCCCTTGGTGTACAAGTAAGCCATCACTAGCGAGCCGACGCCTGTAACGATGTAGATTCCTAGGCGTACTCTTGGTTGTAAGTTTAATTGCATATTACCCCTTTACGTTTCCTGACCAGACATAGTTGCCCTTAGTTGAGTGATACCAGACATTGTTGCCCGATACGCTCTGACCATAGACCTTGGCTGAGTACTTGAACGTATCGCCAGCCTTGAGCTGGATTGAGCCACTTCTAGCATATTGGTTACCTGCACCAGACCTGACATTTGCTGTACCAGTTACAGTAGCTGTTCCACCTTCAACTGGTGCTGACTTAACTACTGGTGTGGTCGCTAGGTTCGTTCCACCAGACCAGACATAATTACCTTTACTCGATTTAATCCAAGTCGAGTTACCTCGCACCATTTCGCCCTTAACTGTACCTGAATAGTTGAATCTATCACCCTGTTTAAGCGTCTCAGAGCCTGATAGTGCAGAGCTAGAGTCTGGTTTAGAGCGAACATTTAAAGCTCTCACTGTTACGATTGCCACGCCTGTAGCTGGTTCTGCCGACGGAATCACGACTGGTGCAGACCCACCGATGATTTCATTTACTCTATTAGCTATTCGGTTTAAATCCATAGTACCTGGACACTGAGTTGCTACGATAGCTGAGTGCTTACGAAGTCGATTCGTTAGACCGTTCTCTCTAATGATTTTAGCTATGAGCTGAGCAGATGATTCGTATGTTGCGTCCGTTGCTGGTCGTCCTGGACCTGCTGAGTGTTCAATACCCACTGATGTGAGGTTTACACCCCAGTTACCTGCGTGGTAGGCTGTGTTGTTTACGCTGACATACTGATGAACATTGTCGTCCTCGACACCGAAGTGAGCTGATGTGTTTCGACTTCTGTTTTGAAATACTGCGTCTGTGCTTGCTAGGTTGCCAGCCATCCAGTGAATAATAAACTCGTTGATAGCTTTACCTTGTCTACCATTTGTGAAGTTCGGACTGCCCACTTGTTTGATATTCATTCTACTCCTTTACGATGTTAAAATAATCAGTTCTAAAGTGGTAATGCTCACTTCGGAATGGGTTTACCTGATAG